>Ga0079224_100005530_pt1 | contig 16628 bp, 15 predicted proteins | sample Stecom2015_FD_80414 | JGI IMG/M metagenome (GOLD analysis project Ga0079224, IMG submission 80414) | Agricultural soil microbial communities from Utah to study Nitrogen management - Steer compost 2015 | ecosystem: Environmental > Terrestrial > Soil > Agricultural land | place: USA: Utah... | reverse complement strand
GTCAAAACCCATTAAACCGTTCAAGGCAAAGTTCCCTTCCCTTACCCTGTTAAATGCCCTATGGGTTTTTCTGTTGAGCGTAAGGATAAGTGCGAGGGTATGTTCTGCAACAGAGTAGGGGGAGTAAGCGGGTACCCTGACGACAGGGATTCCGAACTCCTTGGCAGCCTTCAGGTCCACATTATTGTAGCCGGCACATCGTAAAGCGATAAGCCGCACGCCATGGCTCGCCAAGTTCTGCAATACTTCCCTATCCACCACATCATTTACAAATACGCACGCCACATCATACCCTTTTGCCAGTACCGCAGTACTGCTGTTAAGTTGTACTTCGAGGTGTTTTAGGTTAAAATCATGATCGGAATTAGCCTGGGAAAAGAACAGCTGATCGTAAGTTTTGGAGCTAAAGAAAAGGACATTCATCAATGAATCGTGATTTAAATGGGAGATGCAGATAAAAATGAGGATATTTTTGCTTTAATCCAATTTGTCAAATAAGTTACCCTATTTTAGAATATCAGGGATAAACTTTTGATTATCATGACCATTGTCATGGGGTAAATGTACAATATACATTAAAATTGGGGGAAAATTGCATCAGGATGAAGATAAACGCAACAACCAAGATTGCAACCTTGCTAAAGCATGACCCCCGGTCGATGGAAGCCATTATCAGGATCTCTCCTAAATTTAATAAGCTGAGAAACCCTTGGCTGAGGAAACTATTGGCAGGAAGAACGACGATAGCCATGGCCAGCAAGATTGGCGGCTGTAAAGTGGAGGATTTTTTTGAGCAGTTGAAGCCATTGGGCTTTGAAGCAGAGGAAATGGTTCAGGAGGATAGCGATAAGAGCAGCACTCCACCACCTTGGCTGTTGACCGTCACCCAACAGGAGATGGAAGAACTGGATGTGCGCCCGCTGCTGGAAGCAGGTAAAGATCCCCTAAAACAGATTCTGAGGGCATTAAGAACTTTACCCAAAGGCCATGTGCTAAAGATCGCCAATACATTTGAACCCACTCCTTTGATTTTAATGGTCGGAAAGAAAGGTTTTACTTCTTATAGTGAAGTTGCGGCAGAAGATCTTGTTTTTACCTATTTCTTTAAAGCATCGGAGGCAGAGGAAGGGACTGGGGAAGATTCTCTGCAAAGGGAGGATGACTGGGAGGAACTTTTTAGTCGTTTTGACGCTGGTTTAGTAGCTATTGATGTCCGGGATTTGCCCATGCCGCAGCCGATGATGCAAATTTTAGAAGCTTTGGAGACATTAACCCCAAGTCACGCGCTGTTTGTAGAGCATAAGAAAATTCCGGTGTTTTTGTTGCCCGAGATTAAGGAGCGTGGCTTTAATTACCGGATAAAGGAAATCGAGGATCAGCATGTGCAGTTATTAATATTTAAATAGCGTAGAAGATTATGGAAACAAGATCCCGAGCGGAAAGTCAAGAGGTACCCCTAGATGTGGTGGTGCCCTTCTATCTCTATGCGGCTGTTTTTCTATTGATTTCCTGCATGATGCTGATCTTTGCAACGGAAAGTTTCCAGGGGCATCATTTTCAGCCCGACCTGCTGGCCATCACCCATGCTATGGCATTGGGCTGGGGGACGATGATGATCTTGGGCGCAAGTTACCAGTTGGCCCCCGTTTTGGTGGAAAGCAGGCTACAGAGCCCCTTGCTGGCAAGAGTTTCCTTTGTGTTGGCGGGTTTAGGCATTCCATTTCTCGTGTATGGCTTTTATAGCTTCCATCTGGGTTGGGTATCGCAAGTAGGAGCGGTGGCAATTAATCTGGCCGTCATCTTTTATATCATCAACTTGGCTTGGAGCGTTGCTAAAAGCAAAACGGAGAATATCCATGCCATCTTTATGGTGACGGCATCCTGTTGGCTGTTGGTGACTACGCTGCTGGGGCTGGTCTTGTTGCTGAATTTTACCATTGATCTACTGCCACAGGATTCCTTGCATTATTTGTCTACCCATGCCCATTCGGGTATCGTGGGCTGGTTTTTGTTATTGGTTATAGGCGTAGGTTCAAGGTTGATCCCCATGTTCCTAATTTCCAAATACACCAACGAGGGACTTCTTTGGGCCGTTTACATACTGGTTAACCTTGGTTTATTGTTGTTGATGGCAGTGGAATTAAATCCTGCGCTTCCGGATTTGCGTTTTTTGTCACTCATCCTGATAGGGGGAGGCATTGGTTTGTTTTTATATTATTTGATAAAAGCTCATCAACAAAGAATCAGGAGAAAGGTGGATGAGCAGATAAAACTTTCCTTGGCATCCGTCGGGATGTTTGTGATTCCTTTAATTATTTTATGCGTAGTAATTACCGGTATTGAAATTCCCCGCCCCGAGCTGGTGATTGCTTATGGCTTCTGCGTATTTTTTGGTTGGCTTACGGCTATCATATTGGGCATGACCTTTAAGACTTTGCCCTTTATTGTATGGAGCAAGGTTTACCGGCATCAGTCAGGAAAATACAGGCATCCGGATCCCAAAGACCTGTTTGATCACCACATTTACCGATTCGGCATGGTGCTGTACATCCTGGGTTTTATAGGTTTTCTGTTGGGGATATTGATCAAGATTGAATTTCTTTTGATTTTTTCGGCGGCATTGATGATCCTATCCTCCATTCTTTATGTTTGGAATGTACTGAAAGTTGTATTTCATAAAGCAAAACACCATGATAAACCGATCAGAACTCAGTGAATTGGAACGGCGTGCATTAGTTCATTTACATGAAGTAATTGATCCGGAAATCGGCCTGAATATCGTTGATTTGGGCTTGGTCTATTCCCTTTCAATCAATGAGGAAGCCAAGTCCATTTATGTGGAAATGACTCTGACCACCCAATTCTGCCCCATGGGCGATTCAATATTAAAAAGTGTGGAAGAGACCTTAAACGATTACTATCCCGGCTACCAGGCGGAAGTTAAACTTGTCTTTGAACCGAGGTGGGATGCGGGAATGATTTCTGAGGAGGGGCAGGCATTTTTGGGGTAGGTGTTGAAATGGGGACGGAAGACCGAAGACCGGAGACGGAAGATGGGTTGCCGGATGGCCGATGTTTGGGGTTGTTTCTCGATAGAATTTAGTTTTTTGATGTGGTATATACCGGCCGGAAATGGGAAGCACGAAGACGGAAGACCGGAGACGGAAGCACGAAGACCTGGTCACGCGCTAATAACTAATAACTAATAACTCAATAACTCTATAACCAAAAAAAGGGACAGCCGCTCACCGCAACTGTCCCTCTTCTTGATTTATATCTCAAGCCAGCTTATTTATAGCAGACTTTTTTCACTGCTTCAATTGTTCTTTTTACATTAGGCAAGGTAGCTTCAATGTAAGTGGGAGCGTAGCTTAAAGGAATGTCCATTGAGTTCACCCTCAATACCGGCGCATCCAGGTAATCGAATGCATTCTTTTGGATCATAAATGTCATGTCTGTAGCCAGGGAGGCCACTGGGTTAGCCTCTTCTACGATGACGCACCTGTTTGTCTTTTTAACAGATTCGATCAACGTGGCATAATCAATAGGCCTAACAGTTCTTAAGTCGATGACTTCGGCTTCGATATTGTTTTCCTTTGCGAGTTGATCTGCAGCCTGCAACGCGACCTTCATCATCTTTCCAAAGGAGATGATAGTTACATCTTTGCCCTTGCGCTTCACCTCAGCCACACCTAAAGGCAGCAGGTATTCACTCTCAGGTACTTCCATTTTATCCCCATACATCAGTTCAGATTCCATGAAAATCACCGGATCATTGTCGCGAATAGCCGCTTTCAGTAGACCCTTGGCATCATAGGGATTGGAAGGGACAACGACTTTAAGTCCAGGAGTATTGGCAAACCAGTTTTCAAAGTTGGAAGAGTGGGTAGCGCCTAACTGACCGGCATTTCCCGTAGGGCCTCTGAAAACAATGGGCACACTATATTGTCCCCCGGACATCGCCAACATCTTGGCAGCCGAGTTAACAATCTGATCGATGGCGACCAAGGAAAAGTTGAAGGTCATGAACTCAATGATAGGTCTGAGCCCGTTCATGGCCGCGCCTACACCGAGACCAGCAAATCCAAGTTCTGAAATGGGGGTATCGATGACTCTCTCAGGGCCGAATTCGTCCAGCATGCCTTGGCTGGCTTTGTAAGCGCCATTGTATTCGGCAACTTCTTCTCCCATAAGAAATACATTCTTGTCCCGTCTCATTTCTTCGGACATTGCATCCCTTACAGCATCTCTAAACTGTATTTCTCTCATTTATGTACAAAATTTTGATTGTAAAAATATAAAGTTATCCCACAATTACCAAGTCCTCTTTGGTAATAACCCGCCAAACTTAACAAATTCCATGTTTATCTTGAAAGCTTTAAGAATATGTTTATTTAGGCTACCGAATTTTCCTTTCTTTGTGACGGATTCCACCCGATTTTGTATAAAATCGGATGGTTCAAGTGATTATAAATATGATTAAGGTTGCCCTGATTTCCGATTCCCATGGATTTATCGACCCCAAGGTGCTTGCCCATCTGCAGGATGTGGATGAAATATGGCATGCGGGAGATATAGGCCAGGAAGGGGTCATCCAGGCCTTTCCAGAAGGCAAGACCCTCAGGGTAGTCTATGGTAATATTGATGATGCCGGGGCGCGGATGAAGTATCCTGAGGAGTTATTTTTTGAAGTGGAAGGATTGAAGGTCCTGATGATCCATATCGGGGGTAAGCCTCCATATTATGCAAAGGGAATCAAGTCAAGAATTGCCCAGTTGGCGCCTGCTTTATTTGTCTGTGGGCATTCCCATATTTGCAGGGTGGAGTTTGACGCCCGGTTGAATTGCCTTTATATGAACCCCGGTGCCATTGGTATGCAAGGGTTTCATCAGGTCAGGACCTTGTTGAAGTTTGAAATTGAGGCGGGGAAGCCCCAAAACCTTCGGGTAGTGGAATTAGGCAAAAAGGGAAAATAAAAATGGCAATGAGATCGTCATTGCCATTTTTATATGTTGTCCAAGACAAAAGAAGCTTTCTTAAGCATTCGTAAAGCCTTTCTTTAGTTCTTCTATATCCACATTTTTGATTACAGGCTTGGCACTCAATTGTTTGATCTTGATCACCCTAGCCTTTTGGGATTGTCTTTTTCTTTTTAGTTTCCTTTTTAAAGTAGTAACGGCCATCTCTATTCCTGTTTATGATTCAAATGAGGGGCAAAGGTAGAAAAAAATACGGATATAGAGCTGCTTTATATTGGAAAAGATAAAAAAAAGCAGGAGGAGGTTAAAGAGGACGCTTGCTGGGGATTTACCTACCAAAAGAAGTCAGCCATAGACGCGATCCTCCTCAAGCCTCGCGAATATAAAGGGCTTAACCGATGGCCCTTCCTGCAAACCTCCTTGGGTGTTGCTTAAGAAATACCATGACGAGGCGAATACTCAAAACTAGAGGCAGAAAGATATTATGGTCTGGATAAAAGAGGTTGTTGTGTAGCGGCACTGATTATACCCTCTATTTTCTTTATCCCCACTGGCTTTTATTGCTTCCACGACAAGGTCAGAGCTGCCTTTGAAAGGTTTTTCTTGCAGCGGGCCTTCTTTGCAACTCTGCTAAATCACTGTCGATGGCTTCCCGAAAGCCTGTTTTCAGTAGTGGTTTTCCCCCAGACTTTCCATAGGGTAAACCATCTTGGGGACTGTACTGGATACTACCTATATGACCTTTACATTCCAAAATTTCATAAGCGTTGTACTGCAATTTGGTTTTATCGAACCTGAAGTCTCCCGCGTACAATTAAAGGATGTGGTAAGGAGTGGAATAGACCGCTAATCGCTGAGTTTGCTAAGAGGTTTATTGTCCGCCTCCAGTGCTATAGTTAAAGCGGGAACAATGATGATGGTCAGACCTCCTGAATTTCCTAATCCTCCCTTTTTTTATAACTTTGGACAAAATTGAAGCAAATGAGTATTCCTAAACCATCTTTACCCAAAGGAACAAGGGATTTTGGCCCACTGCAAATGGCCAGAAGAAATTATATTTTAGATACGATTAAAGATACCTTCCGGCTTTTCGGTTACCAGCAACTGGAAACCCCGGCCATGGAAAACCTTTCGACGCTGACCGGGAAATACGGAGATGAGGGGGATCAGTTGTTGTTTAAAATTTTGAATAGCGGTGATTTTTTAAAGAATGTCAATTTTGACGATATAGCTGCTGGGGCTCCCAAAGTTTTGCCCAAGGTAGCCGAAAAAGGCCTTCGTTATGACCTTACGGTGCCTTTTGCCCGCTATGTGGTAATGAACAGGAATGAGATTGTCTTCCCTTTTAAGCGTTTCCAGATACAGCCGGTATGGCGCGCCGACCGTCCCCAGCGGGGAAGGTATAGGGAATTTTACCAGTGCGATGCGGACGTGGTAGGGACCGACAGCCTGATCTGCGAAGCGGAGATTTTGCTGATGATCAGAAGGGTGTTTTCGCAATTAAAACTAAGTGACTACACCATAAAAATAAACAACCGTAAAATACTGACCGGCATATCGGAAGTGATCGGTGAACCGGGCAGGGAAGGGGATCTTTGTGTGGCCATAGACAAGCTCGATAAGATCGGCTGGGAGAAAGTACAGGAGGAACTGCAACAGAAAGGTTTTGCAGCGGAAGCGATAGCAACACTGTCCCCCATCATCGCTTTAGAAAACAGCAATGCTGAGAAGATTGCGTTCTTAGAGACCTTTCTTCAAGAGAGCGCGACAGGCTTGCAGGGACTGAAGGAGTTGAAGGAGGTTTTTGAGGTATTGGCTGGATTCGGTGAAGGAGACGAGAAAGTGGTCTTTGATGTGGTATTGGCGAGGGGTCTGTCCTATTATACAGGCGCTATTTTTGAGGTGAAGATCAACAATGTTTCCATTGGTTCGGTGGCAGGCGGAGGCCGCTATGATAACCTCACCGGGGTTTTTGGTCTCCCGGATGTGCCGGGTGTGGGTTTCTCTTTCGGTGTGGACAGGATTTATGACGTTTTGGAAGAATTGAAACTCTTCCCGGAAAGCCAGTTGGAAGGCACGCAAGTCATGATCGGTTACATGGATATCCAAGGCATGGCTTATGGCCTGAAGGTGTTGTCTCAAGTACGTGCTCAGGGCATTTCGGCGGAAATTTACCCCGAAGCCGCAAAATTGAAAAAGCAGTTTAACTATGCCGACAAAAAATCCATTCCTTATGTTATCATGGTCGGCTCACAGGAGATGGCCGAACAAAAAGTTACCCTCAAAAACATGCGAAGCGGCGAACAACAGATGTTGTCGGTGCAAGAGGCTTTAACCGGCCTCCATGCGCAATAAAAACCCAAAGTATTAAATTCAACTATTTTGTAGCATCTATTTGTAGCATCTAAAAAATAAGCAATATGTTCGATATCATGAATATCATGTCCAAGGTGAAAGAAGCCCAGGCGAAAATCAAGGAAAAGCAGGAGCAGTTGGTTTATCTCACTACCGAGGCTGAATCAGGGGCGGGGATGGTAAAAGTCAAAGTTAACGGTCACAGAAGGGTATTGGATATCATCATCGATGACAGTCTGGTGGCGCCCGAGGACAAGGAGATGCTAAAGGACTTAATCGTCGCCGCCACCAATAAAGCGCTGGAAGACATGGATCAAATGGTCAAAGTAGAAATGAAGAAGGCTACTGAAGGCATGATGCCCAATATACCGGGAATGGATTTGGGCAACATGTTTTAATGCAAAAGGCAGCCATTGTTATATTAAACTACAACGGGGAGGAAATGTTAAGGCAATTTCTCCCCCAGGTAATCCTTCATAGTAGTTATGATGTCATCGTCGCAGATAACGCAAGCAATGATGGCTCGCTAGACTTTTTGATGCGGAACTATCCGCAAGTACAGACCATACAGTTAGAAGCAAATCACGGCTTCGCCAACGGCTACAACCTGGCGCTCGAGCAGATCAAGGACAAATACCAATACTACGTCTTACTTAATTCCGATATTCTTGTGACTACAGACTGGGACAAAAAAATGATCCAGTGGTTGGACAACAATCCTCACATTGTAGCTGCACAACCCAAAATCCTTTCTTACCAAGAGCGAAATCGGTTTGACCATGCAGGAGCGGGAGGCGGCTTTTTAGATAGACTGGGATATCCTTACTGCAGGGGGAGGATTTTTAATCATACAGAAGAAGACCTGAACCAATACGACGATTGTCAGGAAGTAGATTGGGCTTCGGGAGCCTGTCTCTTCATTAGATCGGCTGAATTTCATGCTTTTGGGGGATTTGACAAAGTGTTTTTTGCCCATATGGAAGAAATCGACCTGTGCTGGAGATTGAGATTGGCGGGCAGACAGATTTTTTATAACGGAGCAGTTCAGGTGTATCATGTTAACGGAGGAACGCTCCCGCGCCAAAGTCCCTTCAAAACCTACCTTAACTTTAGGAACAATTTATTGATGTTGTACAAAAACCTCCCTCAATTACGTTTTATTATGGTTTTTGTGCTAAGGATGGGGTTTGATTTTGCGGCGATGATCCACTTTTGGTTAACGGAAGGGCCGGGACATGGAAGGTCCGTAGCGAAGGCTTACCTGGATTTTTTCAAATTAAAATCTTCCATGATGAAAGCCCGTCCTTTGGCATCAAAATTGACAAATGACGCAAAAGGCAAAAAAGTCTTTTCGATAGCAATTAGCTATTACCTCAGAGGTAAAAAGACGTACACTGAGATTTAATCAAAGAGCACCGGATTGTTCATTCTCCGCAGGTATTTTCTGATTTTCATCATCATGGCTAAAGAAACATAAATGATGACTGGAGAGCCAAGGGTGATGAAGGAAGAATAGATAAAAAACAGCCTTATGCTATCTATCGGAAAATTAAGTTTCTCACCCAACTTTGAACACACGCCGAAAGCGCTATCCTGGAAATATAATTTCAGCTTTTCCATAGGGATCTTAAATTGATGAAGCCCTCAAAATTAAATAAAAATAACTGTAAAATATAATCTTACCAATTAACATATAGTTTATGAGACGTTCGCAGATTCTGGTTGTAGTAGGGGGCATGATGTTCTTTTCTTCCTGTTCATTGCAATCGGTTATCAAGAAATCAGCAGACCAACAGGTAGGGGTAGACCCGAATCCCTTAGAAGTACATGGCGATTCTATACATTTCACCGTCAACGCCGAGCTTCCGCCCAGAATGATGAAGAAAAAGGTGAGCTATTCGCTGGTGCCAGAATTTGAATATGCAGGCACGGTAGTACCTTTTACCAAATCCATAACCTTTGATGGAGATGAGATTAATCGAAAGGAAGCTGCCAGGCAGGAAGAAACTTTCTCATTTGCCTATAGAGAAGGGATGGCTGATGGACAGTTACATCTGAAAGGTACCGCAGCCCATAAAAAATCAGGCAAGACGCTGGACGCACCACAGCAGGCCGTGGCCCAAGGAGTGGTAACAACCCCCAAGCTGGTAAGAATAGGACAGTTTGCCGCTGACGAGGAAATCAAGCCTCTAGGCGTCTATATGGATCATGGCTATGCCGATCAGGATGAACTGGAACCTGTGGAAGTGGAGTTTTTCTTCGAGCAAGGTAGTGCAAGACTAAGGCCCAGTGAGGTGAATTCTGAACGAGGCAAGTTCTTAAAAGCTTTTATTGCCAGCGAAAATGTGACCAGGACCGTAACCATCACCGGTACGCACTCTCCTGAAGGGTCCGAAAGGATCAACCGTGACTTATCCAAAAACAGGGCGGAAGTCATTGAGAAATTTTATAGAGAAGAAATGCAGCAATATGACTATCGGGACGAATCTGATTCTATAGAATTTATCATTCTTCCGGTAGTGGATGATTGGTCCGATTTTAGGTTAATTCTAGCGAATTATGATAAGATAAGTCCTGAACAGAAAGAGGAGTACTACAATATCATTTACGGGGACGGGGATTTTGATGCCAAGGAAAGGCGCATGCAACAATTGTCTACCTATAAAACAGTTTTCAACGACCTATACCCTCAGCTGAGAATAGCTAAAACCCAGATCCTAACCAATAAGGATAAAAGATCAGAAGCAGAGATTGCCCTCCTAGCAGGCAGAATCGTGAAGGGACAGGCCCAGGGAAATGCATTGGCTGAGGAGGAACTGGCTTATGCAGGTGCTATCAATCCAAGTTTGGGTGAAAAGGTGGCGATTTATGAAGCCTTGGTTTCCAGTTATGACAGTCCAATGGCACACAACAACCTCGGGGTAGCCTACCTGAACCAAGCCAATCGAACCCCCAACAACAGTGAACGTAATCTTTTGTTAGCTAATGCAAGAAGGGCATTTGAAAAGGCAAATGCCAATGAAGAGAATGCGTATGCTTATCACAATCTGGGTCACATCCATTTGTTGTCCGGCGACTATGTAAGCGCTTACGATGCGTTTTACAAGGCTTCTTCACTAGCGGAAGGAAACGACGAACTAAAGAGTGCCAATGACGCCTCTCTGGGAGCTGTGGGAATCATGAGCGGGGATTACAAATTGGCTACGCTTCATCTCAACAATGCACCGGAAAATGAAACTAACCTGTTTAACAAAGGTTTGGCCTTTTTGCTAGCAAAGGATTATCGAAACGCTAGGAACGCCTTTGAGGAAAGTGCCATAGTCGACAAAGAGTACGGCTACGGTTTTTACGGGCTTGCATTGGTGGCGGCCAGAACGGGGGATGAGCCTCTGCTCTACGAAAATTTAAAAAAAGCGGTTCAAAATAGTGAGTTTCTAAAGAAAAGAGCTGCGGCGGATCACGAGTTTCAAGCCTACAGAGATAAGGCCGAATTTAGAGAAGCAATTCGTTAAAAAATTAAGGTTGAATCCGAGGTCCTGTGCCCGACAATAGTTGGGGCAGGACTTTTTTTTCTCTTTAACACCTCCAGCAACATTCCATCAGCACATCTTTATATATTTGTGATTAGCTTTATTTCTTTGTATTTAACCTAAGAAGTGACGTATTTACTCTTCTGGGGTCTTCTAAGTTTTTTCAACCGTAACACTAATATAATGAACATTAATCGTGAATTATCGAAACCCGATTTATTTGACCAGATCAGGAACTGGCTGTCGTCCCAAGGATATCAAATCCACAAGGAGGATCCGACGCGGCCGTGGGGAGGCTTTTTTGTCCTAGATGAAAGCCAAATCCAGAAATTTCGTGGACAGTTTTTTGACAGCGTAGCCTTTTCAGATCTTCAGTTGCAAAACAAGCTTAGTCCCAAAATCCTTTTGGTCGCGCCAGGTATGAGGTTGTCATGGCAGTATCATCACCGCCGTGCGGAGATATGGAAATTAATTGCAGGAGAGGGGGGGATCAAGATCAGCCAGACTGACGAAGAGGGTCCATTGCAAATCCTGGAGTTGAACAAGGTGTTAGAGTTGTCCCAAGGTGAACGGCACCGTCTAATTGGTCTTGACAATTGGGGAGTAGTGGCTGAGATTTGGATGCATACAGATCCCGACAATCCTTCTGATGAAGAAGATATCGTCAGGGTTCAGGATGATTTTCAGAGAAAGTAGCATACTTTATTATCTCAAAAGGGTGTTGACAAATCGGGCAACACCTTTTTTTTTAACTGGAGGGGTCATACGCGACAAAGCATACATCCTTTAATGCTCTTCCATCCCTTCTACTTTCCGTAGGAGGGACTGTTAGCTTAGAATCCTCGATGTGCCCCTACAGGGGTCTTTCGAAGAGGTTGATTCATATCCGTCAGCCAAAGCGATAGCGCCTAGAATGGCTACATCCTCCAGTTGGGAAACGTATATTTGTAAAGGGTCCGAAATGGCTTTATAAGGGAAGTTTGTTACTGTTGCTAACATGCTGTCTTTAAAGAGGGGGAAGGCCTTACTGATGGATCCACCCAGGACAATGCTTTCCGGCGCAAATGTAAATAAGACCCTTTGGATAAGCATCCCGATGTGCTCACCATACTTTTCAAATTTCATGAGGGCCTCCTGGTCGCTTTTCATCGCAGCCTTGGCAAAACATTTTGCAGTTTTTCCGTCTGGGGTTCTGAAAAACTTGCTGCTACAGTAATCTTCAAAAGTTTTGTCCAAATACGGAACACCACCCCATTCTCCGGCTCCGCAGATATACCCAGTATATAAAGCAGAATTGGCGATTATCCCGGTACCCACCCCTGTACCTAGTGAAATGCCCACTACATGTCGATGTTTTTTTGCAGGGCCAAATTTATATTCCCCCAACGTGAAGCAGTTGGCGTCATTATTAATAAAGACGGGCACATTAAAAACCTCCTCTAAGTGTTCTTTTAGGTGGACCTTTTGGAAAGAAGGAATATTGGCTAAATTATAGACGATGCCTCTGTGAGGATCGACTAAGCCTGGGATTCCGATTCCAATAGCTTTGAAGCCATGGGGAAGGTAGCTGGAGATTAGATCCGCTATTACTTTAAGAATATCCTCTTTAGAGCTGTTGAAAGGGGTATCTATTTTTTTTCGATCATATACTAAGCCTTCATTATTTAGTCCCGCACTGATCTTGGTGCCACCTATGTCTAAACCTAAAACAATATTGTCAATTTCCATCAAATCTTAATTACAAGGCACAGCGCTGCCCCAAATTTGCTCATCCTATTAGTTTAAATAATCAGCGCAAGGATGGAGAAGAGGAAGTGCTGTCACCTGACTGCTTCATTAGGCCGTTCCTCTTCTCCAATACGTGCGCTGGATAGGTATTATAGTAACCCTTCCATGGTCTTTTCCAGTTCTCTGGCTTGCGCCAAAAACTCGCTGACCTCCATCTCTCTAAAGAAAATCAAGCCATGGCTGGATCGAACTTTAGCCGTGTCGTGTTGGTAGAAGTAGTTTTTACCCAACAACAGTTGGACATCATTCAATTGATCTACCCAGATTCGTTTGGCTAAAGTACTGAATTTTCCGTTGTGGGCATAGCTGGGAAATGAAGCGTTCACCTGACTGAGGTAGCAGTTGGCGAAAGAGTCCTCCATAACGGACATATCACCCAAGGAAACAGGTACAATCACATTGGCTTCGGCAGCGTCAAATTTAAACCAAACGTTTCGATAGCCGATAATCTTCAGATTGCTTAAATCTGCTTCGTTGCCCCATTGTCTTACTGCTTCGGCTGTTGCCTGAAGAACTTTGTAGTGGGTGTCAGGTCCACTTCCTTCAGGATCCAGGGTCAGGCTGAGTTTGGTTGGCTTAACAGTCCTTAGCAGCTCTACAATCGGTTCCACGTCGCGCTTCTTGTCTGGTTGTTCCGTGAAAATATCTCCCGTGTAAAAGCCCAAACGTAAGTGATGTACGTTTTTGACCTGAACGCCAAAGTGTGCCCAGACTAACTCTTCCTCAAATTCCCTGATCATCCCTTTAAGCGTCTGGATTTTAGAAGGGTTCTTTTCCCCGTCGTAAGAGTTTTTGAGGATGCTGATGATCTCATTAATCTTCTCTCTTAGTTGCAGGGTCGACTTTACCTCGTGGATGGTTACGATGGCTCGCACTACCCTGTGACACAGGCCTCTCAGCCTCTCTTCTGCGTTTCCAGACGCCACGTTGGTGAGGTAATGGTACACATCTTTGTCTTTTTTGAGGTTATAGCCTGATTCAAAAAAGTCGTCGTATTTCACCATCTGGATTTTTCCTTCGTCCAGAAGTTTTTTGGTGTGTCTTAAGGTATCAATCACAAAGGAATTGGTCACCGCAGTAAATCCAGAAGTCAACACGGCAAAGTGGGCTTTGTTGGAATGCTCGTGAAGCTGCTTGGTGATATGGGGCAATATTCCCAGAGAAATGTCGTCGTGGTGCGGACCGGTGTGCAGGAACACCTCGTTGGTCTCAATTTCAAGCCCTTTGTCGATCTTGGCGTTGATGTTTTTCATCACCTCGCCGACCGTGTTTTCGCTCAAATTCGGTATCTGGCTGGTGTACTTGTCGCTTTTAAGATCCTCCAGGGTCAATCGATGCCCATACTTCTTCAGTTTCTTGCAGAGGTCAATGACCGCCCTTTCGGTCTTCAAGTCTGTCCATTCACCGGTTTGATAGAATTGTTCCACGCTGTCTTCCAGTTTTGACGCGGCCCCTCTGGTCAGATAGAAACGGCCGTTTTTAAGCTTCTGTAGGACGGTGGCGGGATAAACATTGTTCATCTGAGTCTCGAGAGACTCTTTGACAATTTGCGCTTTGGCCTCCCCAGCGGCTATAATAATGGCTACCGCCTCGGGGTTATGAACGATCGTGTCCAGTCCAAGCGTGATCACCAAACGGTTGGAGGAAATTTCGATGCCACCTAAATCCCCAGCCGCTACGGCCTGGGTTTCAAAATTCGTTTCAGTCAAACGGGTGGTCGAGAAAAGGTCAGAACCGCGGGTGTTGAAGGCAATGTGGCCATCAGGGCCTATACCTCCTAGGAAAAATCCAATGCCGCCTTTGTCCCGGATTTTTGCTTCGAACTCCGCACACCACTGGTCGATCATATAGATAGACCGTTGCTGCAATTTTTCAAGCTCATTGGTGTATTCTCTGTATCTTAAGGAAAGATCGACTTTAGAATCGGGAAAAATCTCCTTGTAGCTTTTGCCATCTGCCAACGGAATCTCGTCGGAATTGATCAGCAGTGCCTTTTTGGGATCTAAGCCAAAACCGTCGATATAGTACTTGTTAACATAGTGGTAGAAGCTGTTGTGTTGAGTCGAGGCAATCGGGTAGAACTCGTCGATCTGAATAAAGTGCAGGCCGCTAAGAACAGGCTTCTTAATAGCTTCTAATCCATACCGTTCACGGATCTCAAGACCTTTGGTGTTGTCCCAGTTCTCAAGCAAGTACTGCGTCCATTTGATAAAATATTCGGGAGTTTTTCCGGTAGGCAAGCTAATTACCCCCTCCGGGTTTTCAGCTACCCACTCCAGAAACCTACAGGCAGTAATAAGGCCCAGCTTGGGAAAATTGTCAACCGTCAGATAAGGAATCTTCGTACTGATCTTTTGTATACCGGATTCTTTAAGAAAGGCCGCTTCTGTTTTTGATAAAGGATAATTTGCTAACATAATATTAAAGTAACCTGTTTGAAATCTATCGTTTGGATGTATGTAAGTTCAGAATGTGGTCGCTACCTCCGCCGTTACCCATTACCTTGACTAATGGTTTCCTCAAAGATATGTTCGTTGACGACGGCTATAGCGCCAATTAAGCCCACTTCTTTGCCTAGCTGAGAAAGACTGATATCGGTTTTCTCGCTAAGCTTGGCCATGCTATAAATGTTCAAAGCTTGTTGGATCGGCGTAAGGATGTAATTTTTGGCTTCGGCGATGGACCCTCCCAGAATAATTAGCTCAGGGTTGAAAAGCTGGATCAAGATAGCGATTCCCCTTCCCAAGTCCTGTCCCACTTCCGAGAGAATACTAATGGCTTGCTGGTCACCTGCTAACGCTGCTTCAATTACCCAAGAGGGTTCAAGCTCCTCTTTATCCTTGGCTAGTCGGGCGAGGATGGTTTCATCATTGATGGAGATGGCTTCTTTGGCGAGCCGCAACAAGGCGGTGCCGGAAGCCACTGTTTCTAAACAGCCTCTTTTACCACAGGAACAATGGATCCCTTTGGAGTCAAAAAGGGGCGAGTGACTGAATTCTCCTGCCAGTCCCGAGAATCCGCGGTATAATTTCTTATCGATGATAATTCCCAAACCGATGCCCCAATCCACGAAAACCCCGAGTACGTTTTTATGATCTTCATTGGTTCCGAACTTGTATTCCGCCAAAGTCATGGCACGGGCATCGTTTTCGATGTAAACCTTTTTGCCAAACTTCTTTTCCAGTTGCTCCTTCAAGGTAGCTTTGCCCGATTTCAGATAGGTATGGTTGATCCCAGCGACGCTTTCGACCAAACCCGGCATGGTGATGCCAACCGCAATTATTTTCTCCTCCGGAACTTTCGAGTCCTTGATGACTTGGATGGCGAATTGGTATATCTTCTCCAAAGTTTGGGCCTCGTTGTTCAGCGTTACCTTTAATTGCTGAACGGGTATGACTTTGTCATTTCGTGTGTTATAGACCGTGACTCTGGTGGTGTACTTGTCCATGTCCATGGCCAATATATAAAAAGAGTCCTCCGCCAGGCCATAAAGGTCGGGCTTCCTTCCTCCTTGGGACTCTCCGCGGCCTTGCTTTACGATGAGTTTTTCTGCCAACAAATCCCCCAATAAAAGACTTACCGTTGGAAGGCTTATCCCGATAATTTGTCCTATATTGTTGGCCGTGTTGCTGCCCTGCGTATACAACAGCTTTACGATTTTGATCTTGTTCAGGTAGTTTTTTCTTTCAACTACACTTTCCATCTGACCAAGAACTTTTTCTGGGTTTATTAAATCCATTTGACTTCTCAATTACGATATAAATTTACGAAAAAAAATTAGCATTATATCAAACACTTTATGAAAAAATTTTAAAAACTATTTGTGATTGCTTTTTTTAAACTCATCATCTAATTTTAGGCCACCTAATATCCCTAGGTAATAATGTATGGCTGGAAGAAGAAGATTCCTGAAGAACACCTTATTATACGCCTCGCTCCTGACACCAGGCTATTCCCTCGCGGACAATTTACGCTT
>Ga0079224_100005529_pt1 | contig 16631 bp, 11 predicted proteins | sample Stecom2015_FD_80414 | JGI IMG/M metagenome (GOLD analysis project Ga0079224, IMG submission 80414) | Agricultural soil microbial communities from Utah to study Nitrogen management - Steer compost 2015 | ecosystem: Environmental > Terrestrial > Soil > Agricultural land | place: USA: Utah... | reverse complement strand
CGCCCTGATGTGTCTCGCGGGGTGGGGCGGTGTTGCCTCTGCTTGCGGCGCTGCGCGTTCCCCCCCCGGTTCGCCGGCCGCCGCTTTACACCCGCCCCGCACCCCCGCCATTAATCACGTCATTGTGCGTTACGGTTAACCTTCGGAGGAACTCGGTATGCGGCGCCCCAACAGGCATCAATCCGATGCTTTCCCTCTCTCATGCCTGACCCTGTTTTCGCGCCTCATGAACCCCGTTCGTGACGCCTTTTCTTATTTCGTCGCCCTATTGCTCATGTCGCTCGCGACCCCATTGTTAAATGCATCCGAAGCCGGCCGGACGCCTGCGACACATACCTTCGCAATCAGCGACCGGGAATTCCTGCTCGACGGCAAACCCTTCGTCATCCGTTGCGGCGAGATCCACTTCCCTCGTGTTCCCCGTGAATACTGGAAACACCGTCTCCAGATGAGCAAGGCGCTGGGTTTGAACACCGTCTGCGTATATCTTTTTTGGAATTTTCACGAGTGGGAGGAAGGCCGCTACGACTGGACCGGCCAGGCCGACGTCGTCGAGTTTTGCCGCCTCGCCCAAGCCGAGGGCCTCTGGGTCATCCTTCGTCCCGGCCCGTATTCGTGCGCCGAGTGGGAGATGGGCGGCCTCCCGTGGTGGTTGGTCAAACACGATGGCATTAACCTGCGCTCCATCGACCCGCGCTATCTGGATCCCGCCGTCCGTTTCCTCAAAGAAGTGGGCCGCGTGCTCGCCCCGCAGCAGGTCACGCAGGGCGGTCCGTTGCTCATGGTTCAGGTCGAAAACGAGTATGGCTCTTATGGCAAGGACACCGCCTACATGGGTGCGCTTCGCCAAGCCCTGATCGATGGCGGTTTCGATGTTCCTCTGTTCGCCTGCAACCCGCCCGGGGCCATCGCCAATGGTTACCGCGATGATCTTTTCCAAGTCGTCAACTTTGGGACGGGCAACGCAAAGACCGCGTTCGAAATCCTGCGCAAATTTCAAAAATCCGGACCGTTGATGAACGGCGAGTATTATCCCGCCTGGTTCGACACGTGGGGCCGTCCCCATCGCACCGGATCGCCCTCCCCCATTGCCGCCGATCTCGACTACATGCTGAAGAACCGCCACTCGTTCAGCATCTACATGGCCCACGGTGGCACCTCCTTCGGCCTGTGGGCGGGAGCGGACCGGCCGTTCATCCCCGACACGTCCAGCTACGACTACGATGCGCCGATCAGCGAGGCGGGCTGGGTCACCCCCAAGTTCGAGGCCATCCGTGAGGTATTCAGCCGTTACCTGCAATCCGGTGAAACCCTCCCGGCTCCGCCATCGGCCAACCCGGTTATCACCGTCCCTCCTTTCGCGCTCACCGAGACCGCGCCGGTTTTGGCCAACCTGCCCGAACCTGTCGCCGATCGCACGCCGCGCACGATGGAGTTCTATGGCCAAAGTCGCGGTGCCACCGTCTATCGCACCACCTTGCCCGCCGGTCAGGCAGGCGTCCTTTCGGTCAAGGCCGCCCATGATTTCGCCTGGGTGTTTCTCGATGGCAAACCGGCCGGCGTGATGGATCGCCGCAGCAAACGCTACATCGTCACCCTGCCCGCCCGCACCGCCCCGGCGCGTCTCGAAATCCTCATAGAGGCCATGGGACGCGTAAATTTCGGCCGCGAGGTCTTCGATCGCAAAGGACTGCACGCTCCCGTGCTCTTCACCCCTGCGGGCGGCGCTTCGCCCACGGAGCTGAAGGACTGGCTCGTTCACCCGCTCCCGCTCGATGACAAAGAACTCGCCGCCCTGAAATTCGAGCCCGCCATCGCTCCCGCCCCCGCTCGCCCCGCTTTTTGGCGCGGCTCGTTCAACCTGGCCAAACCCGGCGACACCTTCCTCGACGTTCGCTCTTGGGGCAAAGGAGTCGTGTGGATCAATGGCCGTTGCCTCGGTCGCTTCTGGAATATCGGGCCCACCCAAACGATGTATGTGCCCGGCCCCTGGCTGCGTGCCGGCGCCAACGAAGTCATCCTGCTCGATCTGCTCGGACCGCAAACCCCGGAACTGGCTGGCCTCGCCCAACCGATCTTGGACGAACTTCGCCCCGAGCTCGACTTCGCCCGCGCCGTGCGTGCGAAAGGCGAGTTCTCCGCGGCCGGCCTGACGCCCCTCGCCACCGGCGCCTTCCGCCCCGAACCCGAGTGGCAGACCGTGCGTTTCCCCCAACCCGCCTCCGGCCGCTATCTCGCCCTCGAAGCGATCGATGCGCATGACGGCAAGCCCTTCGCCAGTATCGCCGAACTCGATGCGACCGACGTGCGCGGCGAAGTGTTGGCCAAGTCCGCCTGGAAAATCCTCTGGGTGGACAGCGAGGAAACCACCGCCGAACCGGGCCACGCCGAAAATCTCCTCGACGGCCAGCCCAACACCCACTGGCACACGTCCTACGGCTCCGCCTCCGCCCCCTACCCGCATCGCGTGATCATCGATCTCGGCGAGCCCCAAGTCCTCGGCGGCATACGCTATCTCGCCCGTGCCGGTGACAACCAGACCCCCGGCCGTATTAAAACCTACCGCGTCTATCTGGCCCACCAACCCTTCGGGCTCGTCCCTCAATGAACCGACTCAAGGGACTCTATTTGCTGGAGGCGCAATCCTTCCCCCTGATCTACGGCCGGCCCGAACAGGAGGAAATCGCCCGCTATGTTGATTTTGTCGCACCGCCGCAGACGCGCGAATCCATCCGCGTTTCCCCCTCGGTGCTGCGCGAGGCCGGGGTAATCTTTTCCGGCTGGGGCGCACCCAAAATGGACGCCACCTTCATGGCGGCCGCGCCCCGCCTGAAAGCGGTGTTCTACGGCGCGGGCACGACCGGCTACTTCACAACCGACGCCTTTTGGGATCGTAACATCACCCTCACCAGCGCCTACACCGCAAATGCCGTTCCGGTGGCTGAATATACCCTCGGCACGATTCTGCTCAGCCTGCGTCACTTTTGGCGCTACTCAGCGCACGCCAAAGCCGGCGGCGCCTGGGGAGACCAAACCCGCCCCATGCCCGGCGCGTTTCAAACCACCGTCGCCCTCATCGGCTGCGGCGCGATCGCCCGTCGGGTCATCGCCCTGCTGCGCTCCCACGATCTCCGCTGCATCGTGCATGATCCCCACCTTGACGATTTCGAGGCGGCCAAACTCGAGGTCGCCCGCTGCTCCCTTGAAGACGCCTTCAAACTCGGCGATGTCGTCTCCTTGCACGCGTCCAACAACGAAGCCACGCGCGGCCTGATCACCGGGGGACACTTTGCCTCCATGAAGCAGGGAGCCACGTTCATCAACACCGCGCGCGGCCCCATCATCCGCGAAGACGAGATGATCCAAACGCTCCGCTTACGCTCCGATCTCACCGCGGTCCTCGATGTGTGCACGCACGAGCCGCCCCTGTCCGACAGCCCGCTGCTCACTCTTCCCAACGTCATTCTCACGCCACACATCGCCGGTTCCCACGCGGCCGAGATCCGCCGGCTCGGCTCCTACATGGTCGAGGAGCTGAAACGCTACGTAAAACAGGAACCCCTGCGCTGGCAGATCACACGCGAACTCGCGGCCCGCCTTGCCTGAGTCTCTCTACTTTTTTACTCCGATGGACCTACGCATTGCGATCGTTTCTAACTTTTTGATCTCCTTCATCGGTGCGACCCGCACTGAATTGGCTCATCGCAGGTCATCCAACAATTCGCAGGCAAGCCTGCCTTGCCTGAAACCTAAAAACAAAAGGTTTCCCACACCTCCACCCGACGCAGATGCATGGTGTGTTACAATTAATCCATCACTTGATTCGTGAGGACTACAGTCACGCGCTTGGGTGGACCACTCCCATTCGGTATGCGTCACATTCAGGAGCACCTCAAAACCTCAATTCAAGAAATATCCCGCTAGAAGATTCCGGCTCATAGAGCCCGGATTAACCGCTTTCATTTCCATTGTTCATGGCCCCCTCCTCTCCGCCCAAACCTAAAACCCGCCGCTCCCTCGCCCAGGAAGCCGGACTCGCCCTCGTTGTCATCGTGCTCGGTCTCATCCTGGCCGGCTACGGCTGGCACGACGCCGCTCCCGGCCGTCCCAACGCGTTTCTTAATTTTGACAACCTCGTGGACGGCGTCGCCACGCCGATGTCCTACTACGCCATCATGGCGGTCGGCCTCACCGTCGTGATCATCACCGGCGGCATCGACATCTCCGTCGGCTCCATCATGGCTCTCGCCGCCCTCGGCGGAGCCGCCGCGCTCCAAGGGCTACCACTCGACGCCCCCGCCTGGCAGGTCCTGCCCATCGCCTTCTGTGTCCCGCTCGTGATCGGCCTCGCCTGCGGTCTCATCAACGGCGCGCTCATCGTGGGCCTCAACCTCCACCCCTTCATCGTCACCCTCGGCACGATGAGTATTTTCCGCGGACTCGCCAACGTCCTGCCCCCGCAAAAAACCCTCCCCGCCGCCGGCAAGCGTCTCCCCGAGGCCTTCACCACCGACTTCATTCGCCTCGAATTTTTCGGCATCCAGCCGATGCCGCTCGTCATCATGCTCGGCTGCGTTGCCCTCGGCTGGCTCTACCTGCACCTCATGGTCGCCGGACGCGAAACTTACGCTGTCGGCGGCAACGAAGAAGCCGCCCGTTTCAGCGGTCTGCGCGTCAACGCCATTAAGCTCCGCACCTACGCCCTCTCCGGACTCTGCGCCGGCGTCGCCGGGATGCTTTCTCTCGGTCGTTTCGGCACCGCCTCCACCAGCACCGGCACCGGCTATGAACTCACCGTCATCGCGGCGGCCGTCGTAGGCGGCGCGAGTCTCGCCGGCGGCAAGGGCACCGCGCTCGGCGCATTGCTCGGCACGCTCATCATCGCGCTGATTGAAAACGGCATCCTCATTCTCCGTCTGGCCCAGGAATACCGCCTCATCATCATCGGCCTCGCCATCGTCGTCGCCGTCGCGCTCGAACGCCTCAGCCACCATCTCCGCCAGCGCCGCGCCTCCCGCTGATCCGTTTCCTCAACTTAAACTTCTCCCTTCATCTTCTTTCTTTCCCCATGAAAAAACCCACCCGCCTCCTCCGCTCCGCCGGCCTCGCCGCCGCAGCCCTCCTCGCCCTCGCCGGCTGCTCCAAAAAAGCCGAACCCGCCGCCGCGTCCGGCACCCGCACCGTGCTCATCGGTGTCATCGGCAAGAGCCAGACCAACGACGTCTTCCAAGCGGCCCACGCCGGCGCCCGCGACGCCGCCCGCGAACTCGGCGCCAAATACGGCGTGAAAATCGAGATCGAGATCCGCACGCCCAACGACGAGGACGCCACCAAACAGGCCGAGGCCATCGAGGCTCTCACCCGCCGGGGTGCCGACGGTATCGCCATCGCCTGCTCCGAGTCCAACACCGTCACTCCGTCGATCGACAAAGCCATCGCCAAGGGTATCGCCGTCATGTGCTTCGATTCCGATGCGCCCGAAAGCAAACGCTTCGCCTACTACGGCACCGACGACATTTCCTGCGGCAACCGCATCGTGGATGAGCTCGCCCGCGTCATGGGCGAGAAGGGCACCATCGCCATCCTCGGCGGCAACCAAAGCGCCCCCAACCTCCAGAAACGCGTTCAAGGCGCCAAGGAAGCCCTCGCCAAATACCCGAACATGAAGCTCAACGTGCCTTCCGCCTTCTACCACATCGAGACCCCCGAAAAATCCGCTGAAGCCGTCGTCTCCGCGCAAAACGCCAACCCCGGCATCCAAGGCTGGGCCTTTATCGGCGGCTGGCCGCTCTTCACCGCCGACGCCCTCAAGTGGGCTCCTGGCTCGATCAAGGTCGTCTCCTGCGACGCGCTCCCCGCCCAGCTCAACTACCTGCGTAGCGGACATGTGGATACGCTCTACGCGCAGGACTGCTACGGCTGGGGCTACAAGTCCGTCGAGATCCTCTTGGAGAAGATCATCAACGGCAAAACCCCCGAGCCCGCCCGCGTCGTCGATCCCCTCACCCAAGTCACCAAGGCCAACGTGGACGCCTTCGGCAAAAACTGGGAAAAGTGGCTCGCCAAGTAACCCGTCTCCCCCAGCCCGGTTTGTCACTTAATAAGTGACAAACCGGGCTCCCCCGCCTCTCGCTCATGACCGACTTCGTCCAATTCCGCAGCATCACCAAAACCTTCGGCGGCGTCACCGCGCTCTCCGGCGTCTCCCTCGGACTCGCCCGCGGCGAGTGCCACGGCCTCATGGGCGAAAACGGCGCGGGCAAATCCACTCTCGGCAAGGTTCTCGCCGGTATCCACAAACCGGATTCCGGCGAACTCCTCATCGACGGCAAGCCCCACACCTTTGGCTCTCCTCGCGACGCCCTCGCCGCCGGCGTGGCCATGGTGCACCAGGAACTCGCTTTCTGCCCCGATCTCAGTGTCGCCGAAAATCTCTGTCTCGGCCGTTACCCGCGCCGCGCCTGCGGACTCCTCCTGGATTACGCGCTCATGAAGCGCCACGCCGAGGAACTTCTTTCCGCCATCGGTGTGTCCATCAACGTCACCCGCCCGATGCGTGAACTCTCCACCGCCCAGGAGCAACTCGTCCAAATCGCCGCCGCCGTCGGCACCAATCCGCAGATCCTCGTCTTCGACGAACCGACCAGCTCCCTCTCCGCCACCGATGCCGACGCCCTTTTTCTCCTGATCGAGGATCTCAAAAAGCGCGGCCTCACCCTCATCTACGTCTCGCACCGCATGCCGGAGCTCTTCCGCCTCTGCGACCGCATGAGCGTCCTGCGCGACGGCCGCTATGTCGGCACGCTCACGAAAACCGAGATGACCCACGACGCCGTCGTGCAGATGATGATCGGCCGCAGCGTCACCGAATATTTCTCGCAACACCTCGCCGCGTCCTCCGGCAACATCGTTCTCTCCGTCAACAACCTCGCGTCCCCCGGCAAATTTTCCGACGTCAGTTTCTCCGTCTGCGCCGGCGAGATCGTCGGCTTTGCCGGCCTGGTCGGCTCCGGCCGCAGCGAGATCGCCCAAGCCATCTTCGGACTCGACGCACGCGCCACCGGCACGGTCGAGATCGACGGACAAAAACTGCACCTTGGTTCCGTCAAAGCCTCTCTCGCCGCCGGTGTCGGCCTCGTCCCCGAAGACCGAAAACGCCAAGGCTGCGTCCTCGGCATGCCCTGCCGCGCCAACATCAGCATGGCCATCCTGGACCGCGTCCGCCGCCTCGGCATCCTGCTTGATCGCACCCAGGAAAAAGCCGTCTCCGCCGACTATTTCCAACGCCTCAAAGTCAAAGCCGCCTCGCTCGATGCGCCGGTCAATTCCCTCAGCGGCGGCAACCAGCAAAAAGTCGTCCTCGCCAAGTGGCTCGCGCGCGGCGGACGCCTGTTGATCGTCGATGAGCCCACCCGCGGCGTGGACGTCGGCGCCAAGGCCGCGATCCACGAACTCATCGACGAACTCGCCCGCTCCGGCCTCGCCGTGATTTTGATTTCCTCCGAGTTGCCCGAGGTCATCAACCTCTCGACCCGCCTCTTGGTGATGCGCGACGGTCGCATCGCCGGAGAGTTGTCTCGCACCGACGCCACGCAAGATTCCGTCCTCCGCCTGATGACCGGCGTCGCGAAGGCCGCCTGAGAAACATCCGTAAGCAGCGATGCGACTGCGGTGTGGCTGTCCGTTGCGTTACCGTTAATCCACGCGGCGATTCGTGTATGGGCGCACCGCTTGTTTGCCTCGCGGATCTCCCGTCCAACCCGGCAGACACACGCCGTCCGGGCCCAACACCATGGATACACTTCCCCCGCTCCGTCGCACCAAGATCATCTTCACACTCGGCCCCGCCTCCCAGAGCGAAGAAATGCTTGGGAAGCTGATCCTCGCCGGGGTTGACGTTGCCCGTCTCAACATGGCCCACGGCAACCACGAGTGGACGCGCACGGTCATCCGCCGCATCCGCTCCGTATCCCAAAAAGTAGGCCGCGAGATCGCCATCATGATGGACATCAAAGGCCCCGAGATTCGCACTGGCGACGTCGATGCCCCCATCGAACTCAAGGAAGGCGAGACCTTCGATTTCACGGTCCGGCCCGGCGACCGCGAAGGCGGTGTGGAAATCCGTTCCGTCAACGTCAACTACCAGGACATCGTCAACGACATCCACGTCGGCGACATCGTCCTCGTGGACAGCGGTCTGATGCGCTTCGAAGTGCTCGCCAAAAACAACAATCACATCCGCTGCAAAGTCCTCACCCCCGGCGCCCTCACCTCCCGCCGCCACATCAATCTTCCCGGCGTAAAGGTGAATCTGCCTTCCTTCACCGAGAAGGACCGTCTCGACACGCTGGTGGGCATCGAGGAAGGCATCGACTTCGTCGCCCTCTCGTTCGTCCGCGAGGCCAGGGATATCACGCAACTCCGCGAGTTTCTCACCGCCCACAACTCAAGCGCCAGGATCATCGCCAAGATCGAAGATCAGACGGCCATCGCCAACTTGGAGGAAATCATCCAGGCGACCGACGCCCTCATGGTAGCCCGCGGCGACCTCGGCATCGAATGCCCGCTCGAAGAACTGCCGGTCATTCAACGCCGCGCCGTAAAGTCCTGTTTCCACCACGGCAAACCCGTCATCATCGCCACGCACACCCTCGAATCGATGATCAGCTCACCGGTGCCCACTCGCGCGGAGATCACCGACGTCGCCAACGCCGTTTACGAAAAGGCCGACTGCGTCATGCTCTCCGGCGAGACCACGGTCGGCAAATACCCGCTCGAATGCGTGCAGGTCCTCGACCGCATCGCCCGCCGCATCGAGTGCGAAGGTCCCTTCGAATTCGCGGAGCCCGAACACGTCGAAAGCGACAAGCTCAAGCTCCTCCACTCCGCCGTGCTGCTCGCGCACCAGATGCCCGGCTCCGCTTTGCTCACCTTCACGCGCTATGGCTACATGGCCACCGGACTCGCCTCCCTTCGTCCCGCCCGGGCGCCGATCTTTGCGATGACCGACTCGGTGCAGACCCTTCGCCAGTTGCGCTTACTCCGCAGCGTCGAACCCCTCTTGCTGCGGCTCGCCAACGATCCCGACGAGACCATCGAAATGGCCCTTTCATTGCTCATGCGCGAAGGCCGTGCGCTCACCGGCGACAAGCTCATCATCGCCACCGATATTCTCACCGCCGACCGCCTCGTCGATAGCGTGCAACTCCGCATCGTCCGTTGACCTTCGCGGGTTTCCGGATTGGCGAGCATGTAATCTATGGATTAATAATTTGCTACTGTCAGCGCTTGGGCAGGCTGGAACCGTCCTGCCAGGTTCCCTCGATCAAGATCTGCCGATTTATCGCAGGAACCCCCTTGTCGTTGTCATTGATCAGCGAATGCAGCACCAGCACGGCCACCCGGCCTACTTCGATGGGGTTCTGAAAAATACCCGCGTCGATCGGACAATCCAAGGTGGTCAGGGCCGCCAATCCGATGTCCTGCGGCACACGGATTCGCATGCTCGCCAGCATCTCCGGCACTTGAGGGTTGTCCGTCAAAATCGCGTCCGGTTTATGCTTTGATATCCAGGCCGCCATCTTGGCCTTGAATTGTTCCATGTCGTGGTAGGTAGCCAAAAGTGGCGGCACCTGCTGTCCCTTTTTGATTGTCAAAGCCTGAGACCATAAGAATCCGGCGCAGTAGGTTCGCCCCACCCAAGACTCACCGGCATAGCCGATACGTTGATAGCCGAGCTCCTGCATTTTTCTCACCGCCAGCATGGTATTCGACATCTGATCACTGGTGATCGTATGCAGCGCCAAAGGGCCGCGGCCGATCGATACCACCGAAAACTGGTCCCAGGAAAACTCCTTCACCCATCCCTCCGGACATTCACCGGGCGGCAGAATGAGCCCCCTCACATTGCGCGTATGGAGAATTTGCTCCATGCGTTTTGGCGTCATATCCGCGCCTATGATGAACTCTTCCAGATGAAAGCCCAAGCGCTTGGCCGCGGCTGAAGCCCCCTCCCAACAGATCACAAATTCGCGATATTGACGCCACTTGAGCGGATCAGGCCAAAAATTCAGCCAGGCCAGCGCAGCCCGCACCGGAGTCTCCAGCCGACTGTGCCGGTAATGCACCAAGGCGGTCAGCGCCGGATCGGGATAGTAGCCCATTTCCAAGGCCTTGGCCTGAATCTTTTCGCGCATCGGCGCGGAAATGCGCGACTGGTTACGAAGCGCGCGCGACACCGTCATCGCCGTTACCCCGGTGACTTCGGCGATATCGCGCAATGTGACTCGTCTTACAGGACTCTTTTCAAGCGAGGCAGGGGGGGCTGATTTACGTTTGGTAACCATGGGGAGCAGGGGAAATAAGGGGCAGCCGGCGATCCAACGAGATGCACGATGAATTCGGTCACCAAAGCGTTACAGTTAATCCCAGTCAATCCCAAGCTCTCCACCGCCCTCTAAGAAGGACGACTACGCTTGCTTGGTTACAGTTAACACCAACACGCAGTGGGAGATGCCCCGCCGCCGTCTCATAACTGGCCGCTTTCCCGAGACATCAGCGCCCGACGATTTCCCCAATCCCCGATCCCTCACGCGCACACATAATGAAAAGACTCAAAGGACTCTATCTTTTGGAGGCACAGTCGTTCCCGCTCATCTACGGCCAGCCCGAACAACGGGATATAGCGCGCCACGTAACCATCATCGCGCCACTCCAAACGCGCGAAAGCATCTGGAATGATCCGTCGCCACTGGCGGAAACCGAAGTGATTTTCTCCGGTTGGGGTGCTCCCAGAATGGACGCAGCCTTCCTCGCATCCGCCCCCAATCTTCGGGCGGTTTTTTATGGCGCGGGCTCCACGGGCTATTTCACGACCGACGCTTTCTGGGAGCGCAATATCACACTCACCGGTGCTTCCGCCGCCAACGCGGTTCCTGTCGCGGAATACACCCTGGGAACAATCCTGCTCGGGCTTCGCCACTTTTGGAGCTACGCCAAACACGCCAAAACAGGCGCGCCTTGGGCCGACCAAACGGGCTACATGCCCGGCGGCTTCCAAACCACCGTAGCCCTCATCGGATGCGGCATGATCGCCCGGCGGCTCATCACGTTGTTGGGCTCCTTCGACCTCGCCTGCATTGTTTACGATCCTTACCTGGACGACTACGAAGCCGCCCAACTGGGCGTGACCCGGTGCTCGCTGGAAGACGCGTTTACCAAGGGTGATATTGTTTCGCTCCATGTTCCCAGTCGCCCCGAAACCAAAGGGATGATCACAGGGAAACATTTCGCGCGCATGAAGCCGGGCGCCACCTTCATCAACACCGCGCGAGGCGACATCATCCGTGAAGCCGAACTTACGGATGTATTGCTTGCACGCCCCGATCTCACCGCGGTGCTCGACGTGTGTATCCAGGAGCCCCCCGCTCCCGACAGTCCGCTTTTGAAACTGCCCAATGTGGTTCTCACTCCCCATATCGCAGGTTCCCATGCATCGGAAGTCCGCCGTCTCGGTCGTTACATGGTCGATGAGTTGGAGCGTTATGTGAACAACCAGCCCCTACGCTGGCAGATCACCCGCGAACTTGCTTCACGGCTGGCTTAAGGGAACCCGACGGAGTCCCCGCTCTTTACTTCGCAGACCATGCATTCCTGTTCATCGCATCTGTTCCGTCCCGGAGAAATCTGGCTTGATGACGCCGGCGCGCCCATCAACGCCCACGGTGCAGGTTTCATCCATCACGAGGGCGTCACCTACTGGTATGGCGAACACAAGATCGACGGTGCCGCCGGCAATTACGCCCACGTCGGCGTGCGTGTTTATTCCTCCCGCGATCTCTACACCTGGCATAACGAAGGTGTCGCCCTTTCCGTGTCCACCGATCCGGGGCACGAGTTGGCGGCAGGCTGCATCATCGAACGCCCCAAGGTGATCTACAACGCCGCCACACGTTTCTTCGTGATGTGGTTCCACTTGGAGCCTTCGGGGGCCGGCTATGAAGGGGCACGCAGCGGAGTCGCCGTCTCGCAGTCTCCCACAGGCCCTTTTCAATACCTCGGCAGCATGCGGCCCAACGCCGGTGCGTGGCCGCAAAATGCGCCTTGGGATCAACGCCGTGAACTGTCCGTCCAGGAAGCCGCTGAGCTGGCCAAGATGGATCTGCCCGGAGGGCCGCTCCCCTACTACCCCAAGCACCTGCTCTTCCGCCGTGATTTCGCCGGAGGCCAGATGGCCCGCGACATGACTCTCTTTGTCGATGACGACGGCAGCGCCTATCATATCTATTCTTCCGAGGCCAACGGCACGCTCCATGTCTCCCGGCTCAGCGACGACTACCTGCTTTCATCGGGACGCTATGTGCGGATTTTCCCCGGCGGTTTCAACGAAGCGCCCGCGCTCTTTAAACACGCGGGACGCTACTTTCTTATTTCCTCGGGTTGCAGTGGCTGGGCGCCCAACCAAGCCCGCGTCTCGGTGGCCGATTCGATCTGGGGCCCATGGGAAGAACTCGGCAATCCGTGTCTCGGCGATGGCCGGCAGACCTCCACCACGTTCAACGCCCAGTCCACCTACGTCCTCCCCGTGCCGGGGCGTAAAGACGCCTTCATTTTCATGGCCGACCGTTGGAATCCGAAGAACGCCAGCGACGGGCGCTATGTCTGGCTGCCCATCCAATTCATCCATCGCACCCCGGTCATCAGTTGGCGGGACACATGGAATCTCAACATCTTCGATTAACCCAAGCTCCCGCTTTACCCCGTGTCTTCCCTCGCACCGAAACCGTATTCCGCCCGCTCCCGCCAAGTCTGGGCGTGGGGGGTGGGCGGAATCGCCAACCACATCCTCATCTGCACATTCGGTCAGGCGACCGCCATCTTCACCATTGGCTTCTCGCTCAACGCCGCGCTCGTCAGCTGGGCGCTCATGCTGCCCCGTTTGATCGACGGCTTCACCGATCCGATCCTGGGCCATATCTCCGACAACACCCACACCCGCTGGGGTCGCCGCAAACCCTTCCTTGTCGCAGGGGCCGTGCTCGCCTCGATCTTCCTCGTTGCCCTCTGGTGGGCCAGTCCTGCCTGGAGCAGCACCGCGCAACTGATCTCCTCACCCTCGTCGGCACCTTGTTCTACTGCTCGTGGGGGCTTTACAGCATGTCGTGGAATGCCATCGGCTACGAACTCACCGACGACTACCACGAACGCTCCAAGATCTCCGCCGTCGGCAGCTTCTTCCTCTCCATCGTCCTGCTCGGCAACAGCTGGGTATATTGGTTCGCCCTGCGCCCGTTTTTCGGCGGAGAGATCAACGGCATCCGCTGGATTGCCTCGGCGATCGGAGTCATCGCCATCGTCACCGCGCTCTACGCCACCCTCGTCTGCAAGGAACGCTTCAGCCACGCCAATCCCAAACGGGAACGCATCCGCATCCTGCCCGCGCTCAAGGCGACCCTGCGCAACCGCCCGTTCGTCAGCCTCATGTTGATGAAAGTTTTCCAGACCCTCGGCGAACGCGCCGCCGGCGGCCTGTTGTTTTTCGTCGGCATCTACTACGTCTGCCAGGGCGACAAAAGCCTCGCCACGCAGATCACCGGTATCGGCGGCGTGGTCGGCACCGTGTGGGGCTTTTCCATGCTGCCCTTGATCAAACCCATCAGCCGTTGGATCGGCAAAAAAGGCGGCCTGATTCTTGGCGCGAGCACCAGCCTGACCGCCGCCGTCATCACGCCTTTCGCCTATTCGCCGGAGCATCCCTACTGGATGCTCTTCCCGTCGCTGATGATCGTCACGCTGCTCTCCGTCAGCAACACCATCGCCAACGCCATCATGCCCGACATCTGCGACCTGGACGAACTCGAGACTGGCCACCGCCGTGAAGGATTGTTCACCGCCGTCATGAGCTTCGTGCAAAAAATCGAAATCTCCCTCTGCGCCGTGCTCGTCGGCTACCTCGTCGTCTGGTCCGGACTCGACACCACCCTCGCCACGCAACCCGCGCAGGTCCTCCAACGCCTCTTCTGGATCGCCGTGGTCCCCAACATCCTTTTCACCGCCTGCTACTTCATCGTCGCCATCCGCTTCCCGCTCACCGAAGCCGCCATGAACGACGTTCGTCGTCAGCTCGATGAACGCCATCGCATCCTGCCCGAGACCGCGCCCGATCCCGTGACGACCTGATCTCCGTTCCCATGCCTCGCTCCCATCATCCCACCCGGCACGTTCCCTGACGATTCTTCATCCCGCATCCTCCGGCTGACGAAGGATTGATTCAAGCCATCGTGCCGAATGAACACATCGACACGTTACAGTTAACGCGGCTATTGGATTCAAATCTTCCGCGTCACCGCCGTTACTTGACCATCCCCCCGCTGCTCCACCCCGGCCGTCGCTTGTGTGTTGATCGTATCCCACCCTTCGCACGTCCCTTTTCCCGATTTTACCACGCATGAAACCCGTCCATCGCTTCTTCGCCCTCGTGTGCTCCACCTGCGCCAGCATCGCCTCCGCCCTCCCCGCCGCCCCCGGCGACGCGTGGCTGTTCACCTCGTTTCATGACAAGGGTGACGGCCTGCGCCTGGCCTCCAGCACAGACGGCCGCACTTGGACGGATTTGAACCGCACCTTCCTCACGCCGACGGTTGGTTCCAAGCTCCTGCGCGATCCCCACATCCTGCGCGGCCCCGATGGCGTTTTCCACTTGGTCTGGACCACCGGCTGGAAGGACAAAGGCATCGGCTACGCATCATCCAAAGACCTGCTGACGTGGTCCGAGCAAAGATTCCTGCCCTTCTTCGAAAAAGTCCCCGGTGCCAAAAACTGCTGGGCGCCGGAAACCTTTTACGACGCGAACGCCGGACAGTTCATCATCACCTGGTCGTCCGACATCGAAGGCCGTTTCCCGGAGACACGCTCGTCCTCGCGGATGAACAACCGCACCTACTACGTGACGACGAAGGACTTTAAAACCTTCAGCGAACCCAAACTCTTCCTCGATCCCGGGTTCGACCACATCGACACCACCCTCATCCGCCGGGGCGACAAATACGTCGCCGTCTTTAAGGAAGGCGACCGGCAAGCCCTCGGCAAATGGGGTCCCATCCACTACGCGGTCGGCGACTCGCCCCTCGGACCGTTCAAGATCATGCCCAAGCCGCTCATCACCGAACGCGCCGAAGGGCCGACCCTGCTGACACTCGGCGACAAGACCCTCCTCTTTGTCGATTACTACGCCAACCACCGTTACGGCGTTTATGAGACGACCGACTGGCAGACGTGGACCGACATCACCAAGGACACCGCCGTCATAAAGGGCCAGCGCCACGGCACGATCTTCCCCGCTCCCTCCACTATGATTGCCAACCTCACCCAGACCGACGAGACCGCCCGTGCCAGCGTGCCCAAACCCATCCTCGACGGCTTCACCGCCGACCCCGCCATCCGCGTCTTCGGCGACACCTACTACGTTTACCCGACCTCCGACAAACCCAACTGGCAGACCACCGACTTCTCCGTCTGGTCCTCCAAGAACCTGGTCGATTGGAAAAAAGAAGGGATGATCCTCGACGTCGCCAATGACCTGAAATGGGCAAAAATCAAAGCATGGGCGCCCGACGCCATCGAGCGCAACGGCACCTACTACTTCTACTTCTGTGCGGAGGGGAAAATCGGCGTCGCGACCGCCAAGTCGCCCATCGGCCCTTTCAAGGACGCTCTTGACCGTCCCCTGATCAAACAAGGCGGGAAGGTAAACGTGTATCCCATCGACCCCCACGCCTTCATCGATGACGACGGCCAGGCCTACCTCTACTACGGCAACGGCCGTTGCGCGCAGGTCTTCAAGCTCAATCCCGACATGATCACCCTCGACGGCGATCCGGTGGACATCCCGCTGCGCGACTTCCGCGAAGGCATCGTCGTCTTCAAACGCGCCGGCAAATACTATTTCATGTGGTCCATCGACGATGCCCGCAGCCCGAACTATCGCGTCGGCTGGGGTGTTTCCGACACGCCCTTCGGCCCGGTCAAGACCACCGACAAGGACTTCATCGTCCTTCGCAAAAACGGCGCGGCCATCGGCACCGCGCACCACAGCGTCGTCAACGTTCCCGGCACCGACCGCTGGTATGTCGCCTATCACCGCCACGCCGTCCCCGGCGGCAGCGGCTACCAACGCGAAACCTGCCTCGTGCGCATGGAGTTCAACGACGACGGCACCATCAAGCCGATGGATCCCCTCACCAGCCCCTTCAAGCCGGGCGACATCGGCGAGCCGATCACGCTTTCCTCGAAGTCTCGCTGACCGCTTCCGCCCGCGTTCGCCCATTTCAAAATTGCTTCTGCCTGACTGCACCTGCAACGCGGCAGTCCTCCTCCTGGAACGGTCGCACGCATTTCTTCCACGTCTCCGTGCGCACCAAACCATGAAAATCCACTCGCTTCCCTTGCTTACGCTCTGTTCCGCGCTGGCCTCCGGCTCTGTGTTCGCCGCACCGGCATCCGATTTTCATGCCTGGGCGCCGACCCCGCCGATGGGCTGGAACAGCTGGGACTATTTCGGCACCACCGTGACTGAAAAGCAGACCAAGGAACAGGCGGATTTCATGGCCGCGAAACTCAAGGCCCACGGCTGG
>Ga0079224_100005528_pt1 | contig 16631 bp, 9 predicted proteins | sample Stecom2015_FD_80414 | JGI IMG/M metagenome (GOLD analysis project Ga0079224, IMG submission 80414) | Agricultural soil microbial communities from Utah to study Nitrogen management - Steer compost 2015 | ecosystem: Environmental > Terrestrial > Soil > Agricultural land | place: USA: Utah... | reverse complement strand
TCCAGCACTCAGCGGCACGAGGGGCGTGGGGTCAGGCGCGCTTGGCGCGGGCCGCCGCGCGGGCGCGCTCCGTGGCGTCCAGCGCGACCTTGCGGATGCGGACCACCTCGGGCGTCACCTCGACGCACTCGTCCTCCTGCGCGAACTCCAGCGACTCCTCGAGCGTGAGCTTGCGCGGCGGGATGAGGTTCTCGAAGCTGTCGGCGGTCGAGGACCGCATGTTCGTCAGCTTCTTCTCCTTGGTGATGTTGACGTCCATGTCCTCGTTGCGGGAGTTCTCGCCGACGATCATGCCCTCGTAGACCTCCTGCGTGGGGTCGACGAAGAACGAGCCGCGTTCCTGCAGGTTGATCATGGCGTACGGCGTGACGACGCCCGCGCGGTCGGCCACCAGCGAGCCCGTGTTGCGGGACTCGATCGGGCCGTGCCACGGCTCGAAGCCCTCCGAGATGGAGGACGCGATGCCCGTGCCGCGGGTCTCGGTGAGGAACCGGGTGCGGAAGCCGATGAGGCCGCGCGCCGGGACCATGAACTCCATCCGGACCCAGCCGGTGCCGTGGTTCGACATGGTCTCCATGCGGCCCTTGCGCTGCGCGAGGAGCTGCGTGACCGAGCCGAGGTACTCCTCGGGCACGTCGATCGTCATGCGCTCCATCGGCTCGTGCACCTTGCCGTCGATCGTCTTCGTGACGACCTGCGGCTTGCCCACCGTCAGCTCGAATCCCTCGCGGCGCATCTGCTCGACGAGGATGGCGAGGGCCAGCTCACCGCGGCCCTGCACCTCCCACGCGTCCGGGCGCTCGGTCGGCAGCACCTTGAGCGACACGTTGCCGATGAGCTCCGAGTCGAGGCGGTCCTTGACCTGACGGGCCGTGACCTTGTGGCCCTTGCCCCCCTTGCCCGCCAGCGGCGAGGTGTTGATGCCGATGGTCATCGAGATGGCCGGGTCGTCGACCGTGATGAGCGGCAGGGGCCGCGGGTCGTCGAGGTCCGTGAGGGTCTCGCCGATCATGATGTCGGCGATGCCCGCGACGGCGACGATGTCACCGGGACCCGCCGACTGCGCGGGCACGCGCTCGAGCGCCTTGGTCTCCAGCAGCTCGGTGACCTTCACGCTCTGCAGGCTGCCGTCGTGCCGGGCCCACGCCACGGTCTGGCCCTTGCTCAGGGTGCCGTTGTGGATGCGCAGCAGTGCGAGGCGGCCGAGGAACGGCGACGCGTCGAGGTTCGTGACGTGCGCCTGCAGCGGCATGTCCTCCTCGTACGTGGGCGCGGGGATCTTCTCGAGGATGGTCGCGAACAGCGGCTCGAGGTCCTCGTTGTCCGGCAGGCCGCCGTCGGCGGGCTGCTCGGTCGAGGCCCGGCCGGCCTTGGCGGACGCGTAGACGACGGGCACGTCCAGGATGGCGTCCAGGTCGAGGTCCTCGACCTCGTCGGACAGGTCGCCGGCCAGGCCGAGCAGCAGGTCGGTGGTCTCGGCGACGACCTCGCTGATGCGGGCGTCGGGCCGGTCGACCTTGTTGACGACGACGATGACCGGCAGCTTCGCGGCCAGCGCCTTGCGCAGCACGAAGCGGGTCTGGGGCAGGGGGCCCTCGGACGCGTCGACCAGCAGCACGACGCCGTCGACCATCGACAGGCCGCGCTCGACCTCGCCACCGAAGTCGGCGTGGCCGGGGGTGTCGATGACGTTGATCGTGATGCCGTCAGGCTGCCCGCCGGCAGCGGCCGCCGGGCCTGCGTACCGGATCGCCGTGTTCTTGGCGAGGATCGTGATGCCCTTCTCACGTTCCAGGTCGCCGGAGTCCATCACGCGGTCGTCCACCTGCTGGTGGGCGGAGAACGCTCCCGCCTGCCGGAGCATGGCGTCCACGAGCGTGGTCTTGCCGTGGTCCACGTGGGCCACGATCGCGACGTTGCGCAGGTCGGATCGGGTCGCGCGGGCCGAGGTCGGCGCGGTTGCAGGCACGGTCACGGAGCACTCATTTCCAGAAAGGGAGGTCAGGGGGCGCGGACCCTGGTCGTGGGGACCCGTCTCGCGGCAGCACCATCTTACCCGCGAATCGAAATCCCCAGGTGTCACCCGCATCACTCCGCCCCCTCCGCCGAGGTAGACAGGTGGCGAGGTAGACACCTGGCGAGGTAGTCAGGTGGCGAGGTAGTCACACAGCGAAGTAGTCATTCGGCGAAGTAGTCGTTCCGCGGGAGACACACAGCGAGGTAGCCACCCGTCCGGGTGACTACCTCGCTGTGTGACTACCTCGGCGAGAGAGGTGGGTCAGGCGCCGATCTCCAGGCTGGCGCCGGGGATGGCCGCCAGGAGGTCCCGCGTGTACTCCTGCTGCGGGTTGTCGAACACCTCGTCGGTCGTCGCGTGCTCCACGATCCGCCCGTCCTTCATCACGGCCACGAGGTCCGCGATCTGCCGCACGACGGCGAGGTCGTGCGTGATGAACAGGAAGGACAGCCCGAGCTCTGCCTGCAGGTCGTTGAGCAGGGTCAGGATCTGCGCCTGGACCAGCACGTCGAGCGCCGAGACGGCCTCGTCGAGCACGAGCACCTCGGGATTGAGCGCCAGCGCACGCGCGATGGCGATGCGCTGCCGCTGACCGCCCGACAGCTCGTTCGGGAACCGGCGCATGGTGGCCTGCGGCAGCGACACCATGTCCAGCAGGTCGCGCACCCGCTTCTCGCGCGACTTCCGGTCGCCCACGCGGTGCAGCGCGAGCGGCTCCTCGATCGAGCGGAAGATCGAGTACGTCGGGTCCAGCGACCCGTACGGGTTCTGGAACACCGGCTGCACGCGACGGCGCAGGGCGAACTGCTCCTTGGCGGACATCTTGGCGACGTCCTTGCCGTCGAACAGCACCGTACCCGACGTCGGCTCGAGCAGACCCAGCACCATGTTGGCCGCCGTCGACTTGCCGGAGCCGGACTCGCCCACCAGGGCGAGCGTGCGACCCTTCGGCAGCGAGAAGTCGATGCCGTCCACCGCGGTGAAGTCGGTGTGCGCGCCCGGGCGCGAGCCCCGGATGTGGAACACCTTGGTGAGGTCCTTCGCCACGACGACGTCGGGCGCCGCCGTCGCCGACTCGTCGGCGTGCTCGGCGAGAAGGTCCTCGGCCTCGGTACCGCGCTCGTGCGCGGACTGGATGCGGCGCGAGGCCAGCGACGGCGCCGAGGCGACGAGCCGCTTGGTGTACTCGTGCTGCGGGTCCTTGAGGATCTGCAGCGCGGGCCCCGACTCGACGACCTTGCCCTTGTACATCACGACGAGGTGCTCGGCGCGCTCGGCGGCCAGGCCCAGGTCGTGCGTGATGAACAGGACGGCGGTGCCGAGCTCCGCGGTCAGGCCCTCGAGGTGGTCGAGGATCTTCTTCTGGACCGTGACGTCGAGCGCCGAGGTGGGCTCGTCCGCGATGAGCAGCTTCGGCCGGGAGGCCAGGCCGATCGCGATGAGCGCACGCTGGCGCATGCCGCCGGAGAACTCGTGCGGGAACTGCTTGGCGCGGCGTGCGGCGTCGGGCAGGCCGGCCTCGCCGAGCAGCTCGGCGACACGCGCGGTGCGCTCCGCCTTGCTGCCCTGGAAGCCGTTGGCGACGAGCGCCTCGTCGATCTGCGTGCCGATGCGCCACACCGGGTTGAGGTTGGACATCGGGTCCTGCGGCACGAGACCGATCTCGCGCCCGCGCAGGTCCTCGACCTCGCGACGCTTGAGCCCGACGAGCTGGCGCCCGCCGAACGTGATGGACCCGCCGGTCACCTTGCCGGTGCCGGGCAGCAGGTCGATGATCGCGTGCGCCGTCGTGGACTTGCCGGAGCCCGACTCGCCCACGATCGCCACGGACTGGCCGGGGTAGACCGTGAGGTCCACGCCGCGCACGGCCTCGACCGTGCCGTTCGCCGTGGTGAACGAGATCCGCAGGTCCTTGATGTCGAGCAGCGGCGCGCTGTCGTCGCGCTTCTCGGCGGGCACCGGGGCGTCCTCGGCGGAACCGTCGGTGAGGGTGATCGTGGTGGTCATCGCTTCCTCGCCTTCGGGTCGAGCGCGTCGCGCACGACGTCACCCAGCATGATGAAGCCGAGCACCGTGAAGGCGAGTGCGGCGGCCGGGTAGAACATGATCTCCGGGTTGGTCCGGATGGACGAGCGCCCGTCGGACAGGTCGCCGCCCCAGGAGACGGTCGACGGGTCCAGGCCGATGCCGAGGAACGTCAGCGTCGCCTCGGCGACGATGAACGTCCCGAGCGCCACCGTGGAGTACACGATGATCGGCGCGGCCGAGTTCGGCAGCACGTGCCGCCACAGGATCGCGGCCCGGCTCATGCCCAGCGCCTTCGACGCCGTGACGAACTCGTTGTTCTTGACGCTCAGCACCGCGCCGCGGGTGATGCGCGCGATGGTGGTCCAGCCGAAGGACGCGAGGACGAGTGCCACGGCCAGCGCGCTGCGCGACGGCACGATGCTCAGGATCACGATCGCGGCCAGCACGAACGGCACCGCGAAGAAGATGTCCGTGAGGCGCGACAGGATCGTGTCGAGCCAGCCGCCGTAGTAGCCGGCGACGGCGCCGATGACCGTGCCCAGCACGACGACGAACGTCGTGGTGAGCAGACCCACCAGCACGGACGCCCGCGCCCCGAACAGCGTGCGGGTGTAGATGTCGCACCCGTTCTTGTCGGTGCCGAAGAAGTGCTCGGCCGACGGGGACAGCAGCGAGTTCGGCAGCAGGCAGTTCGAACGCGGCAGCTGGGAGGTGAACGCGCCGGGCACGATCGCCACGACGACGACGATCAGGATCATCGCGGCGGACACCCAGAACAGCGGGCGGTGGCTCATCTCGCGCCACGCCTCACGCCACATGCTCGACGGCGCCTCGTCGGTCGAGACGGCGTCGACGACGCCGACCTTCACGTCCTCCGGTGCGGCCACGTAGTGACCCTGGCCCGGACGCGGGGCCTTCTCGTAGCGGTTCTCAGGCATAACGGATCCTCGGGTCCAGGACGGCGTACAGCAGGTCCACGAGCAGGTTGGCGACGATGTAGACGAGCACGATGACGGTGGACATCGTCACGATCGTGACGGACTCACCGCGCGAGATCGCGTTGAACAGCGTGCCGCCGACGCCGTTGATGTTGAAGATGCCCTCGGTGACGATCGAGCCCGTCATCAGGTTGCCCAGGTCCACACCGATGAAGGTGACGACCGGGATCAGCGAGTTGCGCAGCACGTGCCGGTTGACGACGCGGCCGCGGGACAGGCCCTTGGCCCGCGCGGTGCGCACGAAGTCGGCGGTGACGTTCTCGATGACCGAGGTGCGCGTCAGGCGCAGGATCTGTGCGAAGGACGCCGTGGCCAGCACGACGGCAGGCATCAGCAGGCTCACGACGTCGGGATCACGTCCCGCCGTCACGGGGAGCCAGTCGAGCTGGACGCCGACGACGATCTGGAGCACCAGACCGGTGACGAACGTCGGCAGTGCGATGAGCAGGAGGCTCAGCACGAGCACCGACGAGTCGAACAGCTTGCCCTTGCGCAGGCCGGCGAACAGGCCGAAACCGATGCCGAAGATCGCCTCGATGATCAGCGCCATGAGAGCGAGCTGGAACGTGATGGGCAGGGCGTCCGCGACCACCTCGGACACCGGCCGGCCCGTGAAGGTGTTGCCGAGGTCGAGGGTGAAGATCCCCTTGAGGAAGTACAGGTACTGCACGAAGAAGGGCTGGTCCAGGTGGAACTGAGCCCGGATCTGGTCCTTCACGGCCTCGGGCAGTCCTCGCTCGCCACCGAGACCCGCCACCGGGTCACCCGGCCGCAGGAACACCAGGGCGTAGAGGAGCAGGGTGGCGCCGATGAACACAGGGATCACCTGCAGGAGTCGGCGTCCGAGATACCAAAGCATCGAAATTCTCCTTGGGCGGTTTCAGCGAACCATTGTCCCGGACCGGCCAGGGGCGGTACGCCGCACACAGTGGAAGGCGGGGTACACGCGTTGCGCGTACCCCGCCTCACCTGGAGCGTAGCGTCACGCCGGTCGCCCGGGCGTGATCAGGCTCACTCCGACTTGGTCACCTGGTACAGCAGCGGGTCGCTGTCCCACCCGAAGACCACGTTGTCCACGTTCTCCGACCAGCCACCCGTGGCGTTGTTGTACCAGAGCGGGATGCCCGGCAGGTCGTTGAACAGGATGGTCTCGGCCTCCTTGTAGAGCTCGACCGCCTCGTCCGGGTCGTCCGCGCCGTTGGCCTCCTTGAGCTTGGCGTCGAACTCCTCCGAGGAGTAGTGCATGTCGTTCGAGCCCGCGCCCGTGCCGTAGATCGGGCCGAGGAAGTTGCTCATGGCCGGGTAGTCGGCCCGCCAGCCACCGCGGAAGAGGCCCTTGATCTCGTCGTTGTCACGCGCGTCGAGGAACTCGTCGAACGTCGGGTACGCGTCGAACTCGCAGTCGATGCCGAGCGTGTCACGGATGCCGTTGCAGGTCGGGTCGATCCAGGACTTGTGGTCGCTGTCCGCGTTGGACGCGATGTACAGCGTCTCGTCGCCCCACGGCTCGATGGCCTCGGCCTCGTCCCAGAGCTTCTTGGCCTCGTCCGGGTTGTAGTCGAGCACCTCGCTGCCCTCGACGTCCTCGCTCCAGCCGCTGATGACCGGCGAGGTGAAGTCGGAGGCCGGGGTGCGCGAACCGGAGAACACCGTCTCGGTGATCTGGTCCCGGTCGATCGCCATCGAGATGGCCTTGCGGCGCATCAGGCCGGCCTCGCCCTGGAGCTTCTCGTTGTACTCCGGGACGTTGATGACCTGGACCACCGCGGCCGGCTGGTTGACCGCACGGTCGCCCAGCTCGCCCTCGAAGGTGCCGAAGGCCGACGCCGGGACGTTGGTCACGATGTCGAGGTTGCCGTCGAGCAGGTCGTTGTAGGCCGAGTCCTCGTCGGTGTAGGCGATCAGGTCGACGCCACCGTTCTGGACCTCACGCTCACCCTTGTACGCGTCGTTCGGGCGCAGCTCGATGACCGAGTTGTGCTCCCAGTTCTCCAGGACGTACGGGCCGTTGCCGACCGGGGCCTCGCCGAACGCCTCCGGGTCGTCGAAGAACGACTCGGGCAGCGGGTAGAAGGCCGAGTAGCCCAGCCGCAGCGGGAAGTCGGACTCCGGCTGCGCGAGGGTGACGACGAACTCGGTGTCGGAGACGACCTCGAGCCCGGACAGCTCCTCGGCGGCCGGCTCCTCGCCCTGCACGTCCTCGAAGCCCTCGATGGGCTCGAAGAAGTAGCTCAGGTTCTGGGCGTTCGGGCCGTAGGCGCCGTAGTTCCAGGCGTCCACGAAGCTCTGCGCCGTGACCGGCGTGCCGTCCGAGAACGTCCAGCCGTCCTTGAGCGTGATCGTCCACGTCTTGTTGTCGTCGGAGTCGATCGACTCGGCCACCTCGTTGTGCACGACCCCCTCGGCGTCGTAGTACACGAGGCCGGCGAAGACGTTGCTCGTGACCTTCGACCCGAAGGTCTCGTTGGTCATGGTGGGGATGATCGGGTTCTGCGGCTCGCCGTTGCCGACGGAGACGATGCCGGTGCTGGCACCGCCGTCGCCCGTGTCGTCGCCGCCGCCGTTGCCGCCGCAAGCGGTCAGCACGAGCGACGAGGCCAGCGCGAACGCACCGAGCCCCACAAGTCGCTTACGAGGTGTCACGTGTCCTCCTGGGTAGCAGTACACCCCGGGCCGACGGACGCCGTCCGGAGTGATGCGGGCGCTTCCTTGCGCCCCGTGGTATCACGACCTAACGTAACCGCTCCACGCAGATGGTGATGACCACCACCCCCGAAACGCCACCGAGTTGTGACCATCCCGGTACGAGCGGGTAACACCGGGTAACAGTTCTGACCAGGTGGTTCTCACAGCCGTAACACAGTCGTCGTGAGGCCTCCCACCAGGAAATTCACCCGTTGCCCCGGTCTACCACCGTACCGTCGCGCAGCTCGAGCACCCGGTCGGCCCTGGCCATCAGCTCGGGGTCGTGCGTCGAGACCACGGCGGCCACGCCCCGCTCGTGGACGACCCGCGCCAGCAGGTCCATCACGACGGCGGCCGTGCCGGAGTCGAGCTGCCCGGTCGGCTCGTCGGCGAGCAGCACCTCGGGGTCGGCGACCAGCGCGCGGGCGATGCCGACGCGCTGCTGCTGGCCGCCGGACAGCTCGTAGGGGCGCTGCCGCGCGTGCCCGCCGAGCCCCACGGCGTCGAGCGCCTCGGCCACCCGGCGGGCCCGCTCGGCCGGCGCCGTGCGACGGAGCCGGAGCGGCACCTCGACGTTCTCCGCCGCCGACAGCACGGGCACGAGCCCGAACGACTGGAACACGTAGCCGATCCGGTCCCGCCGCGCGGCGAGCACGTCCCGCTCCCCCAGCGCCGTCAGCTCGGCGTCGCCCAGCCACACGCTCCCCGCCGTCGGCCGGTCGAGGCCGCCGAGCAGGTTGAGCAGCGTCGTCTTGCCCGAGCCCGACGGTCCGCGCACCACGAGCAGCTCGCCCGCCGCGACCTCGAGCGAGGCGTCGGTCAGGGCGTGCACCTCACCGGCGCCGGTGCCGAACACGCGGGTCAGCCCCTGCGCGCGTAACACGGTGCGGGCGGGGGTGCGGGCGGGCGTCGTCGTCGGGGCGCTCATCGGTCCTCCTCGGTCGGGCGCTGGGCCGCGGGCCACACGCCCACGTGGTCCGGCTCGAGGGCGAGCCGTACCCGGTCGCGCAGGTCGAGCGCCTGCACGAAGTCCTGCGGGAGCTGGAACCTGCCCACGCGGTCCACGACGGCGAACTCCTCCGCGACGTGCCGCTCCGCGCCGTGCTCGTCCAGCTCGGTGCGGCGCAGCGTCTCCGTGGAGGTGCGGCCGTCCCGGATCTGGATCGTGCGCGCCACGTGCTCCGACACGGTCGGGTCGTGCGTCACGACCAGCGTGGTCACCCCGGTCTCCCGGTTGACGCCGCGCAGCGCCTCCAGCACCTCGACCGACGTGGCCTCGTCGAGCTCGCCCGTCGGCTCGTCGGCGAGCAGCACGCGCGGGTCGTTCGCGATCGCGACCGCGATGGCGGTCCGCTGCTGCTCGCCGCCCGACATCTCCCCCGGCCTGCGGTCGGCGGCGTGCCCCACCTCGAGCAGGTCGAGCAGGTCCGTCACGCGCCGGGCGCGCTCCCGCCGCGGCAGCGTGCCCGCCAGCTCGAGCGGGAGCCGCACGTTCTCCGCGGCCGTGAGGTAGGGCAGCAGGTTGCGGGAGGTCTGCTGCCACACGAACCCGACCGTCGAGCGCTGGTACCGCACGCGCTCCGCATGGCCCATCGCGAGCAGGTCCGTGCCCGCGACGACCGCCGAGCCGCCGGTCGGGGTGTCCAGCCCGGAGAGGATGGTCAGCAGCGTGGACTTGCCCGAGCCGGACGCCCCGACCACGGCGACGATCTCCCCCGGCTCGACGGTGAGCGTGAGGCCCTGCAGGGCCTGCACCTCGACGCCGTCCGTCGCGAAGATGCGCACCAGGTCGACGCAGCGGATCTCCCCGCCGCCCACGGGGCGCGACGGCGTGGTCCCGGCGCCGTCCGTCAGCTCGATCGTCGTGCTCATCGCGTGCTCCTCCTCGGTCCCTGCATCAGTCACCGCTCCCCATCCGGAGCTGCGCGGCCACCTCGCCGCGGCGCCCCAGCGCCGCCGCCGCACCGACCGCCACCAGGACGACGGCGACGAAGCCGACCGCAGCGGCCCCCAGCAGCACCGGGTCGTACTCCGGGGCGGGCTGGACCGCCCCGCCCGTCAGCGCCGTCACGTCGACCGCCGCGAGGACGAGCCAGGGCACCCCGACGCCGAGCACCGCGCCCACCAGCAGCGCGACCACCGCCCACGGCCCGATCTCCCAGCCCACGAGCCCGCGGCCCTGCCGCCCCGACAGGCCGAGCGTCTGCAGCACGGCCAGGAGCCGGGCCCGCGCGGGCGCCGCGAGCATGAGCGTCATCACGACGGCGACGGCGCACAGCAGCCCCGCCAGCACGACGGCGAGCACGAACGCGACGACCAGCCCGCTCGAGACCGGTGCGGCGAGCATCTCGGCGGCCGCCCGGTCGGGGTCGTCCACCACGGCGGACGGGAGCAGCTCCCTGATCTGCGCCGAGACGGCCGCGCCGTCCGCGCCGTCGGCCAGGCCGACGAGCGCGAGGCGCGCCCAGCCCGTCTCCCCCGTCGCCTCGGCGAGGCGCGCGGTGTCGGCGAGCACGAGCGACCGGCCACCGGGCAGCCCCGGCAGCTCGTCGACGACGTCGACCACGTGGACGGGCACGCCCCCGCCCTGGACCGCCAGCGTGACGCCTGCGGTCCCCGGTGCCACACCGGGCCCCGCCGCCGCGCGCGTGAGGATCACGGGGACCGCGCCGTCGGGCGCCGGGTCGGCGAGGGCGGCGAGCGTCTCGGGCCGGCCCGCGACGTCGTCCTGCACCCGGGCAAGTGCCGCCGCGTCGGCGGTGTACACCCGCGCCCGGGGCGCCGCCGACGGCTGCTGCAGCACGCCGTCCCCCGCGTCGGCGACCGGCGTGACCGCGGCGACCCCGGTGAGATCGGCGATCCGGCCGGCCGTCTCCTCGTCGACGACCGGCCCGGAGACTCGCAGGTCCGCGCCCGTGGCCCGCCAGGCCTCACGGACCACACCCCCGGAGACCGTCGTGTACAGCACCGCGGAGGTGGCCGCGACGGCGACGGCCAGCACGAGCGCGACGGCGGGCACCGGGCCGCCCGCGGGGTCGCGCGTCGCCCGCGCGGCGCCGAGGAACGGGACGAGGTCGCGGCGGGGCGCGAGGGAGCGCTCGACGGCGAGCGCGAGCCACGGGTACGCGCGGACGGCGAGCAGGGTGAGCGCGAGCGAGACCAGCAGCGGCGCGGCCGCGACGAGCGGGTCGACCCCCGACCCGGCGCCCGCGCCCGCCACGACCCCGCGGGACAGCAGGAGCCAGGTCGCCAGGACGGCGGCCGCGACGACGACCAGCTCGAGCACCCACCGGACCCGGCTGCGCGAGCGCGGCGCGAGGTCGGCCCGGACGGGGCGCAGGCCGGCCGGCGACGTGGCCAGCGCGAGGGCGACGGCCGGGGCGAGACCCGCGGCCAGGGCGAGCGCCACGTGCACCGGCGTGACGGGCGCGTGCACGCCGGCGCGCGCGAGGACGACCGCCCCCGCCGCGAACCCGAGCGCCGCCGCCCCGAGCCCGACGACGAGCCCCTCGCCGCCCATGAGCAGGCGCAGCTGGGCGCCCGACGCGCCGCGGGCGCGCAGGAGCGCGAGCGCCGTGCGCCGTCTGTCGACGACGAGCCGGGCACCCAGGGCCAGCACCGCGAGCGTCGCCCCCAGCGGTCCGACGGCGAGCACGGCGACGATCGCGTCCACGCCCGTACGCTGCGCGAGCAGGCGCGACAGGATCTCGTCGAGCCTGCTCGCGGGCCGGAGCTGGAGCGGCACGGGGTCGCCGGGCCCCGCAGGCACCGTGTACGTGGCGGCGGACTGGCCGCCGAGCTGTGCGAGGAGCTGCGGCACCGCGGCGGCGGTCACGCCGGTGGTGTCCACGGGGTACCAGACCCGCGTCTCGGCCATGCCGAGGGTCAGCGGCGTGATCATGGCGGGGCTGACGTAGACGGCCGCGGAGCCGAGCAGGCCGCGGTCCGGGTCGGCGACCACCGACGGTCGCACCGCGAGGGAGTGGTGCAGCCAGTAGTCGGCGTCCGGGTCGTCCGGCTCGAACACACCCGTCACCACGAGGGCCGGGTACCGCTCCCCGAGGGCGACGACGCCCGCCCCCGAGAGCGTGTCGTACCGCTCACCGACCTCCCAGCCGTACGTCTCGGCGACCGCGCGCGAGACGGCGACCTCGAACGGCGGGGCGGGTCGGGCGGGACGGCTGAAGGCCCCGCCGTCCTGCGCGGGGACGGGCTCGGCCGTCGGTCCGGGCCAGCGCCCCTCGACGAGCTCGGCGTGCTCGTCGAGGTCGGTCGCGGTCCGGAGGGCGACCTTCGCCTCGGACAGCTCCGAGCCGGGCACCGGCTGCGTGAAGGCGAAGTCGCCCGAGGTCACGTGGAACAGGGGCGCGCCCATGGTCGAGCGCAGCGGCTCGGGTGTCTCGGCACGCACGGCGTCCAGGTTGGCCACCAGCGGCGTCCAGTCGGGCGTCTCCGGCACATCCCCTGTGCCGCCGGGAGCCCCGTCCGCGTCGTAGAACCTCCCGCCCGGCGGCTCGCCCGGCACGGCGCCCGCGATCGCGATGACGTCGCGAGCCGGCCCGGAGGCCGAGGCCGTCTCGTGGACCACCTGCGCCGCGTGCATCGCCTCGACCGCCCGCGGGGCCGTCGAGAGCACACCGGCGGCGAGGAAGGCGACGGCGCCGAGCGCCGCCGTCGCGCCCCAGGAGGTGCGCAGCTGCCGCCGCGCGAGCAGCGTGAGCCCGGACAGCGCCGCCATCAGCGGACCTCCTCGCGATAGGTGGTGTCACGGACCTGCGCCGCCACGCGGCCGCCGACGCCCGCCGCGACGAGCACGAGTCCCGCCGCCGCGGCCGCGAGGACCAGGCCGGTGCCCGCGGCCTCGACCACGAACCGCGCAGGTGGGGCCGCCGCGACACCGGTGAGCGTGGCGGCGGCGAGGCCGCCGGCGGCGAACCGCGCGACGCCCCAGCCCGCCACGGCGCCGACGGCGAGCGCCGTGAGCCCCACGGCGACCAGCTCGGATGCCCGGGCCCGTCCCTGGGCGGCCGGGCCGAGCCCGACGGCCCGCAGCACGACGACCTCGCCGCGCCGCTCGCGCAGCATGGCGACGGCGACGGCGAGCACACCGGCCAGGGCGAGCACGGCCGCCCCTGCCGCGGCAAGCCAGAAGGAGACGCGCACGGGTACGGCCGGGACGGCCGACGCCGCCTGCGGGGTGGCGACCTCCGGCCGGTCGCGGGGACCTGTTCCTGCCGCCTGGGCTGCAGCACCCGCCGCCTCGGCGAGGCGCGCGACGGCGGTGCCGGACGACGGAGCGCCCGGTGGCCCCGCGGTGAGCCACACCTCGTCGGTGAGCACCGGCTCGCTCACGGTGCGCACGAGCACGGCCGCGAGCGCCCCGCGGTCGACGAGCGCGGCGTACGGGTCGAGCGCACCCGGGACCGTCCGGGTGGATCCGGTGGTGACGACGGCGACCCGGGTGCCCGCGAGGGTGAGCTCCACGGTGTCGCCCGGCGTGAGGGCCAGCGACGTGGCCAGCGACTCCGACGCGAGCAGCGGGACGGGTCCGGCCTGGGGCGACGTCAGCAGCCGGAGCCTGCTGGCGCCGGTGGCCGCACCACCGAGCGGCATGGTCAGGCGGACGTCCCCTGACGGGTCGTCCGCCTCGAGCTCGAGCCCTGCGGCACCGTCGAGCGTGTCGGACCGGGTCCATGAGGGAGCGTCGACGTGTGCACCGCCGGAGGTCGGGCCGGTGAGGGCGAGCTCCAGCTCGGCGGGTGTCCAGCCCGGCCGCGTGGCCAGGTCCAGTGCGACGAGGTGCCACGTCTGCCCGGCGGGCGGCGGGGGAACGGCGCCGGACAGCTGGTGGGTCGTCCGCCGCGGCCCGAGGGTGTCCCCCGTGCCGTCGCCCTCGGCGAGCTCACCGAGGTGCACGTGGGCCAGGGTGCCGTCGGGCGCGGCGAGCAGGAGCGACAGCTCGAGCTCGTGCGGGCGGTCCGGGCCCCACGACAGCATTCCTTCGGTGGCCCGGATGCTGCCAGAGACGGTGAGGCCGACGTCGCGCGCGTCGCCGGGCAGCGCGGGTGCGTCCGCGAACGCGTCCGACGCGAGGTCGTCGGCCACGGCGGCCAGGTCCAGCGACTCGTCGGGTGCACGCACGACCTGCCCGAGCGCGGCGGCGGGCAGCGCGAGGAGCGTCACCGGCACGCTGTCGGCGTGGGCGGTGGTCGACAGCGCCGGTGCGGCCGCGACGGCGTCGTCGCCCGGGCCGGAGCCGCCGGGCAGGTAGGGCACCGGGTCGAGGCGGCCGTTCTCCGGTGCCCTGACCCGCACGTCCGTGCCTACGGCGAGCACGTCGACGTCGGCGCGCAGGCGCTCCGCGGTGCCCGTGAAGCCACCGGCGAGGCTCGCGGCTCCGCCTGCCAGCACGAGCAGCACGACGGGCACGACGTACACCGCGAGGCGGCGGGCCACCTGACGGGCGGCGAGCGGGCCGACGGCGCCGCGCGCCCGGGCGGCCAGACCGGCCCACACGCGGGTCGCCGGCCCGAGCACCGCCATCGCCACCACGGCGAGCGCCGCCAGCACGAGAGCGGGGGCGGCTGCCGCCGCGGGGTCGGTGGCCGAGCCGCCAGGGGTGGTCACCAGCGGCGAGCCGTAGCGCAGGAGCTGGGCGGCGCTGAGGACGGCCGCGGCGATCGTCAGCACGACGGTGCCGAGCGCTGCCGCCTGCCGCACCCGGCCCGAGCGGTCGGTGACCTGGCGGCGCACCGCCGCCTGCGCCTGGAGCGCCGCGACGAGCACGAGCGCGCCCGTGGCGGCGACGGCGACGCCGAGCGCAACGGCGAGCGGCGTCCCGGCGGGGACGGCGCCGGAGTCCGCGCGGGCGAGCAGCCGGAGGACGGCCCAGGCCCCGGCGCCTCCTGCCGCCGACGCGGTCACCGCGAGCAGCGCGCCCTCGACGGCGGCGGCCCCCGTGACCGTGCCGGGCGCCGCGCCACGGGACACGAGGAGCGCCACCTCGCCCTCCCGCGTGGCCGCGAGGAGCCTGGCGACCTGGACGAGCGCGACCAGCCCGACGAGCGCGAGCAGGCACAGCGGCACGAGTGCGACGGCGTCGGCGGCGCGCAGCGCGTCGGCGAGGCCGGACGCCGTGACGTCGAGCGTGCCGGTGACCGTCAGACCGCGCGGGGCCACGTCGGTGTCCTCGCCCAGGAGCCGGTCGACCTCGCCGGCGAGGGCCGCGAGGGAGGGCAGGTGGTCAGGGGTCAGCGCCGTGACGTCGGGCACGACGGTCCACCGGGCGAACGGGTCGGTGGCGAGACCGCTGACCACCTCGCCGCTCACCACCACGGGGCCGGGGTAGGTCCCGTCGGTCCCCGTGAGCGCCGCCGGGTCGCCGGCCCAGAGGGCGTCGTCCGGGTCGGCCACGCGCCACGTCGCCGTGACGGTCACGGCCGTGCCCGTGGTCAGGGGGTCGTCCGGGTCGACGCCCACGCGCAGGGTGTCCCCGACGGCCAGCCCGGCCGCCTCGGCGGCGTCGGCCTGCACCGCCACCTCGTCGGCACCGACCGGCCAGGCGCCGTCGACGACCGTGACGCCCTCGGCTCCCGCACCGGCCAGCGCGTCGGCCCGCGTCGCGGCGGGCAGCAGCGCGAGCGTCCAGCGGCCCAGGTCCTGGCCGTCGCCTGCCCGCACGTACTGGGCCTCGGTCCGCAGGTCCGACGTCGCGCGGTACGGCACGCCCGGCAGCAGCCCGGCGAGCACCTCGCGGACGCGCGCGTCCTGGGCGTCGGCCTCGGCCGGGTCCTCCGCGACGCGGGTCGCGAGCTGCAGGGCACGGCCGGTGGGCTCCGCCGAGGCCAGCCCGGCGCGTGCGCTCTGCGTGGCGGCGGCCTGGGTCCAGCCGACGGTGACGCCGAGCGCGCCTGTCAGCACGGCGACGAGCAGCCACACGAGCGCGAGCAGCCCGCGGTGCGCCGTCGTCCGGCGGGCGAGGAGGGTGACGCGACTCACGGGGCCAAGGTAGCCGCCGCGTGTGACACGACCCACGAAACAACCGCCGCCCTTGGCAACGATCGGGTTACGCCGCAGGGGCCGCGGTCCTCGGGAACGACCTGGGGTACCGGATCACGGCGGATCCGGTACCCCAGGTCGTTCTCGAGGGCCGGGTGCGGACTCAGCGAGCAGAGACCGGCACGTAGGGACGCTCCGTGGCGCCCGTGTAGACCTGGCGCGGGCGGCCGATCTTCGTCTGCGGGTCCTTGATCATCTCGCGCCACTGGGCGATCCAGCCGGGCATGCGGCCCAGCGCGAACAGCGGGGTGAACATGGCCGGCTCGAAGCCCATGGCCTTGTAGATGAGGCCCGTGTAGAAGTCGACGTTCGGGTAGAGCTTGCGCTCGACGAAGTAGTCGTCGGACAGCGCGATCTCCTCGAGCCCGCGCGCGATGTCGAGCAGCTCGTCCTTGGCGCCGAGCTTGTCGAGCACCTCGTCGGCCGACTTCTTCACGATGGCGGCGCGCGGGTCGTAGGACTTGTACACCCGGTGGCCGAAGCCCATGAGGCGCACGCCGTCCTGCTTGTTCTTGACCTTGTTCATGAAGGTCTCGACCGTCTCGCCGCCGGAACGGATCTTCTCGAGCATGGTCAGCACGGCCTCGTTGGCACCACCGTGCGCGGGGCCGGAGAGCGCGTTGACGCCCGCGGCCACCGACGCGTACAGCGTCGCGTTGGACGAGCCGACGACCCGCACCGTGGACGTCGAGCAGTTCTGCTCGTGGTCCGCGTGCAGCACGAGGAGCTTCTCGAGCGCGTCGACGACGACCGGGTCGGCCTCGTAGGCCTCGTACGGCGTCGCGAAGGTCATGCGCAGGAAGTCGTCGACGTAGCCGCGCGAGTAGTCCGGGTACAGCAGCGGC
>Ga0079224_100005527_pt1 | contig 16632 bp, 17 predicted proteins | sample Stecom2015_FD_80414 | JGI IMG/M metagenome (GOLD analysis project Ga0079224, IMG submission 80414) | Agricultural soil microbial communities from Utah to study Nitrogen management - Steer compost 2015 | ecosystem: Environmental > Terrestrial > Soil > Agricultural land | place: USA: Utah... | reverse complement strand
GCGGGTGTAGACCTACGCGAGCGACCTCGCCGCGTGCGCGCGGCGGTGGCGAATGGAGTCCCTGTCCTGAGCCCTGCCCGCCTCGGTCTGCCGGGGAGGCGCCCGGGGACGGCATCTGCCGGCGCAGGAACGCGAGTGCCGGGCCGCAGAACGCCTCTCGGCGCGAGGCCGCTCGAAGCGGCAGAAGTTGGAGCCCGGGGTTACTGCGGCCCGGCCGATCAAGTGTAACCGAGGCGCCGCGCGCGGCATTCCCGAGCGCTTAGGCTCGGTGCATGACCTGGCGCTTCTGCCTGATGCTCGAGCCCGCGGCATCCGATTCCCCGCTCACCGACTTCTCTGCGACCTTCACCGTCGTCGACCCCGCTGCCCCGGCGCTCAGCGTCGGCGAGCTCAGCACGCAGCGCGGCGACGGGATCTTCGAGTCGATCGGCGTGGTCGACGGGCACGCGCAGGAGGTCGCGGCGCACGTCGAGCGCCTCGCGCACTCGGCGCGGCTGTGCGACCTGCCCGCACCGCACCTCGGACAGTGGCACCAGGCTGTGCAGCGCGCCGCGGCGGAGTGCGGCCCGGGGGAGGCGGTGATCAAGCTGATCCTCAGCCGCGGCGTCGAGCACGGGCCGGCGCCGACCGCATGGGTGACGGCGGCGACCGCTCCGGACAACTCGCGGGCCCGCACCGAGGGCGTGCGTGTCGTCACGCTGGACCGCGGCTTCGACAGCGGGGCGCCGGCGCGCGCGCCGTGGCTGCTGCTGGGCGCGAAGACCCTCTCGTACGCGGTGAATATGGCCGCGATCCGCGAGGCCAGGCGCCGCGGGGCCGATGACGCGATCTTCGTGTCGTCGGACGGCATCGCGCTGGAGGGGCCCACCTCGTCGGTGATCCTGCGGCACGGCGATCGCTTCACGACGCCCGCCCCCGGGGCGGGGATCCTGCACGGCACCACCCAGCTGAGCGTCTTCGCCCACCTCGAGGCCCAGGGCTTGGAGACGGCGTACGAGCAGCTCCCGGTCGACGCGCTGCGGACGGCGGATGCCGCCTGGCTCGTCTCGAGCGTGCGCCTGGCCGCTCCGGTGACCGCCGTGGACGGCCTCGAGCTCGCGGTGGACCGGGAGCTGACGGCATCCCTCAACCGCTACCTGCTCTCTCCCCGCAACTGAGCCCCGGGGCGTGCCGCTGTATCCGATCGCGCCGGCTGCGGCCCTGCACAACCGCGGGCACGACTGCGGGCACAATCCGTGACACGCCGTCGGCGCGCGATGCTCGGCGGCGTGTCGTCGGTCTTGCCCGCGCTTGTGCCCGCAGCTGCCGGCAGTTGTGCCCGCGGCTGTGCCCGCAGTTGTGCCCGCGACTGTGCCGCAGTCAAGCGGCACGGCCTGGGATCGGATGCCTACGGCGTCGGCGGGAGGCGAAGGTGTCGCTTCGCGGCGACCTGGACCCGGATCGCCTCCTCGACCGAATCCCAATCGTGCACGACCTGGGCATAGTCGAATCGGAGCGTCACGTAGTCCCAGGCGGCCGCCGCGGCGTCACGGACGAGGTCCCTGTGGCGTTCACCCTCGCCGTCGTGGTTCTCACGACCGTCGACCTCGACGATCAGGCGGTCCCCGATCAGGAAGTCGACGCGGCCGACGCCGACGATCGTCACCTGGGTGCGGATCCGGAGCCCGAGCCCGCGCAGCCGCCATCGGAAGAGCGACTCCAGCCCGCTGTCGGCGTCGCTGCGCGCGTAGGCGATCGCTTCGCGCGCAGCATCGTTGGAGTGGGTCCGCAGCCACGCCAGGCCGGCCTTCGAGATCAGTCCCTTGCGCAGCGCCGACTCGAGGGCGACGAAGAAGTCGACGATGCCGCGGCAGGTGAGTATCTGCCGCAGGATGCGGGGTACGCCAGGCTGTTCGAACGCGCCGCGAGGCGCGCCGTCGTCCCAGTGCTCGACGCATCCGCAGCCGTCCTCGTGATACGCGTGACCGTGTCCGCCGAGCCAGACGTGCACGTCGGCATCGGCATCCAGCACCCACAGGCCGAGGTGACGGGCGGCGCTGACGCACGCCAGGACGCCGCCGTGCGTCGCCGCCGCGCGGACCGGATCGCAGGCGTCTGCGCCGGCGTACACGCCCCTCCGCAGGGAGACGAGTTCACCGGATCGCGTCGCGCGCTCGATGCGCCCCCTGCTCTGGCCCGCGTCGCGCAGCTGCCGGTAGGTCCAGACGGGAGGATTCGTGGTGCACATGGATCGATCGTGGACCGCGCACCCGCGGCATCCCGGCCCTCATGGCGTCTGTGCGCACGTGGGTGCGTTTCCCGGTTCTGTGGAGGGGCATCGGCGGCGGAGACCCGTGTGCACAGAGGCGGGCATGGCAGCGGGCGTAGTCGGCGACACGCCGGATCAGGGATGCCGCAACCGGCGTGTCGCGGATTGTGCCCGCGGTCGTGCCCGGGGCCGCGCAGCTTCCCGGAGCCTGAGGCCGTCGGCCCCAGCGGCCGCCGGCCCGCGCGGCCGCCGCCCGCGGGCCCTACCCGAAGCGTCCCGAGACGTAGTCCTCGGTGGCCTGCACGCTGGGCGCGGTGAAGATGGTCGCGGTGTCGTCGTACTCGATGAGGCGTCCCGGCTTGCCGGTGCCGGCGATGTTGAAGAACGCGGTCTTCTCGCTCACCCGCGACGCCTGCTGCATGTTGTGGGTGACGATGACGATCGTGTACTCCTTCTTCAGCTCGCCGATCAGCTCCTCGATGGCATAGGTGGAGATCGGGTCGAGGGCCGAGCAGGGCTCGTCCATCAGCAGCACCTGCGGCGACACCGCGATCGCCCGGGCGATGCACAGGCGCTGCTGCTGACCGCCGGACAGGCCCGACGCCGGCCGGTCGAGGCGGTCCTTGACCTCGTCCCACAGGTTGGCACCGCGCAGCGACCGCTCGGCGAGGTCGTCGGCGTCGGCCTTCGAGATGCGCCTGTTGTTGAGCCTCACCCCGGCCAGCACGTTCTCGCGGATCGACATGGTCGGGAACGGGTTCGGCCGCTGGAACACCATGCCGACCTGACGCCGCACGTTCACGGGGTCGACGCCCGGCCCGTACAGATCGTCGCCGTCCAGCAGCACCTGACCTTTCACCGAGGCGCCGGGGATCACCTCGTGCATGCGGTTGAGGGTGCGGATGAACGTCGACTTGCCGCAGCCGGAGGGACCGATGAGCGCGGTGACGGTGCGCGGCTCGATCTCCAGCGTCACGCCCTCCACGGCGAGGAAGTCGCCGTAGTAGACGTTGAGATCGTTGACTTCGATGCGCTTGGACACGTTCTTCCTTCGGGTTTCGGGCGGTCAGCGACCGGACTTCGGCGCCAGGCGGCGGCCGATCGCCCGGGCGAGCAGATTGAGCAGCATGACGACGAGGATGAGGACGAGGGCGGCCGTCCAGGCGCGGTCGAGGTACGCGTGCTGGGGGATGCCCTGCTGCGTGTACTGCGTGTACACGAACAGCGGCAGTGAGTTCATCGGCCCCTCGAACAGGTTGTAGTTCATGCTGGCGGTGAAGCCGGCTGCCACCAGCAGCGGTGCGGTCTCGCCGATGACGCGCGCGATCGCCAGCGTCACACCGGTCATGATGCCCGCGATCGAGGTGGGCAGCACGACCTTCACGATGGTGAGCCATTTGGGCACGCCGAGCGCGTACGACGCCTCGCGCAGCTCGTTGGGCACCAGGCGCAGCATCTCCTCGCTGGAGCGGACCACGACCGGGATCATCAGCACCGACAGTGCGACGGCGCCGGCGATGCCGGTGCGGGTGCCGGCGCCCCAGAAGATGGCGAACAGGGCGTAGGCGAACAGGCCGGCGACGATCGAGGGGATGCCGGTCATCACGTCGACGAGGAACGTGATGCCGCGCGCCAGCGCGCCGCGGCCGTACTCCACGAGGTAGATCGCGGTCATGAGCCCGATCGGGATGGAGATCACGGCGGCGGCGAGGGTGATCAGCAGCGTCCCCACGATCGCGTGCAGCGCGCCGCCGCCCTCGCCGGTGACGTTGCGCATCGACTCGGTGAAGAACTGCACATCGAGCCGCGCCAGACCGCCGACGACGACCGTCACACCGACCGAGATCAGCGGGATCATGGCGATCACGAACGCCCCGGTCACGAGGGCCGTGACGAGCCGGTCGGTCGCGCGGCGCGCGCCCTCCACGATGCGCGAGAGCAGCCAGATCGCGAACACGGAGAGCAGGGCGCCGACCACGAGCCACCCGCCCCAGTCGAATCCGCCGGATGCGAGGGCGAGGATGCCGAACAGCGCCGCCGAGACGACCAGACTGCCGCCCAGCACGATCCAGGGGGCACCCTTGGGGAGGTGTCCGGCGGTGAGCGGCACGGATGTCGGCCGGGACACCTGCGGTGCGATCTGCGTGGTCATCAGTTCGCCCCCGAGAATTCCCTGCGCCGCGACACGATCCAGCGCGCGAACGCGTTGACCGCGAACGTCACGACGAACAGGATCAGGCCGGTCGCGATCAGCACGTTGATGTTGACGCCGTACGCCTCCGGGAACGACAGCGCGATGTTGGCGGCGATCGTCTGCGGGTTGGCGGACTGCAGCAGGGCGAACGAGACCAGGCCCGGTGTGGCCGAGAGGACCATCGCGACGGCCATCGTCTCGCCGAGCGCGCGGCCGAGCCCGAGCACCCCGGCGGAGATGATCCCGGAGCGGCCGAACGGGAGGACGGCGGTGCGGATCATCTCCCACCGGGTGGCGCCCAGCGCGAGCGCCGCCTCCTCGTGGAGCACCGGCGTCTGCAGGAAGACCTCGCGGCAGATCGCGGTCATGATGGGCAGGATCATGACCGCGAGCACGATCGCGGCGGTGAGGATCGTGCGTCCCGTGGCCGAGACCGGGCCGGCGAACAGCGGGAACCATCCCGCGTTCTCGACGAGCCAGGAGTAGATCGGCTGTACGGCGGGCGCGAGGACGAGGATGCCCCACAGCCCGAACACGACGGAGGGCACGGCGGCCAGCAGGTCGACGATGTACCCCAGCGTCGACGCGAGCCGTCGGGGCGCGTAGTGGGAGATGAACAGCGCGATCCCGATCGACAGCGGCGTGGCGATGACCAGTGCCAGCGCGGCCGCCCAGACCGTGCCGAACACCAGCGGCCACACATAGCCCCAGAAGTTCTCGCCGGCCGGGAGGATCGACGCGTCCTCGCTCGTCGCGCCGAAGGCGGGGATCGAGCGCAGGATGAGGAAGATCGCGACCGCCGCCAAGGTCACGAGGATCATCAGCCCGGCGGCGACCGCGGTGCGCGAGAACACCCTGTCGCCCAGCCGGAGGGTCGCCTTCGGCTGGGATCTGGCGGGTGCGGTCGTGGTCATGCAGCTCCCTCTCGTGCTCGTCGGCAGGTACGGATCAGGTCCCGGTTCCGCCACAAGTGTGGCGGAACCGGGAACGGGAGGCATCAGGAGATCAGCGCGATCGCGGCGTCGACCTTGCTGCGCAGCTCATCCGAGATCGGAGCGGAGCCGGTGCCGGCGGCCGCCGCGTCCTGGCCGGCCGGGCTCGAGATGTACTCGAGGTACGGCGTGACCAGCGCGGCGGCTGCCGCATCCGCGTACGTCTCGCAGGCGATCGTGTAGCTGATCAGGACGATCGGGTACACCCCCTGCGCCTCCGACGTGCGGTCCAGCTCCACCGCGATGTCGTACGACTCACGGCCCGACTCCAGCGGCGACGCATCGACGATCGCGGCGGCCGCCTCGGGGGTGAAGGGCACGTACTCGGACCCGACCTTCAGCGCCACGGTGCCCAGGTCGCCCGCGCGCGAGGCGTCGGCGTAGCCGATGGTGCCGTTGCCGCCGCTCACGGCGGCGACCACGCCCGAGGTCTGGGCGGCCGCCTCACCGGGCACCGGGGTGGCCGGCCAGTTGCCGTCCGGCTCCCAGGTCCACACGCTCGGCGCGGCCTGGAACAGATAGTCGGTGAAGTTCTCGGTCGTGCCCGAGTCGTCCGAGCGGTGCACGGCCGTGATGCCCAGGTCGGGCAGCTCCACATCCGGGTTCTGCTCGGCGATCCTCGGGTCGCTCCAGTTCGTGATCGTGCCGGCGAAGATCGCGGCGATCGTGTCGGCGTCGAGGTTGAGCGAGTCGATCCCCTCGAGGTTGAAGATGACGGCGATCGGCGAGATGTACAGCGGCAGCTGCAGGATGCCGCTGTCGGCGGCGCACCCGTCGAAGGGACCGGCGGCGATCTCATCCAGGGTGAACGCGCGGTCGGAGCCGGCGAAGTCGGCCGCGCCCGCCTGGAAGCCCTCCCGGCCCGCGCCGGAGCCCTCCGCAGCGTAGTTGACGGTGACATCGGGGTTGTCGGTCTGGAAGGCGGCGATCCAGGCCTCCTGGGCGGCCCCCATGCTCGACGCGCCGATGCCGGAGAGCGTGCCCGAGAGGGCGGGGCCGGTGTCAGGTGCGGAGGTCTGGCCTGCGGTGGACTCGTTGGCGGCGCATCCGGCGAGAGCCAGAGCCGCGACGGCGGTGACGGCGCCCAGCTGGGCGATGCGGGTGAGCTTCACTGTGTGAATCCTTCACGTGTCGGGAAACGCCCGGTGCAGGGCGCATCACGAAGATAGGCAGGCGGTGTGAATGGAATCCGCAGTGCGAGTGAACGGCCGGTGAACGACGCAGACCGCAGAGTGAACGTCAGGCCTTCGGGATGTGCGTCTCGATGGCCACGATGCCCGATCCGGGGTTCGTGGCCGAGAGGTGGACGACCGAGAACGCGCCGAACTCGAGGTTGGAGGCGCTGCCGAGGTAGGACCCCCGCAGGGTGCCGGTCGCCAGGGCCAGCTCGTGCAGGATGTCGGGCAGCACGGGTCCGTGACTGCACAGCACGGCCGGCTTGCGGGCGCGCACGCGCTGACCGATGACGGTGCGGGCATCCGCCTTCCCGTCGTCCCACGCGTCCTGGCTGATCCGCCGCGTGGTGTCGATCGGACGATCGATCGCCTTGGCCAGCGGCGCCACCGTCTTCACGCAGCGCACCGCGGGGCTGGAGATGATCTTGCGCACGCCGAACGCGCGCAGCGGACCCACGATCGCCCGCGCCTGGCGGCGGCCACGCGAGGTGAGCGGCCGATCGGCATCCTCTCCGTCCCAGTCCTCCCTCACGACCGCCTTCGCGTGGCGGAGCACGACGATCGGGAAGGTGCGCAGCACGCCTTCGTCGACCAGGCGCACGAAGCTGTCCAGGATCTCGACGTCGACCGGGTAGCTCAGGCGCGACCGCGCCTTCTTCACGCCGACCCACTCCAGCGCGGCGATCTCGCCATTGGGCACGAACGCCGACGCGGCGATGGCGGTGTCGGTGGCCTCGGCCGCCCAGTAGTGGACGATCTTGGTGCGCTTGCTGGGCAGGCGGTAGCGGGAGACGCCGACGGCGACCCCGAGGCGGACGCGGATGCCGGTCTCCTCGTGGATCTCGCGCACGGCGGTCTCGGCGAGCATCTCGCCGGGGTCGACCTTGCCCTTGGGCAGCGTGACGTCGCGGTAGCGCGTGCGGTGGATGAGCAGCACCTTCAGCTTGTCGCCCGCCAGGCGCCACACGACGCCGCCGGCCGCGTAGACGGCCGTCTCGCTCATCGCACCGCCCGCGCCCGGCGACGGCGCTGCACATTCGCCATGGTGCGATCCTGCAGGTCGACCAGGCGCCGCCCGTCGGCGTCGACGGCGTGCCGGATCCACTCGCCGTCCGGGCCCAGGTGCCACGTGCTGGTGCCGTCGCTCATCGCGAGGTCGAACAGACTCTCCAGCTCCGTGATGTGCGCGGGCGCGGTGACCCGCACGAGGGCCTCCACCCGGCGGTCGAGGTTGCGGTGCATCATGTCGGCGCTGCCGATGTAGACCTGCGGGTCGCCGGCGTTCAGGAACGAGAAGATGCGCGAGTGCTCGAGGTAGCGGCCGAGCACCGAGCGCACCGTGATGTTCTCGCTCATGCCCTCGACGCCCGGCTTGAGGCTGCAGATGCCGCGCACCCAGATCTCCACGGGCACGCCGGCCTGGCTCGCACGGTAGAGCGCGTCGATGATCTGCTCGTCGACCATCGAGTTCACCTTGATGCGGATCCGCGCGGGCTTGCCGGCCGCCGCATTGCGGCGCTCCTTGTCGATGAGCCGCAGCAGGCCCTTGCGCAGATGCAGGGGAGCCACCAGCAGCCGCTTGAACTTCTTCTCGATCGCGTAGCCGCTGAGCTCGTTGAACAGGCGCGTCAGGTCGCGGCCGACCTGATCGTCGACGGTGAACAGCCCCAGGTCCTCGTAGATGCGGCTCGTCTTGGGGTTGTAGTTGCCCGTGCCGATGTGCGAGTAGGAGCGCAGCACGCCGTCCTCCTCGCGGATGACGTTGACGAGCTTGCAGTGGGTCTTCAGGCCCACGAGTCCGTACACGACGTGCACGCCGGCCTTCTCGAGCTTGCGGGCCCACACGATGTTGTTCGCCTCGTCGAAGCGCGCCTTCACCTCGACCAGTGCGAGCACCTGCTTGCCCGCCTCGGCGGCGTCGATGAGCGCCTGCACGATCGGACTGTCGCCGGAGGTGCGGTACAGGGTCTGCTTGATGGCCAGCACGTGCGGGTCGCGCGCCGCCTGCTCGAGGAACGCCTGCACGCTGGTCGTGAACGACTCGTAGGGATGGTGCACCAGCACGTCGGCCTTGCGGATCGCGGCGAAGATGTCGGCGCGCTCGTTGTTGTCGCCCGGCTGGAACGCGATCGCCGTGGTCGGCACGTGCGGCGGATAGCGCAGGTCGGGGCGGTCGATGCGCGAGAGCTCGAACAGACCGCGCAGGTCGAGCGGACCGGGCAGCCGGTAGACCTGCTGCTCGGTGATGTCGAGCTCCTTCAGGAGCAGGTCGAGGGTCACGTCGTCCATGTCGTCGGTGATCTCGAGCCGGATCGGCGGCCCGAACCGGCGGCGCAGCAGCTCGGCCTCCAGCGCCTGGATGAGGTTCTCGGTCTCGTCCTCCTCGATCTCCACATCCTCATTGCGCGTCAGGCGGAAGGCGTGATGGTCGAGCACCTCCATCCCCGGGAAGAGATCGCCCAGGTGGTTGGCGATGAGCTCCTCCAGCGGCAGGTACCGGAGCCGCTCGCCGTCGCCGGGGAGCTCGACCAGGCGCGGCAGCATGGCGGGCACCTTGAGCCGGGCGAACTCCTGCCGGCCGGTGCGGGCGTTGCGGATGCGGATCGCGAGGTTCAGCGACAGCCCCGAGATGTACGGGAAGGGATGCGCAGGGTCGACGGCCAGGGGCATCAGCACCGGGAAGACCTGCTTCTGGAAGTAGTCGTAGAGGAACGCCTGCTCGCCCTCGTCCAGGTCGCCCCACGTGAGCACGTCGATGCCCGCCTCGGTGAGCGCCGGACGCACCTGCGAGGTCCAGGCCTCGGCGTGGCGCAGCTGCAGGCGGTGCGCCTCGTCCGAGATGTCGGCGAGCACGTCGGCCGGCGCCCGGCCGACGTTGGTGGGCACCGCGAGCCCGGTGACGATGCGTCGCCGCAGGCCCGCGACGCGCACCATGAAGAACTCGTCGAGGTTGCTCGCGAAGATGGCGAGGAAGTTCGACCGCTCCAGCAGCGGGAGGTCGGGGTCCTCGGCGAGCTCGAGCACGCGCTGGTTGAACGCGAGCCAGCTCAGCTCGCGGTCGAGGTAGCGGTTCTCCGGCAGCTGCTCGTCGAAGACCTCGACGGCTCCGTCGAAGTCGTCGTCGTCCGCGTCACCGAGTCCGGCATCCAGGATCGGAGTCTCCAGCATCCCTTCATCATTGCAGGGCGGGGTGCCGCGCGGGTGGACTCAGTGCGCGGTGGGCGCCGGCTGCGGCTCGTCCTCCGGGACCTCGAAGCGGTACCCGACATTGCGCACCGTCCCGATGAGCTGCTCCAGGTCGCCGAGCTTGGCCCGCAGGCGCCGCACGTGCACGTCGACCGTGCGGGTGCCGCCGAAGTAGTCGTAGCCCCACACCTCGCTGAGCAGCTGCTCGCGCGTGAAGACCCGCGACGGATGCGTGGCGAAGAAGTGCAGCAGCAGGAATTCCTTGTAGGTCAGGTCGAGGGGCCGGCCGTTGGCCTTCGCGGAGTAGGAGGCCTCGTCGATCGTGATCCCGGAGGTCTGGATGCGGGTGGATGCCGGCTGCTCGGCGCTGCGGCGGCCGATCGCCAGCCGCAGCCGGGCGTCGATCTCGGCCGGCCCTGCGCCGGTGAGCACCACCTCGTCGACACCCCAGTCCGCCGAGACGGCGGCCATCCCGCCCTCGGTCACCACGAGCACCAGCGGCGCCTCCAGTCCCGTGGCCGTCAGCACCTTGCACAGCGACTTCGCGGCGGCGAGATCCTGGCGCCCGTCGACGATGACGGCGTCCGCGGTCGGCGCGCTCACCAGCGCCGCCGGCTCGGCGGGGATCACGATCACCCGGTGGCTGAGCAGTTCGAGCGCGGGCAGGGCGGAGGCGTCCGCCGCAGCGGAGCTCAAGACGAGGATCTGTGCCAAAGGCCGTCCTTCCGGGGTCGGGCCGGGCCCGCGCCCTTCCATGATAAAGGCGTGTTTCCGCGGCACGCGTGCGTCGCGGGGCGGGGTGCGCGATGATGGAGCCGATGGACGAGCAGCCGATGTCGGACCTCGCCCCCCGCAGCACCATCGGTGCCGTGGTGGGCGTGTGGATCGCGGCCGCTTTCATCGGCGTGGCGGTGGGTCTGCTGGCCCCGGCCGAATGGCGGATGGCCTGGATGACCGTCGGGCTCGGCGGCTGCATCGTCCTCACCTTCGCGGTGCAGCTGTGGCTCGGTCGCGCCAAGGGCTTCATCGACCGCGTCGCGCTCACCGCGGGCGGGGCGACGCTGGTGATGGGCGTGATCTCCGCCGTCTTCGGCGTCGTGGCGCTCATCCCCGGGTAGTCCCGCGCCGCGAGCCCCGGGTGGCCTAAGCTGGGAACATGGATCTCGTCGCCCTCGAACTCTTCTTCGTCGGGTTGCTCGGTCTCGCGTCGCTGGCGATCGTGTTCGTCTCGGGTGCGGTGATCGTCAACCTGTATCGCGGCCAGCGCTGACGTCGTGTTCGAGCTGCCGACCGACCTGCCCGCCGATCTCGCCCCGCTGTCCTGGCTGATCGGCGTGTGGGAGGGCACGGGCGTGATCGACTACGAGGCCGGCGGCACCCGCTTCACGGGGGAGTTCGCGCACCGGGTCAGCTTCAGCCATGACGGCGAGCCGTACCTCAACTACGCCGCGAACGCGTGGCTGGCCGGCGCGGACGGCGCGCAGGGCACGCCGCTGGTCGCCGAGACCGGCTTCTGGCGCCTGGCGCGCCCGGCCACCGACGGCGACGCGGGTCCCGGCCTGCTCCCGCCGCGGGAGGCGGCGCCGGCCCGGACGGTCGACGACGTCGAGCGGCTGCGCACGGCGGAGGGCGGCTTCGACATCGAGGTCGCACTTGTCCACTCCGACGGCGTCAGCGAGGTGTACCTCGGTCAGGTGAACGGGCCCCGCATCGACATCGCCACCGACATGGTGGTGCGCACCGCCGGTTCCAAGGAGTACTCCGCGGCCACGCGCATGTACGGGCTCGTGGACGGCCACCTGCTGTGGGCGTGGGACATCGCGGCGCTCGGGCGCGACATCGCCTCGCACGCCTCCGCCCGGCTGGCGAGGGCGGACTGACATGTCCGCAGCGACACCCCTTTTCACCGCGGTGCCCGGAGCGGTCGCCGATTCCGCCGGCATCCTGCACTTCGGCAATCCGCTCGCCGAGCAGCGTGCGCTCGCGGCCGGGCGCGCCATCGTTCCGCTCGACGACCGCCGGGTGCTCGCGGCGACCGGTGCCGAGCGGCTGAGCTGGCTCGACTCGATCACCTCGCAGGCGCTGACCGCCCTCGCGCCGGGCGAGAGCACCGAGCTGCTGGTGCTCGACCCGCAAGGCCGCGTCGAGCACGTCGCGGCGGTCGTCGACGACGGTGCCACGGCCTGGCTGATCGTGGACGCGGACGATGCCGAGCCGCTGCTGACCTGGCTCATGCGCATGCGATTCCGGGCCGCCGTCGAGCTGCGCATGGCCGACGAGTACGCCGTGCTCGGCGCGGTCGCGCCCGAGGGCCTCGGGCCGGTGCCGGGGCACGTCGTGGCCACACCCGACGGCATGGCGCTGGTCTGGCGCGACCGCTGGCCGGAGGTCGCACCGGGCGGCTGGGGCTACGCCACCGCCGACCCGCACCCAGGGGCGCAGCGGCACTGGGTCGAGGTCATCGTGCCCGTCGGCGCGCTCGACGAGCTCGCCGCCGAAGCGACGGCGGGGGCGTTCGGGGCGGCCGGGCGGCTCGCCGCTGGGGCTCTGCGCGTCGCGGCGTGGCGCCCGCGCCGGGCGACGGAGGTGGATGAGCGCTCGATCCCGCACGAGACGGACTGGCTGCGCACGGCGGTGCACCTGAGCAAGGGCTGCTACCGAGGCCAGGAGACGGTCGCCAAGGTGCACAACCTCGGGCACCCGCCGCGCCGGCTCGTGCTGCTGCACCTGGACGGGTCGGACAGCGTCCTGCCCGAGCACGGGGCTGCCGTGCGCCTGGGCGACAAGGTCGTCGGGGCGGTCACATCAGCGGCGATGCACTACGAGGAGGGGCCGATCGCGCTCGCGATCGTGAAGCGCTCGACACCCGCCGACGCCGACCTCGTCGTCGAGGCGGGGGAGGTCGAGATCGCCGCCGCCCAGGAGGTCATCGTCCCCGCAGACGCCGGCGCGACGGCATCCATTCCCCGCATCCCGCGGCTGGGACGGCGGCCCGCGGCGGGCTGATCCGGCCCCGGGCCGCTCGGATCAGGCGAGCGGGGCGACCGCCGACCAGGGCACCGTGAGCTCGCCCAGCCGCCAGCGGGATCGCCCGCGCAGGGGCCAGCCGGCATCCGCCATCGCCTGCAGCGCCGCGCGCCAGCGCTGGACCGCGCCGAAGGGGGTCATGCCGGCCGCGCGCTCCCACTCGCGGTCCAGGGCCGCCAGCAGCGCGTGCACGGGCTCTCCGGGCACGTTGCGGTGGATGAGCGCCTTGGGCAGGCGTTCGGCGGCGATGGAGGGATGCCACGGCTCGCCGTCCGTGGCGACCCCCGAGCCCGTCGCCCCCGAGCTTGTCGCCCCCGAGCTTGTCGCCCCCGAGCTTGTCGAGGGGCGCACCGAGATCGTCAGCGACGCGGGCACGGCGTCGGGACCGAGCGCCACCCACGTCGACCCGCGGCCGAGTTCGTCGCAGGTGCCCTCCACGAGCAGGCCTCCCGGCGCCAGGCGCGCCGCCATGCGCTGCCAGGCCCCGGTCACCTCCGCCTCGTCGTACTGCCGCAGCACGTTGAAGGCTCGGATCACCGCCGGCCGCCGGCCGTCCATCGTGGGAACCTCGAATCCGCCGCGGGCGAAGGTCACCCGCGCGTCGCGGGCGAAGGGGGTGAGCCCTGCGCGCACCCGCCGCAGCTGGGCTCGGGCGCCCTCGACGCGGTCCGGATCGATCTCCAGGCCCAGCACCTCGACGTCGGAACGCACCGCGCGCAGTCGCGCCTCGAGCTCGAACGCGGTCACCCCGCTGCGCCCGTAGCCGAGGTCGACCACCAGCGGGTCGGCGGCGCGGCGCAGCGCCGGATGCCGGGCGATCCAGCGGTCGACGCGGCGCAGCCGGTTGGTGTTCGTCGTCCCGCGGGTGATGCGCCCGATCGCGCGCTCGGGCAGCGGGGCGGGCGTCATGCGCCCATGATGCCAGGCGAGCGCCTCGCTAAGCTGAGGGCCATGACTGCGCCGCACACGCTCATCCTGCTCCGCCACGGCCAGAGCACGTGGAACAAGTCCAACCAGTTCACCGGATGGGTGGATGTGCGCCTGACCGACCTGGGCAAGCAGGAGGCGCAGCGCGGCGGCGAGCTGATCGCCGAGTCGGGCCTGCACCCCGACATCCTGCACACGTCGGTGCTCAGCCGGGCGATCCAGACCGCCGACATCGCCCTCGACGCCGCAGATCGGCTGTGGATCCCCGTGAAGCGCTCCTGGCGGCTCAACGAGCGCCACTACGGCGCGCTGCAGGGCAAGAACAAGGCCGAGACCCTGGAGCAGTTCGGCGAGGAGCAGTTCATGCTGTGGCGGCGCTCGTTCGACGTGCCGCCGCCCCCGATCGCCGACGACGATCCGTACAGTCAGGCCGGCGACCCGCGCTACGCCGACATCGACGGCGAGGTGCCCCGCACCGAGTCGCTGAAGATCGTCATCGACCGGCTGCTGCCCTACTGGGAGGGCGAGATCATCCCCGACCTCGCAGCGGGCAAGACCGTGCTCGTGACCGCGCACGGCAACTCGCTGCGCGCGCTCGTGAAGCACCTCGACGGGATCGGCGACGACGAGATCGCAGGGCTCAACATCCCCACCGGCATCCCGCTGGTCTACCGGCTCGGCGAGGATTTCATGCCGCTCGGCCCGGGGGAGTACCTCGACCCGGAGGCGGCCGCCGCCGGCGCGGCCGCGGTGGCCGGCCAGGGCAGAGCCTGAGTCAGTCCTTCGTGATCGTGGGGTCGACCACGACCGGAACCGCGTCGGTGGGCACCTCCCACTCGCCGGTCGCGAGGTAGATGACCTTCTTCGCGACCGAGACGGCGTGGTCGGCGAAGCGCTCGTGGTACCGGCTCGCCAGCGTCGCGTCCACTGTGGCTGCCGCCTCGCCGCGCCAGCTGTCGCTGAGCACCTTCTCGAAGACGCTGAGGTGCAGCTCGTCGAGCGCGTCGTCGCCGTTGCGGATGTCGTCGGCGATGCTCAGATCCTGGGTGCGCAGCAGGTCCGCCAGACGCCGAGCCACCTCGACGTCGAGCTCGCCCATCTTCCGGAAGGTTCCCTTCAGGCCCTTCGGGATCGCGCGCTCGGGGAACCGCATCCGCGTCAGCTGAGCGATGTGCTCGGCGATGTCGCCCATGCGCTCCAGCGAGGCGCTCATCCGCAGCGCGGCGACGACGATGCGCAGGTCGCGGGCGACCGGCTGCTGGCGGGCGAGGATCTCGATGGTCAGCTCGTCGAGGTCGAGGCACTTCTCGTCGATGATGTGGTCCTCGGCGATGACCTCCTCGGCCAGTCCCACGTCGCTCGAGCTGAACGCGCGGGTGGCCTTGTCCATGGCGACCGCCACGAGGTCGGCGATCTCCACGAGACGCCCCTGCACGTCCTCCAGGGTCTGGTGGAACACTGCGCGCATGTCATCCCTTCCGCTCGCGGGTCCCCCCGCGCCTGGGCCGATCATCCCGGGCGGAGGTTAACGGACGGTGCCCCGCATGTGAACAGTATCCGGATGCCTCGGGCCGACGCGCCGCCGGGGCAGTTCCCCGGCATCGGTCCGGCCTACGCTGGATGCCATGGACACGGTGCAGCTGGCGCTGCTCGCCCTGCTGCTGGGCGCCCTGGTCGGCGCGGCGGTGACGGTCGTCATCGTGCTCGCGCTGCGGGCGCGCGACCGCGGGCGTGCGCAGGACGGCGCGGGGCTGCCGGACGGTGTCGCGTCGGTCCTGGCCGCGCTCGACGAGCCCGTCGCCGTCGTGGACGCCTCGTTCATCGTCGTCGCCGCATCGGGCCCGGCGGCAGGAGTCGGCATCGTCCGCGGAGAGGTCCTCGACGGCGCGGAGCTGCGTGCCCTCGTGCGGCAGGCGCGGGAGGCGGGTGCGCCCTCGGCGGCGATCCTGCGGATCGTCCGGCCCGGACCGGGCCGCGACGAGCGCCTCCTCTCGGCGCGCGCGAGCATGATGGGCTCGCGGCTCGCACTGCTGGTGGCCCGCGACATGACCGCGCACGAGCGGCTCGAGCAGATGCGGCAGGACTTCGTCGCCAACACCAGCCACGAGCTGAAGACGCCGGTGGGCGCGGTGAGCCTGCTCGCCGAGGCGGTGGAATCGGCCGCCGACGATCCGGACCAGGTGCGTGCGTTCGCGCTGCGACTGCAGGCGGAGGCCACCCGGCTGGCGAATCTGACCGCCCGCATCATGAACCTGTCCCGGCTGCAGGCCGCCGACGAGCTGAGCGTGGTCGCCGACGTCTCGGTCGACGAGATCATCACGGCGGCCGTCGCCGCGCACGCCGTGCAGGCCGACTCCGCGGGTGTCGAACTGATCCGCGGCGGCGACAGCGGGCTGTCCGTGCGCGGAGACGCGCAGATCCTCGTCGAGGCGCTCGGCAACCTGATCGCCAACGCCATCGTGTACTCGCCGTCCGGCTCGCACGTGGGCGTGGGGGCGAAGGTCGACGGGGGGATGGTGGAGATCTCGGTGACCGACCAGGGGATCGGCATCTCGGAGGAGGAGCAGCAGCGCATCTTCGAGCGCTTCTACCGCGCCGACCAGGCGCGCTCGCGCCGCACCGGAGGCTCCGGGCTGGGACTTGCGATCGTCAAGCACGCCGTGCAGCGGCACGGGGGAGAGGTGCGCATGTGGTCGCGACCCGGTCGGGGCTCGACTTTCATGATCCGCCTGGCCCGCGTGGACGCGGGTGACGCCGGGCACGGGCGTCGCAAGGCCGGGAAGCCGAAGTCGCCGAAGTCGCCGAAGTCGCCGAAGCCCTCGAAGTCCCCGAAGGCCGGGAAGACGGCGGAGGCCGCGAAAGGAGAGCGTCCATGACCCGCGT
>Ga0079224_100005526_pt1 | contig 16632 bp, 11 predicted proteins | sample Stecom2015_FD_80414 | JGI IMG/M metagenome (GOLD analysis project Ga0079224, IMG submission 80414) | Agricultural soil microbial communities from Utah to study Nitrogen management - Steer compost 2015 | ecosystem: Environmental > Terrestrial > Soil > Agricultural land | place: USA: Utah... | reverse complement strand
CTTAGCCCCCGACCAGGATTCGGCAGAAAGGCAAAAGGTTCTCGAAGAGCTCAGCCCGGCCCTTGTCCTGTGGAAATTGTCGCAGGATGGTCTGCTCAACGGAAATGACAGTCTCGGTCTGCCTGGCAACAACAGTCAAACCGTGGCAGCGATGTTTAACAGCACGAGCGCTTCGTTCGAGACAATGTACACGAACGGATGGGAGATCACGGAAAAGCTGCGCGCTGACCCGTTGACCGACTACGATGCGCTAAGGCCAAATATTGAGCGCATCATCGCCCATGAGGCCGCCTTTCTCAGCGGCATGGACAGGATTGTTTTTCAATACGATGCCGAGGCCCATGCCAAGGTGAGAACGCTGAGCAGGCTTGAGTATACCCTTCTGCTAATTGCGCTTGTCGTCATTGTTCTCGAACTGGTGTTTGTGTTCCGGCCCACTGCCCGACGGGTTAACAAGACCATTAACCAGCTCATCAACTCCGAGCAAAACGCGCGTCAGTTGACGAAGGAGATCGGAGCGCTGTACGGTTCCCTGGAAAAATCGTATGAGCAACTGTCGCAGATCAATGAGCCGGTTGAGAATCCTAAACTGTTCGCAAAGGCCGACCGGGGCGGAAACGTAAGTTTCATCGCTGAAAATTTTTCAGAGCTGAGCGGCATTTCAAGCATTGAGTCGGGCATGCGATTGTGTGACCTGTTCCCTGGTTCGGGCCTTGGCGATGATTGGATGGATCACGTTGTTGAACAGGTGTCGGAGGGACGTACGATTCAGACCGAAGTTATTTTCAACGGCGCGGGCAATGAAGAAACAGCTGTTGCTGTCACGATTGTGCCGATTTACGCAAACGGTGACGAAGTGGATGAGTTGTTTGTGATGGGATCGGACATCACCCGGCAGAAACACGCGGAACGCACCATGCGACAGAAGAATCGGGCCGAAGTGGAAAAGAAAATCAACCAACAGAAATTCCGTTCGGTGTTGATCCTGGAAGGGCAGGAGGAGGAACGCAAACGCATAGCGATGGACATTCACGACGGCATTGGCCAGATGTTGACGTCTCTGAAATTTCAGATTGAGTCGATGGACAGCGGCTCCGGCGAAAAAAATACCCGCAAACTGGCTGAGATCAAACAGGGTATTAAGGATGTGATCAAGGAGGTCCGCAAGGTGACGTTCAACCTCAAGCCCACCGTGCTGGGCGACTACGGCCTACAGGCCGCCCTAAATGTGTTCATACAGGAAATTGGCAAGCTCACGGATACGACGCTGGAGTTCCGCACAGAGGGGAGCATGACCTACCGCCTTCCGCAAAAGGTGGAAAACAACATCTTCCGGATCGTTCAGGAAGCCATTAACAACGCGATAAAGTATTCAGGCGCCCCTAAAATTGACGTGCTTTTGAGGCAGGACGAAAATGACCTGGTCATCACGGTAAGTGACACAGGGCGTGGATTTGACGAGAAAATCGTAGAAGCCCGCGACATCAATATCGACTCAGGCCGTGGATTTTTTAATATGTACGAAAGAACCGAGTATATTAACGGCAATCTGGACATCAAGTCGGCGCCGGGGGAAGGTACTACCGTACGACTTACCGTACCCCTTCGGAACTCCGCCACGGTTGAAGCGTAACCATGAACGGTACAATAAATATCGTGCTGGCCGATGATCACGTGCTAGTACGCAACGGCATAAAAGCCATGCTTGAATCCGATCCCGATATTCGGGTCGTCGGCGAAGCAGGCAGCGGCGCAGAAGCGCTCGAGGTGGCACGACAACTGCATCCTGATATCCTGGTGCTTGACATCCGCATGCCTGGCATGACCGGCCTCGAGGCTGCCGCCAGATTGCCTGAGGTGGCGCCGGGAACTAAGGCGGTTATTCTTTCCATGCATGACTCAGAGGACTACGTCCTGCAAGCACTCGACGCAGGCGCTTATGGATACCTGCTCAAGGATACCGACAAGAATGAATTCATTCGCGCCCTGAAACAAATCAGTACCGGCAATAAATATTTCAGCGGGTCTGTATCCAACGTGCTGGCGAATCGCCTACTGAACGCTAAGCCCTCAAAGAGCGCCTCCGAGTTGCCGCGCGACCCCTATCACCTCACCCGTAGAGAAAAGGAAATCCTCCGTCTGGTCATTGACGGTAAACAGAACAAGCAAATTGCCGATGTTCTGGGCAAGAGCGTCCGCACCATCGAAACCCACCGCTTCAATATCATGAAAAAGCTCGGGGTGAATAACGCCATCGACATGGTCAATAAAGTGGTGAAGGAAAATCTCATTTGACGGCTTAGCCGGATCTTTCCTGAATCCGAATCACCAGGCCTTTCCGCAATCGATTTTCCGGCCGTTTCTCTCGTTTACGTGATTATTTAAGTATAAATACGTATTTCATAGGAGCCAATTACGTATACTTGTTACGTAATTAATACTTAGAAATACGTTATGCCGAAAGCGAAAAGGATCAAGCTGCTGGATTTCCGCACGACGTCCATGCGGACGTTTCACATCACCTGGATTACATTTTTCGCCTGTTTTTTTGGTTGGTTTGGCATCGCCCCCCTTATGCCGGTCGTCAGGGAGGATCTGGGCCTTACCCGGGCGCAGATAGGCAATATCATTATTGCCTCGGTGGCCATCACCATCTTCGCCCGTTTGCTCATCGGATGGATGTGCGACAGGATTGGTCCGCGCATCACCTACACGGTCCTCTTGATCCTGGGATCACTCCCGGTCATGTTCATCGGGCTAAGCGACAGCTATGGATCCTTTCTCCTGTTCCGGCTCGCGATTGGCGTAATCGGCGCATCGTTCGTCGTGACGCAATACCACACGTCCGTAATGTTCGCACCAAATGTTGTCGGCACGGCCAACGCGACGGCTGCTGGCTGGGGCAACATGGGTGGCGGCGTAACGCTGATGATCATGCCGATGATCTTTGCTGCATTTGTCGGTCTGGGGTACACGGATGAACAGGCCTGGCGATACAGCATGGTCATACCGGGCATCGCTCTCCTGGGCATGGGCGTCATCTACTATTTCTTCACGAAGGATACGCCCGACGGAAATTTGTCAGAGATAAAAAGGGTAAAGTCGCGCGATACAAGTGAAACCCCGGAGAAGAAGACAAGCTTTATCAGCGCCTGCAAGGATTACCGGGTCTGGATACTTTTCCTGGCGTACGCCGCATGCTTTGGGATAGAGATCACCATCGACAACATAGCCACGCTTTATTTCGTCGATCATTTTCAGTTGGGGCTGAAGGAAGCCGGCATCATCGCCGGTCTCTTCGGATTGATGAATCTCTTCGCCCGCGCTTTAGGAGGTATTTTCGGAGACAAAGCCGGCAACCGATACGGTCTTAGGGGACGATTCACCATACTGGGAATCTTTCTTCTTCTCGAAGGTCTGGGAATCATGCTCTTCGCATCCATGGATGTTCTTGTGTGGGCGATTGTAGCGATGCTCATCTTTGCGCTTTTTCTCAAGATGTCCAATGGGGCTACATATGCCGTTGTGCCATTCATCAACAAAAGGGCTATTGGCGCAGTTTCGGGAATTGTCGGAGCAGGCGGAAATCTGGGCGCTGTGTTCGCGGGCATGCTCTTCGCCTCTAACGACATCTCCTACCAGCGAAGTCTGTTTATTATTGGAGTGGCAGTTACAGCTGTGTCGGCCCTGGCCATGATGCTGGCGGTGGGCACGCATGCCAGGTATGATCGAAACAGAATCCTGACTAATCCCTTGATCAATTTACCGGATCACTAGTATAAACATTGGCGATAAACAGGTGAAGAAAGGCAGCGCGACGAGTTACAAATCCACTTGCTCTTATTGCGGGGTCGGGTGTGGTATTGTTGTACGAAAAGACAGCAAGGGGCAGATTACGGTGGAAGGTGATCAAGATCACCCCGTCAACAAGGGTATGCTGTGCTCCAAGGGAATGAATCTGCACTACGTCGTTCAGGACCGTACCGACAGGCTATTGTATCCTGAAATGCGATGGAGCAGACATCACCCCTACGAGCGCGTGAGTTGGTCTGAGGCGATGAAACGGGCTGCAGCAGTATTCCGGTCCTTAATTGCACAACACGGATCCGATGCGGTCGCCTTCTACGTTTCCGGGCAATGTCTAACTGAGGAGTACTATGTAGCCAACAAACTCGTCAAAGGATATCTCGGTACCAACAATATTGACACCAACTCGAGGTTGTGCATGAGCAGTGCGGTCGCGGCTTATGCGAGCGTGTTGGGTGAAGACGCTGTCCCGGTATCATACGATGATATTGAACTGGCCGATTGTTTTCTTATCGCTGGAGCCAATCCTGCCTGGTGTCATCCGATACTATTCAGACGACTCGAAAAGCACAAACAGAACAATCCCGACGTAAGAATCATCATAGCGGATCCGCGAAAAACTGAAAGCACCTCGATTGCCGATCTGCATCTTCCCATCATCCCTGGTACTGACGTTTGGCTATACAATGCGGTTGCCCGTGTTCTGATCGAAAATGGCGACGTTGATTATGAGTTTATCGCAGGCCATACGTCAGGATTCGAATCGTTCCGCGATGCTGTATTTGCAACCTCACTGGAAGAGGCCTCACAGATCTGCGGCGTTTCCGTAGAAGACATTAGGACCGCTGCATCCTGGATAGGCGGAGCGCGGGGCTTTCTGACGATGTGGGCTATGGGCCTCAATCAGAGTGCGATTGGTGTGAAGAAGAACCTTTCGCTGATCAGCCTCAACCTTCTGACAGGCCACATCGGTAAGCCGGGTTCCGGACCCTTCTCCCTCACGGGCCAGCCTAACGCTATGGGCGGCCGTGAAGTGGGTGGCCTGGCTACAGCCCTTGCTGCGCATCGATCCATCGCCAATGCAGCCCATCGTGAGGAAGTGGCGAAGTTTTGGGGCGTTCGGAGAATTTCCGATAAGCCGGGACTTACTGCTACTGAGATGATCACCGCGCTGGAAGAGGGAAAGCTTAAGGCGGTCTGGATTGTATGCACCAATCCTATGGTGAGCCTGCCGGACCTTAACCGTGCTTCAGCGGCCCTGCGCAAGGCCCGGTTTGTCGTTGTTCAGGATATCTCACGAAAGTCAGATACGCTGGAATTCGCCGACCTCATTCTTCCCGCTGCCGGCCATATGGAAAAGGAGGGCACGATGACAAACTCGGAGCGGCGCATCACCTATCTGCCAAAGATCGTTGATCCCCCGGGCGAAGCCCTTCCTGATGCGGAAATTCTTTGCATGTTCGCGAGGGCCATGGGATTCCCAGGGTTTGACTATACGTCGCCTTCGGAGATCTACGCCGAGCATGCTGCGCTTACCCGCGGAACCAATCTCGATATTAGCGGAGTCAATCACGAACGACTGAAGACATCCGGATCGCTGCAATGGCCCGTGCCTACACCGGAGCATTCGGGGACACCCAGATTGTTTGCGAATGGCAGGTTTTATACGCCTGACGGGCGGGCACGATTTTCGGATCTGCCACCATCCAAAGATGAAATACCTGTTATCACCAATCCGCGCTATCCCCTCATATTGACAACGGGTCGCATTCGCGATCAATGGCATACCATGACAAAAACCGGGAAGGTGAACAAGCTGCGCCAGCACATAGATGGCCCGTTCCTTCAGATCCACCCCGAAGACGCTGCTGTAAGGGGTATCGAAGAGGGCGACGTCGTGACCATTGAAAATGAAAGGGGAGAGACGCGTGTAAGAGCACGGGTAATGGATAGCGTCCGAAAACGCGTTGTGTTCCTGCCTATGCATTGGGGAAAGATATTGACGTCAGACTTGGTGCGGGCCAATAACCTAACGTCGCAACGAGTCGATCCCATATCCAAAGAACCGGATTTCAAGTTTTCGGCGGTAGAGGTGAAGAAGTATCGGCGTGCACCGGAAAAGATTGTTGTCGTCGGCGCAGGTGCAGCCGCTTATCGTTTCCTGATGAGTCACCGCGCACTGAATACCGATGATGAGATTCATATTTTTTCAAGAGAAGAAGACAGTTTCTACAACCGGGTTCTCTTGCCAGAATACATCAGCGGTGCACTGCCCTGGCCCCGTCTTCAGAAGCTGAGCAAAGCCGCGCTGGAAGGACTCAATGTGGTCTTGCATGCAGGAACGGAAATCATCGGGATTAACCGTCATCGAAAAACTGTCGTTGATGAAAACGGTCAATCGCACCGCTATGACAAGTTAATCCTTGCGACAGGTAGCAAGGCCAACGTACCCAAAGAAGCTCCCATGCATCTTCCCGGAGTCTTTACAATGCGAACGCGGCGCGATGCTGATGCCCTGAAAAAACGCATCCGTCGGGGAGGAGAAGTTCTCGTGATCGGTGGAGGCCTGCTTGGGTTGGAGTTGGCGGCCTCGCTTCGCGAATGCGATATGGATGTCTCCATTGTCCACCTGGGCAGTCGGTTGATGGAACGTCAAATAGACGCACTTGCGGGGGAATTGCTGCTTGATTTCGTTGAAGAAAAAGGCATAAGAGTACACCTTAACGACGAAGTACAGCACATTGATCTGACAGGAACTCGCGGTTCGTTGCTGGCGAGCCTGAAGAGTGGTAAGACGATTGCTGCTGACAGTATAATTTATGCCGTGGGCACAAGGCCCAATGTCGAATTCGTTGCCGACTCAGGATTGGAACTGGGTCGTGGACTCATTGTCAATGACTACATGCAAACCAATGATCCGGACATCTTCGCTATGGGTGAAATCGCGGAACACGAGGGCAAGCTGTATGGCATTACGTCAGCGGCAGAAAAGCAGGCCGATGTGGTAGCAGCCTGTCTCAATGGAGATGTGGTGACCCGGTTTGAAGGTGCCGTCTTCATGAACATCCTGAAATTCTCCGATCTGGATTTGTGCTCCATTGGCATGCCGGAAACACCCGCCGGAGAAAGCGGCTATGAGGAAATTTTGTTTATCGACCGAGCCATGCGTTACTACAAGAAGTGCATCGTTAAAGATGATCGACTTGTCGGAGCAATCTTGATCGGCGATAAATCGGAGTTTGCGGAGTTTAAATCGCTCATCGAAAGCCGCATCGAGCTATCAGACAGGCGCTTGAAATTGCTTCGCTCCGGTAAGGTGCAGGACCCTGTCGCTGGAAGACTCGTGTGTTCGTGTAACCAGGTCGGTGAAGGCAATCTGATCCGCATAATTCAGTCGGGATGCTCCACGCTGGAAGAAGTATGTAAAGCGTCGGGTGCCGGTTTTGGGTGTGGGAGCTGCAAACCGGAGGTGCAACGTATCCTGCAAGTATCTACCGTAAACGTTTGAAATACGATGCTCGATTTCAGGTGCACTTGCCTTCGAAAAAAATATTCATTTTTGACTGGAAGCATGGCCTGATATGGAGACCAGGAAACGCGATTTGATCCGGGCGTTCGTCATGGGAGGGATACTCTCTCCGGCAGATCTATTGCGCATTATCGATTTGTCCAGAAAGCTTGGAAACCGCTACGTTATGTTCGGTTCACGTCAGGATATCATGTTTCCTTCCAATGGCGCCGACCCGAACTTCTTAACAAGCGCATTTCGTGCCATCGGCATCGACTTCGAAGTAGGAAGTGATCAATCGGAGTATCAGAACATAGTCAGTTCCTATGCGGCGGTGCATATCACAGAGACAACACCCTGGGTTAAGGAAGATACGTATCATTTTGTCATCGATAATTTCGACTTCCGCCCGAAACTCAAGATTAACATAGTCGACCCGGCGCAAAGTATAGTGCCGCTATTCACCGGGGAACTTAACTTTATCGCCTCACGGGAGGAGAACTACTGGTACCTGTACGTTCGCAATGGCAATCGCGTTGAGTGTTGGCCAACCACGATCTTTACGCAGGATATTGCGAAATTGGCGAGGATCCTCGAAGAGCTTGTCCTGACCTTCACGACCGCCTCAGTGGATGAACTTTTTACACTCGTTCAGGCAAGGGAGCGGATCACGTCCCGACCAATCCGTGAAGTGCTCGCTTATCCGGATAATATCATGCCCTACTACGAAGGGCTCAACGCCATGTTGAACAACCTGTATTCACTGGGATTGTATTGGCGCAACAACAGATATGACGTGGATTTTATGAGCGCTGCGTGCCGGCTTTGCCAGGATACCAACATTCCGAAGATCAACATTATTCCCTGGAAGGCCTTTGTGATCAAAGGGATCAAATCGGCAGACCGTATTCGGTGGGAAAAGCTTATGGGAAAGTTCGGGATTAACGAACGGCATTCATCGCTCGAACTGAACTGGCATCTGCCAGTCATAGACAACGAAGCTCTTGAACTTAAACGCTTCCTGGTGCGGGAACTCGACCAACAGGATATCAGCACGCATGGGCTGACCTTTACCATCAAGACGAAGCGAGACATGATTTTCTTTACATCGATCGTGATCGAAAAGGACATCACGATCGAGAATGCTGAGCGATATAATATACTTTATGCCCGCGACTTCAATCCCAACAACATTGCCTACCAGGTATACGCGCAGAATGTGCGCAAGGAGGTAATCCCGGCGCTGCTCATTGAGTTGAGCAAGCTGTATTTCCGTCAGCTGAATCCTGAGCGTGAACCGGTCTCACCGAGATCAAAGACCACTGCACCCTATGCCATCTCTACGAGCTATCAATGCACGAATTGCCTCACGATATACGACAAGAACTACGGAGACCCCTTCGCTAACATTCCTCCTGGTGTTCCGTTCGAAGATTTACCTGATACCTATACCTGCCATGTGTGCGATAGTCCGAAGAGAGAATTTCGCGCGGTAGGCGGGAGGGAGGACCGAGTTGGTGAGGGCAATCGGTAACCGGTGATCGGGTAATACCTATAATCCGCCCGCCAGCTCAACCATTTTCTTCGACCCGATGAACAGCGGCGTCCGCTGGTGGAGGTTGGCGGGGCGAATGGACAGTATCCGCCGGTCGCCGTCCGTCGCAGCGCCTCCCGCTTGTTCGGCGAGGAACGCGAGGGCATTGCATTCGTACATCAGCCGCAGCTTGCCGTCCGGGGCTTTCTTCGTTGGGGGGTAAATGTATATCCCACCCTTGAGCAGGTTGCGGTGGAAGTCGGCTACCAGCGAGCCGATATACCGGGCGCGGTAGTCGTTATCCTTGCAAAATTGAACATACCGCTTAACCCTGTCCGGGAAATGATTTGCCATGCCTTCGTTGATGGAATAAGTTGTTCCGTCCTCCGGGATAATCATGTCCGGATGGGATAGTACGTATTCCCCGAGGGTAGGTTCAAACGTGAACCCGTTCACGCCGTGGCCGGTAGTGTATACCAGCATCGTCGAAGAGCCGTACAGGATATAACCTGCCGCCACCTGTTCCTCGCCGGGTTGCAGAATATCCTCGTCGCTGATGGGACTACCTACGGCAGACTTTCTCCGGTAGATAGAGAATATGGTGCCGATTGAAACGTTGACGTCGATGTTGGAGGAGCCGTCGAGAGGGTCTATTGCGATAACGTACTTTCCTTCATTTTGAAGGTCGGTGAAGGATTCGGTCTCCTCGGAGATGATGGCACAGGCTTCTCCTCCTTTGGTAAGTGCCCGGGTAAATCGGATGTTGGCGAGCACATCCAGTTTTTGTTGCTGCTCGCCCGTCGTGTTCAGGGAGCCCATAGGACCCATGATATCGATAAGGCCGGCTTTGTTCACCTCGCGGTTTACAACCTTGGATGCCAGCGCAAGGTCGCGAAGGAGCTGCGACAGTTCGCCGCTGGCATAAGCGAACTGCCCCTGGTTGTTCTTGATGAACCGGTCAAGTGCGGTTCCGATGGGAAGGGCGATTCTTGATTGTTCCATACTTGTTGAATTGCGGTTAACGGTGGATCTTTGCCACGATATTACGTATTTCTCGCCAATGCACGCGCCACATTCGTTCTCATGAGAGTATTCAAGTTCGGAGGAGCATCGCTAAAGGACCCGCCGTCCATCCGGAACATGATTGACATTGTCCGTAATCAGGGAAAGCCTCCTCTTCTTATCGTCGTATCGGCCATGGGGAAGACCACGAATGTGCTGGAGCAGGTTTTCGACCATTACCGAAAAACGGGCGTACCTGGCCCTGCGTTCAAGGAACTCCAGGCGTATCACTACGCTATCATGCGTGAGCTGTTCAAACCGGGGGACGGTGTCTTTGCCGCCGTTGACTTACTGTTTGAAAGGGCACTTCAGACATTAGACGATGTTCACCCTTACGATATGGGCTATGATCAGATCATTGCCTTCGGTGAACTGATCTCTTCCACGATTGTTCATCACGTTGCTTTGCAAGAAGGGCTACCTGCGCTCTGGATGGACGCACGGAACTTCATCTCTACGGATGAAACGTTCCGTGAAGGAAAGGTCGACTGGGAGTTGACCCGGAAGAAGGTCGGTGAACTCGGACCGGTTCTGGCGGAGAAGATCGTCATTACACAGGGCTTCATCGGAAAGGCGCCTTCCGGACTGACAACGACGTTGGGCCGCGAAGGATCGGACTACAGTGCAGCAATTTTTGCTTCATTGCTCGCCGCACGATCGGTCACGATTTGGAAGGATGTCCCTGGCGTTATGAGTGCAGATCCCAAGCGGTTATCCGATCCGACAGTCTTTTCCGAACTGCCCTACCAGGAAGCCGCGGAGATGACGTACTACGGTGCGTCGGTGATACACCCAAAAACGATCAAGCCGCTGGCCAATGCAAAAATTCCGCTCTACGTAAAGAGCTTTGACGACCCCGCGCTTCCCGGAACGGTAATTCACGAATGCCGGATACCGCGACTTCCACCCCTCGTTGTGTTCAAAGACAACCAATGTCTGATATCCTGCAAGGTGACAGATTACACATTCATCAGCGAACAACAGATAAGCATGATCTTCAATCAGCTGTCGTCGCTTGATATCCGGATCAACGTCATGCAGAATTCAGCGATATCTTTTTCGTTTTGCATCGATTTCCGGGAGTCGCGTGTTTCGGCCCTCATTCGGGAACTACAGAAAAATTTCGAAGTGTACTATAACGCCGGACTGACCCTGATTACCGTCAAGAACTACGACGCGGAAAGCTTTGAGAAATTTCGCAAACTCGACGGCGTGCTGCTCGAGCAAGTCTCACGATCTACACTGCAGGTGCTCGTGCGGGGAAGAAGCAGACAGTAAGAAGTGAGAAGTAAGTAGTAGTGGGTAATCGGTACCAGTCAGAAGTACGGACTACCGCTTATCTCACCTCTTACTTCTTACTTCTTATTTTTTACTCTCACCGTCTTCCTCCGGCTCTTCTCCATCCACATCCCGCAGTGTCTCCGGCGCGTACTGCAGCAGTATGCTGTACCACTTTACAAGTTTCTTGATGTCGGAGACATAAACGCGGGACTCGTCGTAGTTAGGAAGAATAGACTTGATAAACGCTTTGAGTTCTGCAGGATCGGAGTTCGCATCCACTCCAGGATCGTCGCCATATTCGGCATACACCTTCTTGAGCACGTCGCCCAGGGGCACGGTGCCGTCCTTATCGGTGGTGTAGATGGAAATCTCATGGAGCAGGGAGACCCTGTGATGAGAAGTGGCCACCATACGTGCTTTCTTCTCGTCCAGAGACTCCAGGACAATGGCCGACCGGGTTGGGGCCAGTACCTTAAACAATCCTCCTTTTCCGGAAATGCTTGCGATCTGCGATAGTGTCATACGTGTATCCGGTTGGGCCGCAAACTAAACATATCGCTGCGAAAAATCCTCGCCGGCATTGCCAAATTTGTGCGCACGCGTGAGTTTATTCCTTTTCGGCAATGGCTCGGGAGATTATCGCCAGGAGTTCCTCGCGGCCGGTCTTCCTGACTGAAGATGTTACTACGAACGGTGGAAGTTCTTCCCAGATCTCCAGGAGTTGCCTGCGGATGGCGTCGCGGTTCGTAGTGAGCGCATTTGCCGACAGCTTGTCGGCCTTGGTCAATACCAGGCAGAGCGGGATGCCGGCACGTCCTGCCCACGTTATGAAATCCGCGTCGATTTGTTGAAGGGGATGACGTGCGTCGAGCAGGACAAAGAGCGCGTAAAGGTTCTCTCGCTTGAGCAGGTACTGCTCGATCATGGGTCCCCATCCCTCCTTTACCTTTTTGCTTACTGATGCATACCCATAACCGGGGAGGTCGACAAGGTACCACGTGTCGTCGATGAGGTAATGGTTGATCGTTCGTGTCTTTCCCGGATGCTGGGATGTCTTCGCAAGATTCCTGCGTTGCACGAGCATGTTGATCAGCGACGATTTGCCAGAGTTCGAGCGCCCGATGAAGGCAAACTCCGGTTTATCCGGCTTCGGGCACTTGCTAACATGGTCGTTGCTGGCAACAAAAACTGCCTTCCGGATTTCCATCGATAGGGGTGTGAGATTGTTAAAGTAATGATTGAAACCCAAAATACTAAGAATGTAAGGTTCGGCGAGTTTACGCAATTAAAATGTGCGGCCAAATCGCCAGTTTTTTCTATATTGGCACCTAGCGTACGTTTTTTTGATATAATTTTATTGTTAAATATTTTTTGACAATGTACAGTATCGTTAGAGTACTGGCTTTTTTGACTCTGATTTTTGCTTTTTTTTCCACATCCTTCGGTCAGGAGCAGGATCCCGAGCAGGCGAGACAGTATGTTGAAGTCGCCGAGGGCATGATCGAGGGGTCTATGGCCTATGATGACGTGCGGGAAATCATGGTCCGGGCAGCTGACCTGGATACAACGTTTCTAAGGGCAAACTTTGAAGCCGGTGAATTGCACATGCGCACTATTGGCAAGGACCTGGCGGTGAAATACTTTTTGCGCGTCTTCAGACAAGACCCGGACTACCGCTTCGACATCCAGTACTGGATCGGCAGGAGTTACCAGATGGGCCTCAACTTCGACAAGGCCATCGAATACTACAACATGTATAAGGAACGGCTCGCCGCAAAGCCCAACTATCAGGGCCGGGATAAAGTTGACCTGGCAGTGGTAGATCGCGCGATCTACGAGTGCCAGAACGGAAAGGAATTTGTCGCCAACCCGGGGAATTACTCCATTGTAAACATCGGCAGAGAAATAAACTCGGAGTATGAAGACTATGCCCCCGTGTTGAACGGCGACGAGACCGAGATCATTTTCACCTCACGCCGCAGGGAAGACAACCTCAACGAAAACGTGTTCGAAGACAACAAACCCTTTGAGGATATCTTTATTTCCAAAAGGGTAGGCGACACGTGGGAACGGGCCAGGAACATCGGGCCAGTCGTCAACACACCATATCACAACTCCAACCTTGCCCTGTCGAAGGACGGTAATACGCTGTTCATCTATAACGACGACAACGGCGGAGACATCTACTACAGCGAGCGCAATGCCAACGGCGAATGGGGTCCACCCGTACCTTTGCCCGGTATCATCAATTCCAGCTTTAACGAAAAATCCATTTCAATGTCCTCAGATGAGAGGACACTTTATTTTGCAAGCGACCGTCCGGGCGGATTTGGCGGCATCGACATCTACCGGGCGACGCTTGACAGCAAAGGACAATGGTCCAACGTACGCAACCTTGGACCCAAGATCAACACAGAATTCGACGAGGAAGGTCCATTCATCGACCAGGACAACGTGACCCTCTACTTCAGCAGTAAGGGACACAAGGGTATGGGCGGCCACGATATCTTCAAATCCGTATTCAACCCCGAGACGAACGAGTGGAGTGATCCCGAAAATCTGGGCTATCCCATCAACACGCCGGATGATGACGTCTACTTCGTTGCGTCTTCTGACGGCAAGCGCGCGTACTACTCTTCGGTACGGGAAGATGGCATGGGGTATACGGATATCTATATGATCACTATTCCCGAAGGGTTGAAAGACACCGAGCCGATTGTAGCCTCTGCTGATACGACGCGAAAGGAACCGGTTCAAACGGTAGAAAAGGATCCTGTTACGACTCCGGAAAAGCCGGCGGCAACCGTACCACTTCATTACGTAGTGTCGGTTGTGGATGCCGAGACACAGTCACCACTCAACGCCAGGGTACGCCTTCAGGGTCTTCGCGATAACGTGATTGTCGCTTCCACGCGCTCGGGAAATGGAGTGACCGACTTTGCCATTGCCGGACCGCAGGAAAAGGACTACAGGCTCTCTGTTGAGTTGGACGGATATGTCTTCCTCAACGAAACAGTGAAACTCCCTGGTGCCGGGCCGGAGCCGCAGACGATCAACCGTACCGTGGCGCTTCGGAAACTCGCTGTAGGAGTAAGCGGCGTACTTCGGAACATCTATTTCGACTTCGACAAATGGTCTTTCAAAAATGAATCGTATAACGAGTTGAATAAACTCGAACGTATGATGCAGCAAAATCCCAATATCCGCGTGGAGATATCCGGTCATACCGATAACATCGGTACGCAAGCTTACAATATGTTCCTTTCCAGGAAACGGGCCGAAGCCGTAAAGGATTTCCTTACCGGCAAGGGCATCGATGGTCGGCGCATTAAAGCCACAGGGTACGGCGAATCGCGTCCGCTCGCCAGCAACGACGATGAAAGGGAAGGCAGGGAATTGAACCGCCGGGTCGAATTCCTGGTAATTGGCGAGTGACCAGCTTCAATCTGTCTGAAAAGTAGTAACTTCCCGCCCTCGGTGACGCGGGAAATGATGTCGGTAGTTCCATACAAGCACGAATCTGCAGGAAAAAAGGAGCAGGTAGCCCGGATGTTCGACACGATCAGCGCCCGGTACGACTTCCTTAACCACCTGTTGAGCCTGGGAATCGACCGGAGTTGGCGGCGAAAGGCTATCCGCATGCTCCGCGATGATAAGCCGAAGTATATTCTTGACGTGGCCACGGGAACCGGCGATTTCGCAATTCAGGCCTTGACCCTCAATCCTGACAAGGTTATCGGTATCGATATTTCGGAAGGAATGCTCAGTAAAGGACGGGCTAAGCTTGCTGAAAGGAAATTGGGCGAAAGAATCGAACTCTTAAAGGGTGATTCGGAAAATATTCCGTTTGAGGAAAATAAGTTTGATGCCGTGACCGTTGCATTTGGGGTGAGAAACTTCGAGAACCTGGAAAGGGGCCTTCAGGAAATCCACCGCGTACTCAGGCCCGGTGGGCAACTGATCATCCTGGAATTCTCAAGACCCCGGATGTTTCCGTTCCGGCAGATTTTCAATTTTTATTTCCGGTTTATCCTGCCCCGGATCGGGAGCCTGGTTTCGAAGGACAGATCAGCGTACCGGTATCTTCCCGAATCCGTAAGGGAGTTTCCCGACGGTGAGCGGTTCACGACCATACTCAAAAAAGTGGGATTTAAGCATACTGCATGCAAGGCACTTACATTTGGAATAAGCTCGGTTTACAGCGCCCGAAAATAGCGTGCCTGATTGTGGCCATGGTCGTATCCGTAGGATGCTTTGGCCAGGGGAAGAAGTGGACGCGAAAGAACAATCCCAATTACGACGAACGTAAATTTTCGTATGGCTTTCTTATTGGCCTGCATTCGTCTGCGCTGCAACTGGAATATTCCGATCGGTTTGTAACGCCCGACTTCGACACGCTGTACGCAGTACACCCCGAATGGTCGGCGGGTTTCTCCCTGGGCTTTATCGTCAACTACCGGGCAACTGAATTTTTGGATCTGCGAGTCACGCCCAAAGTTTCTTTCTACGAACATAAACTCAAATACGTCTTCACCAACGACGTCCCTATCGATCACTTGGTTGAAACCACGATGGTGGAGTTGCCGCTGCTGGCGAAGTATAAATCTGTGCGACGTGGCAACGTCCGCATGTATATGATCGGCGGCGTTACACCGTCGATTGAAGCGTCGGGCAAGAAAGATTTGGAAGCAGCTACCGACGCGCTTGAGCTCGAACGTTTCAACATAAGTCTCGAAGCTGGATTCGGTTTTGATCTTTATTATCCCCTCTTTAAATTCTCACCCGAAATACGCTACGCACGGGGCGTAGTGGATATGCTTGGCAACCGTAACAACGTGTTCGGCCAGCCGCTTCAGCGGGTTACCATGAACACGGTTACGGTTTATTTGCTCTTCCAGTAAAGAATGAACAAACGAACAGCCCTTATTACCGGAGCCACGTCGGGGATTGGCGAGGCGACGGCGCGCATCCTTGCCCGCAATGCTTTTAATCTGATCCTTTGCGGCCGACGGAAAGATCGCCTGGAGACGCTGCGGTCTGAACTTGCAACACAAACAGACGTCCACACACTTTCTTTCGATGTGCGCGACCGCCAGGCAACCGAAAAGGCCCTGGCATCGCTGGAAGTCCCGTGGAATACGGTGGATGTACTCATCAATAACGCCGGCAATGCGCACGGCCTCGATCCCATTCAATCCGGTAATGTGGACGACTGGGATGCGATGATGGATATCAATGTGAAGGGATTGCTATACGTGTCGCGGGCGATTCTCCCTGGTATGGTAGAGCGGAAGAGCGGACATGTCATTAATATCGGCTCCATCGCGGGACAAGAAGTATACCCGAAAGGCGCGGTCTATTGTGCAAGCAAGTTTGCCGTGGATGCGATCACGAAAGGCATGCGTCTGGACCTTAATGCCGCGGGGATCAAAGTGACAGT
>Ga0079224_100005525_pt1 | contig 16632 bp, 17 predicted proteins | sample Stecom2015_FD_80414 | JGI IMG/M metagenome (GOLD analysis project Ga0079224, IMG submission 80414) | Agricultural soil microbial communities from Utah to study Nitrogen management - Steer compost 2015 | ecosystem: Environmental > Terrestrial > Soil > Agricultural land | place: USA: Utah... | reverse complement strand
TAGAATAATATGGTTGAATTTCTTTGTCAAGGTGTATAACAGGCAAATGCGCCTGATCTGGAGGTTATATGCTTATCCAATCAATCTCGCGGGCGCGGCTACGCCCTAGCTGACGCCGGAAGAAAGGCTCCTGTAGGCGGCTGCGCCGGGGTTTGGGACAATTGTCTCTAGATACCCCCTGGGGTATGTGGTACCTTCGAGGTGGCAACATCCCAGACCCCGGAGGGATCCCGCATGACGGAAACTACTGCTGCCGCCGTCGCCGAGCAGGAGCCGAGGGCCGCCGCGCCAGAGCCGGCCGGCAAGCAAAAGATGTCCATCATCCTCTACAGCGGCACCGTGGACGAGCTGACCGCGGCCAGCATCCTGGCCACCGGCGGCGCCGCAATGGATATGGAGGTCAACATCTTCCTCACCTTCTGGGCCTTGCTGGCCATGAAGAAGGGCGCCTGGCAGGATCCCGAGCAGATGAAAGTGTCCGCGGAGTTTGCCGAGTACGCGCCCATGATGATGGAAGCGGTGCAGCAGAACAAAGTGAAGCCCTGGATCGAGCTGCTGCGGGAGGCCAAGGAGATCGGCGACGTCAACGTCTACGCCTGCGGCATGACCATGGACCTCTTTGGCCTCAAGCTTGAGGATCTGGAGGACATCGTCACCGGCGTCCAGGGCGTGACCGGTTTTGTTGGCGACGCCCGGGACAGCGCGATCACTTTGTTCATCTGACGCCAGCGACGTTCAGCGGTGCCGGGGCACCAGCGCCTGGCGGCACCGCAAAGGAGGAGACGGGCCATGCCTGAGTATGTCATCGACCGGGAAATCGACGCCCGGGGCAGCGCCTGCCCGGGGCCCTTGATGGAGCTCATCCGGGCCCTCAAGGCGTCGGAGGTGGGCCAAGTGGTGGCCGTGTTGTCCTCGGATCAGGGGTCCAAGGTGGACATCCCTGATTGGGTGGCCAAGGCCGGCCACAAGCTCCTGGCCGCCGAGGAGGAGGAGGACGGCGCCACCCGCTTCGTGGTGCAAAAGGCCCGCTGACCTGGGGTCCCGCCGCCACGCCACGGGGCGGCGGGACCCCCGCAGGGAGGGAGGACACCGTGCAGGACATCGTCGTCGTCGGCGGCGGCGTGGGCGGCACCGTGACCGCCAACTTGCTGGCCGAGGAGCTGGCCGCCGAGCTGGCTGCCGGCCAGGTCCGCCTCCGGCTCATCACCGATCAGCCCGACCACGTCTACAAACCGGCCTTCCTTTACCGGGCCTTCGGCCGCACGTCCCCGCCCGCGTACCGGCGGCCCCAGCGGGAACTGCTGCACCCGGCGGTGGAGCTCATCGTCGATCCGGTGCGGCGGGTGGAGGTGGACCCGCGGCGGGTGGCCGTGGAGAGCGACCGCACCTTCCCTTACGATTATCTCGTGCTGGCGGCGGGCAGCCGGGTCGTGCCCGAGCGCACGCCGGGCCTCGGGGAAGCCGGCGAGCAGTTTTACACCGAAGAAGGGGCCAGCCGCCTCTACCGCCGCCTGGAGCAGTTTGCGGCCGGCACCATCGTCGTTTCCGTTATCGGCGTGCCCCACATGTGCCCGGTGGCGCCCTTGGAAATGGCCTTTATGCTGGACGCCTTTTTCCGGGAACGGGGGCGCCGCGATCAAGTGGAGATCGTGTACACCTATCCCATCAACCGGTGCCACAGCAACCCGGCCATCGCCCAGTGGGCGGCGCCGGAGCTGGAGGCCCGGCACATCCGGGTGGAGACCTTCTTTAACGTGGAGCGCATCGACCCCGCCCGCAAGGTCATCGAGACCATGGAAGGGACGGAGCTGCCCTTTGACCTCCTCATCGGGATTCCGGAGCACGCGGCGCCGGCCTTCTTGGAGGCGTCGGGCCTCACCAAGGACGGCTGGGTGCCCACCGACCGGCACACCCTGGAGGTCAAGGGCCAGGAGGGGATGTGGGCCGTGGGCGACGTGACCGACTTGCCCGTCAGCAAGGCAGGCTCCGTGGCCCACTACCAGGCGGCCACGGTGGCGGCCAACTTGGCGGCCCGGGTGCGGGGGCTGCCCCCGGTGGCCCGCTACAACGGCAAGACCTTTTGCTTTATCGAGACCGGCAGCGACGCGGGCACCTACGTGGAGTTCGACTACGACCATCCGCCGAAACCGGTGCGGGCCTCCCGGTGGATCCACTGGGCCAAGCTGGCGTACAACCAGACCTACTGGCTGACGGCCCGGGGGGTCGTGTGAAGCCCGCGGAGGAGGTGGCGAAACCGTGACCCAGGAACGCAGCGAGCTCAACAGCCGCGCCGCGGTGGTGGAGGGGGAAACCGGGCCTATACCCGGTGCGGTGGCGGACGCCCTGGCCGAGAACGGCGAATCCCTGGGCCGGGCCCTCCGGATCTTGAGCCGCATGGAGCAGGAGGGCACCCTGCAGGAACTGGCGGACGTGCTGGCCTTGGTCAAGCTGATAAAAGAGGCGCTCACCGACGACATGGTCATCGGCCTGGCCCAGCGGGCCCAGCACCTGGCGGCGGCGGCCACCGACCCTGCAGTCGCCGCGTTGGCCGGCCGGCTGCCCGCGGCCCTGCGGGCGGCGGAAGCCGCGGCGGCGACAGCTGCCCCACCGCCCACCCTGACGGGACTGCTGCGGCAGATGCGGGACCCCGAAGTCCGCCGCGGCCTCGCCTACGTGCTGAACCTGGCCAGGCACTTGCCTCCGCCCACGGCGTAACGGGGGTCGGGGCCGCAGGGCCCTGCCCCTCCTCGCGGGCCTAGCGGCCCCCGCCCCCCCCAGGCCTTGCGGCCGTGGCGCCCTCGCCTTTTCATGCGGACGGCCGGCAGGACCCGCTGGGCGGCGGGGAGAAGGGTGTGCCACGGAGTGCACCCAGCATGAAGGCAGCGGCCGCGCAAGACCCACCTGACCAAACCCGGCCATCGTCCCGGGGCGACTACGCCCGCATGTGGTGGTTCTTCTTTCCCCTGGCGTTGACGTTTTCGCTGATCACCTTTTCCCACACCCTGGTGAACGGCGCCTTGGCCCGGCTGCCCAGCGCCGAGGCGTCCCTGGCCGGGTACGCCGTGGCCCGCAGCATCATGCAGCTGGCCCAAAACCCCACCCTGATGGTGCGCCAAGTGGTCACGGCCCTGGTCGTCGACGAGGCGTCGTACCGGTTGGTGCGGCGGGTCATCTACCGGCTCATGGTGGTGATGGCGGGGGCCATCGCGTTTCTCGGCTGGACGCCCTTGGGCGCCCAGCTGTTGCGCGCGGTCATGGGCCTGGAGGGCGAGGCGCTGCGCCACGCGGTGCTGGGCCTCCGGGTCTTCGCGGTATTCCCCTTCTTTTCCGTCAATCGCAACTTGGGACAGGGCTTGGCCATTTTGGCCCGGGCCAACCACTTGGTGCCGTTGGCCACCACTATGCGCCTGCTGGCGCTGGCCGGTTTGTTGGCGGTGCTGGTGCGCTGGCAGCCCCTGCCCGGCGGCGCCATGGGAGCCCTTGCGTTCACGTTGACCATGCTGGTGGAGGCGGCGGTGCTGTTTTGGGTCAGCCGGCCGGCCCTGCAGCGGCTCCGGCAACGGCGCAGCTCCCCGTCGTCCCTTACGGCCCGGCAAGTGCTGGACTTTTATGTCCCCTTGATGGGCACGACCCTGGTGACGGCGCTGACGATCCCGTTGGTGCAGGCGGGCGTGGGGCGCACCGCGGATGCGGAAACGCAGCTGGCCGCGTTTTCCGTGGCGTGGGCGCTGGCCATGCTCATCATCGGTCCCGCCAACATGCTCCATCAAACTTCGCTGGCCTTTACCCGCGACGGGACGCCGGCGGCCTACGCGCGCACCGCCCGTTTCGCGCTGGCCGTCGGATTGGCCCTCTCCGTCTTTACGGCCGTCATCGCGTTTTCGCCGGTGGGCCGCGGGCTTTTGGCATGGAGCGGCGCGACGCCGGCGTTGATGGAGGCGACCCGCCGCACCCTGCAGCTGTTTACGCTGATGCCCCTGGCCCGGGCGTGGCGGGAGCATTGCTGGGGTGTGCTCATGCAGCGGCGGGACACGCGCGCCATCACGCGAGGCAAGACGACCAACGTTGTCGTGATCATCGCGGTGATGCTGGCCGGCCTTGGCCTAGGGGTAGGCGAGACCAGCGTCCTGGGGGCCGTGGCCCTGGTGATCGGCGAAGCGGTCGAGGGCTTCGTCCTGTACCGCCGGCTGCGGGGCGAGGCCAAAACGCCCACGTTGGCCCACTGAACAGCCTGGTCGGCGCCGGCGGAATCGTAGGGCGGCTTGCGGAAGTTCACCCGAAGCTGCATCCGCAGAAAAAAACGCGATGCATTGGCAGGAATATGATCAACCGGTGCGAATAGGATTGTCAGACAACTGACATCTAGCATCAGCCAATCTGACCAGTTCACACACCATCCAGCGGCGCAGCCGCCCATGACGGCGCCCCACGGCACAAGCACCCCGCGGCAGGGTGTGGCCCGGCCGGCCGCTGCACGATAACAGAAAAGGGGGACGGCAGGCCCAAATGGAGGATCTCTTCCAGTCCATTCCCCAGGTCACCGTGGGGGATGAGATCGTCCGGCAGCTCAAGACATTGATCCTGAGCGGTGATCTGCAGCCGGGCCAGCGCCTGCCTTCCGAGACGGTGCTGGCCCAGCGGTTTGGGGTGAGCCGTCCCTCGGTCCGGGAGGCCCTCAAGGCGCTGGCGGCCTTGGGCCTCGTGGAGCGGACGCGCGAGGGAACCTTTGTGCGCATGGACGAGCGGAAGTTCCTGGTGGAGCCCTTCGCCTACATGGTGGCTCTGAAAAAGATCACCCTGGATGAGCTGTTTGAAACCCGGCGCGCGCTGGAAGCGGAGCTGGCGGGCCTCGCGGCGGAGCGGGCCACCGACGAGGACCTGGAGCAGATGCAGGCGGAGCTGGACCGCATGCGGGACCATGCCGGCGAAGCGGACATTTTCGTCTCGTCCAACGTGGGGTTCCACATGGCCATCGCCCGTGCGGCCCGCAACCGGGTGCTGTACCAAATGCTGCGGGCGGTCCGGGGCATCGTCGTGCAGACCCAGCGGCAGGGCGCGCCGCTGGACGCGGTGGTGCAGCAGTCCATTGCCGATCACGAGCACATCCTGGACGCGATCCGCCGCCGGGACCGGCCGGCTGCCGTCCAGGCCATGATCCAACACCTGGACAACGTGCACAAGGGGATCGTGCACCGGGTCGCGCCCGAAATCGAGATCGACCTGGAAGAGACCCTTTGAGGCCCAGCGGCCAGGCCGCTGGAGACGCCCCCCCGGGAAGGGCGTATACGACTGGATCCATCGCCCCGCAAGGGGCGCCAAAGCCGACAGGAGGTGCGCCAAATGCCCAAAGAACCGGTTGGCAAGGGACAGGTCATTCATTACAAATCCAGCGACGGGCGGGTCGTGGCCATGTTTGTGAGCGGCCAGTTTGACGACTACACCAGCTTCCCGCCCTTTGCCGAGGATGAGCGGGAGATCGCCCACCTGCAAACCGCGTACAAGCTCAAAGATCCCAAGCGGGAGCGGGAGACCAAGGCCCATCTCACGCCCGACGACTGGCCCCTGCAAATTGTCGTCCTCAACCGGGACAAGGGGTCCTTCGTCAATCCCCACTACCACCGCAACGACGGCCTGCCTGAGACGCCGACCCGGCACCAGATCATGATCTGCCAGCGGGGCCTTGCCCGCATCGGCGTCTACACCAAGGAGGGCGAGTACATCGACACGGTCGACCTCAAGGAGGACGACCTGATCCTGCTGTTTGAAGGCCATTCCATCGAGTTTGTGGGCGAAGATACCAAGCTCATCGAGATCAAGATGGGGCCGTTCCCCGAAACCGATGAGCAGGACAAGGTGGACATCCAGGTAGAGGCTTGACGGGGAGTCTCGTGCCCGCTGTCGCCTCGATCGCGGGCCTGGGGAGGAGTTGCCGTGGGCGCGGCGCCTGTCGTCCGCATGCGTGGCATCGTGAAGCGCTTTGGTGGTGTGCAAGCCCTGCGGGGCGTCGACTTTGACCTGGTGCCAGGAGAAGTGCACGTCCTCTTGGGCGAAAACGGCGCGGGCAAGTCGACGCTGGTCAAGATCTTGTCCGGTGTCGAGGTGCCCGACGAAGGCACCATCGAGGTGGACGGGGCGCCCGTCCAGATCGGCAGCCCGGCCCGGGCCCGGGAGCTGGGCATCGCCACCATTTATCAGGAATTCAGTCTTGCGCCGCACCTCACTGTGGCGGAAAACCTGCACCTGCCGCGCCTGCCCCTGCGGGGCCTGCGGCGGGTGGACCGCCGGCGGTTGTGGGACGGCGCCCGGGAAGTGCTGCACCGGCTGGGGGCGGATCTGGACCCCGATGCGCCCGTCTACAGCCTGTCCATCGCCGAACGCCAGCTGGTGGAGATCGGGCGGGCCCTCATGGGCAAGGCCCGGGTGCTCATCATGGATGAGCCCACGGCCGCCCTGAGCGCAGGCGAGATCGTCCAGCTCTTTGAGACGGTGCGCCGGCTCAAGCAGGAAGGGGTCGCCGTGCTCTACATCTCCCACCGGCTGGAGGAAGTGCACCAGTTGGGGGACCGCGTGACGGTGTTCCGCGACGGCCAGTGGGTGGGCACCCGGCCGGCCGCCGGCCTGACCGTCGACGAGATGGTTTCCATGATGGTGGGGCGGCAAGTAAAGGCGCGGCAGGCACCCAAGGCGACGCCCCAGGGCCCGGTGGTGCTGCAGGTGCAGGGGCTCGGCTACGGCCGCGTGTTCCGCGACATCGACTTTGCGGTGCGCGCCGGGGAAACCGTGGGCATCGCCGGGCTGGTCGGCTCAGGGGCCATCGGGCTCGCCCACAGCCTTTTTGGCGACCCGCCGCCCGACGCGGGGCAGATCACGCTGGATGGGCGGCCCTTTACGCCCGCCTCGCCCATGGCCTGCATCCGCGCCGGCATCGGCTTCATCCCCGAAGACCGCAAGAACGACGGGCTGGTGACCATCGCCCCGGTGGCCCATAACGTCACGTTGCCCCAGCTGCACCGCTACAGCCGCTACGGCGTGCTTTCCCTCGGGGCCGAGGCCAAGGCCGTGCGGCAGCTGGTCCAGCGGCTGGGGGTGGTGACCGCGGGGATCGGCGCGCCCGCCCAGTCCTTGAGCGGCGGCAACCAGCAAAAGCTGGTGGTGGGCAAGTGGATCCAGCCCGGTCTGCGGGTGCTGGTGGTGGCGGAGCCGACCCGGGGTGTGGACGTGGGGGCCCGGGAGGAGATTTACGCGGTGCTGGAAGAGCTCAAGGCGCAGGGCGTGGCCATTGTGGTGGTGTCTTCGGATTTCCAGGAAATTATTCGCTTGAGCGACCAGATCTTGGTAATGCGGCGGGGCGGCATCGTGGGCCGCATGCCGGCCAGCGAAGCCACACAGGAGCGGCTGCTGGCCCTGGCCATCGGAGGGGAGGCAGCGTGAGCATGGAGGCATCCGCGGTCCCGGGCCGTCGGACCGAGACATGGCCCTGGTGGCGGTTTCCCGGCGCCGGCATGCTGCTGGTGCTCGCGATCGTCGTCATCGTGGTGGGGGTGCTGGAACCCCGCTTTCTAACGGAGCGCAACCTGACGGCGGTGCTCCGTCAGGCGGCGCCTTTGGCCATCGCCGCCTACGGCATGGGCATCGTCATTTTTACGGGCAGCATCGATCTGTCCACCGGGGCAGTGGTGGCCATGGTCAGCATGCTGGGCGTGCTGGCCGGACAGGCCGCAGGGAGTGCGCCGGTGGGCTGGTTGGCAGGCGTGCTGGTGGGCCTGGCCTTTGGCATCATCAACGGCTTCATGGTGGCGTACTTGAAGATCCCGCCCTTCATCGCCACCTTCGGCACTTTGACTTACGGGCACGGCCTCGCGCTGGCGGTGGGCGGCGGGCAGTCCATCGAGTTTCCCCCGGCCGGGTACAACTTCCTCGGTCAGGGCAGCCTGGCATCGGTGCCCATCCCCTTTGTGGCGGCCCTCGTCCTCTTGGTGCTGTCGCACCTATTTATGACCCGCACCACCCTAGGCCGCCAAATCCTCATGATCGGGGGAAACCGGCGGGCGGCGGAGCTTTCCGGCGTGGACGTGCGGCGGGTGCAGGCCCTGGCCTATGTCATCGCGGGGCTGTTGGCCGGCGTGGCCGGGGTGATCCTCTCCTCGCGCGTCAACTCGGGCCAGCCGGAGCTGGCGCCGACCCTGCAGTTTGACGCCATCGCGGCGGTGGCCGTGGGCGGCGTGTCCATGCGGGGCGGCAAGGGGACCGTGTTCCAGGTGTTCGTCGGGGCCCTTTTGCTCAGCGTGGTGAAAAACGCCCTGAACATCGTGAACGTGTCCACGTATTGGCAGATGGTTGCGGTGGGTGTCGTGACCGTCGCAGCCCTGGTGGCCGGCGGCGAGCAGGAAGGCCGCGCCTACGGCATGTGGCGGCGGGTAGGGCGGCAGCTCTGGTCCCGCCGGCGGCAGGCCGCGGGCGCCGGGGCGGAAGGGGGCGCGTGAGGATGTCGGCAGCGCGCAGCCGGGCCGGGCAGGTCCGTGCGGGCGGCGATTGGCGGACGGCCCGCTGGGTCAACGCATGGGCGCCGCTGGGCATGGTGCTGCTCTTGTACGTCTACTTTGCCTTCATCGCGCGGGCGCCCTTTTTCGCCGACCTGGCCAACCTGCAAAACCTCATGATCCAGGTCGCGCCGCTCATTATCGCCACCTGCGGCCAGATCTTGGTCATGACCGTCGGTGGGCTGGACATTTCCATCGGCGGCATCGCCGCCTTCTCCTCCATGGCGGCCGCCTACGGCGCCATCAGCACCGGCTCCGCCTGGGGCGTTCTCCTGGGACTGGCGGTCGGCGCGGCCTTGGGCGCCGTCAACGGCTGGGTGGTGGCCCGCTACCGCATCAGCCCCGTCATCGTCACCATTGCCATGCTGAGCAGCGCCCGGGGCCTCGCGTTTCTTGTCACCGACGGACAGCCGCTGGTGGGCATCCCCTTCTCGGTCTTTTGGCTGGGGTGGGGAGACCTGTGGGGCATCCCGGCGCCGGTTTTGCTGGGGCTGGCGGCGTTTCTGCTCACCGAGTACCTGCTGGGCTATACGGACGTGGGCGTGCATCTCCAGGCCGTGGGCAGCGACGAGCAGGGGGCCCGCATGATGGGCGTCAACGTCTTTGGCCTCAAGGTGCTGGCCTTTGCCCTGAGCGGGCTGGCGGGGGCCATGGCGGCCCTGGTATGGATGGCCCAGTCGGGCGGCGGCAACCAGCTCATCGGCAGCGGCCTGGAATTGCAGACCATCGCCGCGGCCGTCATCGGCGGCGCTTCCAGCCGCCTCAACCGCAGCGCGTTGGGCGGCGTGTGGGGTGCCCTGGTCATTACGACCCTGAGCAACGGCATGAACTTGTCCGGCGTGCAGCCTTACACCCAGCAGATCGTCTTGGGCATTTTTCTCATCTTGTCGCTGCTCATCTACCGGTTCCAGGACCGGCTGCAGCTTGTCCTGCGGCGGGGCGCCGGCGGGCCGTCCCGTGCCCTGCCGGCGCCGGGAACCCCGGAGGGAGGTGGGGAGCGAGGACGATAGTGCCCGGAAGGGAGCCATCGGCCCGTCGGAGGGGAGTTGGAAACTCTTCTTGGTGGGGGTCGGGGAAACGTCCACGCCCAAGATGACGGAAGGAGATGGTGTCGTGAAGGCTTTGCGCGGGAGATGGATCACGGTTGTCGTCTGGTCGATGGCGGCGGTCCTCATGGCGGCCGGAGCAGCGCTGGCGCAAAAGGCCAAGGAGGACATTGTCCTCGGCTTGTCGACGCCGGCCCTCAACACCGAGTTTTGGGTGAACATGTACTACGGCGTCGTCGACGAAGCCCAGCGCCAGGGCGTGCAGATCATCGTCCTGGACGCGGGCGGCTACAACAATACGCTTCGCCAGATCCAGCAGATCCAGGACTTGGTGCAGCGGCGGGTCGATGCCCTGCTGGTGGGCGCCACCAACGCGGAGGCCGTGGCCAACGTGGTGGAGTTTGCGGCCGCGCGGGGGATTCCCGTCATCGGGCTCAGCAGCCTGCCGGCCACGGACAAGCTGGCCATCCGCGTGGGCGCCGACCATTACGATATGGGCGTCTTGCAGGCCAAAGCCATGGCGGAAGCCCTCGGTGGCCGGGGCCAAGTGGCCATCATGGCGGGGCCCGCGGGGGCCAGCTGGGCGGAGGCCCGCCGGGCCGGGTTCCGGGACACGATTGCCCAGTATCCCGGCATCACCATCGTGGCCGAGCAGTATTCCAACAGCGACCGCCTGTCGGGCCTGCAGCTGATGGAAGACTGGATCGCCCGCTTCCCGGACTTGGCGGGCGTGTACGGCGCGACCGATGACTTGTCGGCCGGCGCCGCCGACGCCCTGGAAGCCGCCGGCCTGACCGGGAAAGTGGTGGTGACGGGCTCCAACTTGAGCCAGATCGGCCGGCAGTACCTGGCCGAAGGTAAGATCTATGCCAACACCGCCCAGCAGGTGGTGCTGCAAGGGCGCCTGGCGGTGCAGCATACCCTCAAGCTGCTCATGGGCGAGCCCTATGAGACGGACATCAGGACGGCGTCGGTGCTGGTGACCGCCGAAAACTTGGCGACAGTGGACATGTCCACGATTGCCGCGCCCGAAGGCTACCGGCCCTAAGGGCGCAACGGGCACCGGGCATGTTGCACCATACAACACAATAATCGCATGCGTCAGGCGGCCGCCCCCGGGGCCGAGGGGCGGCCGCGCCTACAACGTGGGACGGGGTTGATGCACAACATGAAAGTCGCAATGATCAAGCCCTTGGAGGCCGGTGCCGACGGTACGCCCCACCTGGCCGTGGTGCAAGGGGGCCGGGTCTTGGACGTGACGGCCCGGGCTCAGGGCGCGGACTGGGCGGCCAGCGTCCTCCGGCTGGTGCAGGGAGGCGCCGCGGCGATGGAACAGCTGCAGGCGGTGGTGGCGGCCGCGCCCGATGACGCCTGGCAGCCGGCGGACTCGGTGCGCTTTGCGGCGCCCATCCCCCGCCCGCCCAAGAACGTCTTTTGCGTCGGCAAAAACTACTTGGACCACATTGAAGAAGGCGCCCGCGCGTGGGGCGACGACCGCCACCGCCCTAAAGCGCCCGTTGTCTTTACCAAGGCCCACACCGCCATCATCGGGCCTGGTGAGGCCATCCGGCGCCCGCCCAACACCGACAGCCTGGACTACGAGGGCGAGCTGGCCGTCGTCATCGGCAAAGGCGGGCGCGGCATTCCGCCCGAGCGGGTGGCGGAGCACGTGTTCGGGTACATGCTCCTCAACGACGTCACCGCCCGCGATTTGCAGCAGCGCGGCCCCCAGTGGTTCTTGGGCAAGTCGTGCGACACGTTCTGCCCCACGGGGCCGTGGATTCTCCTCGCGGACCCGGCGGTGCCCCAGCCCGATATCGAGATCCGGGTAACCGTCAACGGGGAAGAGCGCCAGCGTTTCCGCACCCGGGACATGGTGTTTGACATTGCCGCCATCGTGGCGGAAATCGCCCGCAACATTACGCTGGAACCCGGTGACATCATCGCGACGGGAACCGGCCCGGGATGCGGCTTTGCCTTCGACCCGCCGCGCTTTTTGCAGGTGGGCGATACGGTAGCCGTGGAAGGCGACGGCCTCGGCCGGCTCGTCAACACGGTCGGGTCGTGAGGTGACGCATCCCATGCGTTTTGGCCGGGGGATGGTCCCCCCGCCCTACTGGGTCGTGGTGGTCGTCCTGTCCTTTCTGGGATGGGTGTTCCTGTACAGCGGGCGCACTATCCTGTCGCCGGTGCTGGGTGCCATCGGCGCGGAGTGGAGGCTGGATGAGGCCCAGTTGGGCCTCATCTCGTCTGTGTTCTTTTTCGCCTACACGGCCATGCAGATCCCCACGGGCCTTTTGGCCGACCGGTTCGGGCGCAAAGGCCTGCTGGTGGCCGGTTTCCTCCTGTTTGGCATGGCCACGGGCCTGAGCGGGATGGCCCCCAGCTACGGCGTGTTCCTCGCGCTGGGCGCGTTGGCGGGGCTGGGGCAGGGAACGTACTATCCCACCCAGTACGCGCTGTCGTCGGCCGTGATTCCCCGGTCCCGCCGGGCGTTGGGTTCGGCCGTCATCAACAGCGGCATGGCCGTTGGGATCTCCCTGGGTCTTTTGGTGTCCAGCTTTACCACGTTCCGGCTGGAGTGGGGCTGGCGGGCGCCCTTCTTGGTCATGGCCGTGCCGATTGTCCTTGCGGCGCTGCTGTTCGCGCGGTATGTGCACGAGCAGCCGGCGGCGCCGGGGGAGCAGCAAGGCGCGGGCGGCCGGGCAGGCTACAAGGCGCGAGAACCGCAGGCCCCGTCCCTGCAGGCGGTGCTGTCCCGCCGGCTCCTGGGACTGTATGCCGTCAACTTCACGTCCTTGTACGGCTTCTTCGTGATCCTGACCTGGCTTCCTTATTATCTTGAGGTGGAACGGGGCTTCCCGGCGGAGGCGACGGGCGTCATCTCCTCTTTGGTGCCGTGGGCGTCCATCCCCGGCGCGCTGTTGGTCAGCGCGATCTCGGATCGGACCGGCCGGCGCCTGCACTTGGTGCGGGCGCTCCTGGTCCTCGCGGCCTTGAGCATCGCCGGCATCGCCTATTCCCAAAGCCGCGTCGTGCTGTTTGCCTGCCTGATCCTGTACGGGCTCGTAGGCAAGCTGGCCGTGGATCCCCTGGTGGTGGCCCTCACGTCCGACTGGGCGCCGCGGGAACGGATGGCGACGGCCATGGCCTTCCTGAACTTTGCCGGCATGGCGTCATCGGTGCTGGCGCCCTACGTGACGGGTTATCTGGCCGCGCTGACTGGGCGAATGGACCTGGCCTTTTTCATCGCCGGATTGCTGTTGCTGGCCGGTTTCGGCATCGCCGTGGCGCTGCCGGATCGGCCGCGGCCAGTCCCCGCCGCCGCGCCCGCCGCGGCCGCCGGCCGGGGAGATAGGGGATAAGGGCGCCGGAAACCACTCCCTGGCGGTCCGGGGGGCGGGCAGAACCAGCAGATGCCCCGGGCACCGGCAGTCGCTGGCGCCGAAGCGGGGCGCCGCCACCCGGGCGCCCAGGAGGTCCGCCAGGCGCTGGGCCAGCCGGCATTCCTCCTCCCGGCTGCCGTCCACCAGGGAAACCGCCACGACCCGGCCGTAGGGCCGCACGTAGTCGATGTGCCAGCGCCGGGGCTTGTCGGGCCGCAGGTGCCGGGCGATGCGGGCGGAGCGCCGCCTTTGGGCGCTGCCCACGTAGGCGTAGAGCCCGGCCGGCAAGGCCAGCGTTCCCAGGCGGCCCACCGGGATGCGGATGGGCCGGGGCAGGGTCAGCCAGAGGATGTACAGGCCGCTGTCGGGCCCCTGGACCGCGGTGGCGAGGGACCGGTGGGCCACGGGTTTACCCCCTTTCCCTGGCTCCGGGTTGGGAGGAGCTTTCGGTTTCGGGGACGCTGGCGCCCTGTGGGCTCCCCGGTGGCTGCCCGGGCGATGCGGGCCTGGAGGCAGGCTGCCCCGGCGGCTCCTGGGGTTCAGGGAGCAGGCGGTCGGCCGCCACCGCCACCAGCATGCCCGTCATCATGCCGTTGCCGAACACGTACTGGAGGGTGGAGGGCAGCGCCGTCAACGCTTCCGCGGGCAGGAACATGACGCCGGCGCCGCCCAGCACCGCCGCCCCCAGCACAAAGGTGTCCCGCTGCGACAGTCCCATGGTGGCATAGTGCCGCACGCCGATGAGGAACAGCTGACACGCGGCCACCAGCAGCACCGCGTTGCCCACGGGCTGGGGGATTTGGGCCAGGACCATGGACAGCCCGGGCACCATGCCCATCACCATCAGCAGCAGCGCGTGGAGCAGAAAAGGCGCCCGGGCGGCCACGCCCGAGAGGTTGACCATGGCCGCCGCGCTGGCAAAGGGGGTCAACCCCAGGCAGGCGCTGGCGCCGCACAAAACATTGGCCACGCCGGTGATGGTCAGGGAGCGGTTGAAGGTGGCCGGGCCCGCCGGACGGCCCACGGCCTCGCCCATCACCTGGACCGCGGCCACCTGGTTGGCCGTCACCAGCAAGGCGGTCATGACGCAGACCAAGACGACGCCGGGATCAAAGGTGGGCCTGCCCCACGCCAGGGGCCACGCAAAGCCCACGGCCCGGACAGCCTGCTCCGCGGCGGCCAGGGCGTCCGCACTGGACCCGCCGTGGTTCAAGGCGCCTGCCCACCCGCTGTCCGCCAACCCCAGCGCCGCGAAGGCCGCCCAGCCCAGCGCCATCCCCACCAGGATCCCGAAGCTGCGCAAGTAGCGGGGCCCGTATAGGGAGACGGCCGCGACGCAGGCCAGGACCAGCAGGGAAAGGAGCGCGGTGGGGCCATGGATGGCGTCGCCCAAGAGCCCCAATCCCAGCATGTTGGGCACGGCGTTGCTGCTGAGCTCCAGGGCCAAGAGCACCATCATGGTGCCCGTCACCGCGGGCGTAAACAGCTGGAGGATCCGGCCGATGATGCCCGTGGCGCCCAAGAGCAGGGTGACGGCGCCCGCGGCCATCAAGCCCAGCTCCAGATCGGTGCGGAGGATGGCCAGGGGCTTGCCGGTGGCCATGGCCGTGGAGCCCAGGCTGATGAAAATAGCCCACCACATGCCCGCGGTGCCTTCGACGATGGGCAGGCGGTGGCCCCAATACAGCTGCAGGAGCGAGCCCAGGCCAACAAAGAAGAAGACCCGCTGCAGCAGCTGGGCGGCGCTGGCCGCGTCCAGGCCCAGGTAGGGCCCGATGACGATGGGCACCACCATGACGTTGGCCAGCGTAAACCCGATCCACTGCAGGGCGTAAAAAAAGGAACGCACGGGGTCGGGCCGGTCCTCCAGCCCGTAAAGGAGACCGGTTTGGGCGTTGGCGTTCACGAAGCCATCTTCTCCTGCGACAACCCGTCTTCTCCTGCCATGAGCTCTTGGTTGCGGGCCCGGCGCGGTCCCTCGTTGAACCCAGCGCCGGGTTCAGGCGTCTATCCATAATGATAGTTCCAAGACCGCCGCGGGAGTTCCTCCGCGGCCCCACCGGCTCCGGTGGGCGCGGCGGGCACCGGTGGGCGGCCCGGGCACCTGGGAGGAAGGGCCCTGGCCCCGGCGAAGGGTGTTTGCAGCGAGGAAAGAGGGAAAAAGTCGTTGTGGGGAGATGCGCGTGGCCAGGAAGTCAGCCAGAAAGTCGTCCCGAACCCGGAGGAGCCAGGCCGGGTCCATGCGGTGGCCGCTCACCATCGCGCTGGTGCTGGTGGGCCTGCTGATCGGCGCCCAGTGGTGGAACTATCGCCAGACGGCCAGCGTCATCCAGGCGGCGGCCCTCTATTACGACCAGTTTGAGGTGGACGGCGCCCGCATCGGCTCGCCCGACGCGGCGGTCCATGTGGAGGAGTATTTCGATTTCCAGTGTCCCCACTGCCACACCGCGTCCGAGGTGGTGGTGAAGCGGCTGCTGGACGAGTACGTGGCCGCGGGCACGGTGTCCTTCACGTACCGGTTCTTCCCCATCCTGGGTCCCGAGTCGGTGCTGGCGGCCCAGGCAGCCTACTGCGCCATAGAGATGGACGCCTTTTGGCCCTACCAAGCCGTGCTCATGTCCAAGAAGGGCCTGGGCAACAACGGCACTTACAGCCGGGACAACCTGATCAAGTACGCCGGGCAGCTGGGGCTGGACACCGGGGCGTTCCGGGAATGCCTGGACGGCAGTGAATCCCTGCAGTACGTGCAGCAGTCCTACGAACGCGCGCTTCGCATGGGCCTGCAGGGTACGCCCACCTTCGTCGTCAACGGCCAGGTGCTGCGCTTGTCCTCGTGGGAGGATGTGTTCCATGCCGTCGACCGGGCCCTCGCGGCGGCTTCCCGCTGACGGGGAGACCCGGCCCCGCTGGCCCCTGGCGCTGGCCGGGCTGAGCCTGGCTGGGGCCATCCTTTCGGCCTACTTGTGGCAGGCCAAGGTGGGCGCGGCCTCCTTGGTCTGCGGGCCCGTGGGCGACTGCGTCACCGTCAACGCCAGCGCCTTCTCCGAGGTGCTGGGCGTGCCCGTGGCCCTCTTGGGCATGCTGATGTACGGGGCCTTGACGGGCCTGTCGCTGGTGACGTGGCGGCGGCCGGCCACCCGCCTGTCCCAGTACGGATTCGCCCTGGCGCTGGCCGGTGCCCTCTTTTCCCTATATCTCACCCTGGTCGAAGCCTTCGTCATCCGGGCCTACTGCGTCTGGTGCCTAACGTCGTGGATCTTGATCACTGGCATTGCCTGGACGTGGGGCCGGGCCCTGCGGCGCGCCCCCTGACCACCAGGAGCGACGTCCATGGGAAACCGGCGGCCCTGGCGTTGCCCCGCCTGAGGGCGCCCACAGATCCCGCGCAGCCCGACCCGTAGCGAAAGGTCGCAAAGCGATAGAGTAATCCGGGGGGGGCACCCCGGGAGCCAAGCGTAGAAGTTCGATGGCGATGTTTGACAGGGGCGGCAGGTTGTGCTAGTCTGAACGCAAGCGGGTACAACTGAACAGCCGATACGTCACTAGGGGTGCCCCGGTGCGGGGCTGAGAGAGGGCGTGCCCTCAACCCTTTGAACCTGATCTGGTTAGTACCAGCGGAGGGAAGTGAGCAGGACATGACGTACCAAGACCGCTTCCTTT
>Ga0079224_100005524_pt1 | contig 16633 bp, 16 predicted proteins | sample Stecom2015_FD_80414 | JGI IMG/M metagenome (GOLD analysis project Ga0079224, IMG submission 80414) | Agricultural soil microbial communities from Utah to study Nitrogen management - Steer compost 2015 | ecosystem: Environmental > Terrestrial > Soil > Agricultural land | place: USA: Utah... | reverse complement strand
GACGGCGCGTCCGCCGTCCGCCGTGTGCACGTCGCCGAGGCGCTGATCTACCGCAGGGTCGGCGCGCCGGGGGGGGAAACGGTGCTGGGTTGAGCGGTGGCCGCGGTCGTGGCTCGGGCGGTCCGCCTGGCGCGCCAAGCGCCCCAGATTCCGACCGCCAGCGCGATGAACACCAGATAGGCCCAGATGATCGTCCCGGTCGCGTAGCTGCGGGCGCGGACGGTCGGATCTGCGATCATCGCCAGGTGGATGACCACGATGAGCAGTTGGAAGGCCGAGCCCCACAGCAGCCACCAGCGGGTGGTGCGCATGGCGAGAGTCAGCAGCACGGCCAGCAGGGCCGCGTCGGCCGCCAGCACAAGCCATTCGGGCCTCGACCAGCCGCTCATGGCCAGCAGGCGGTAGCAGGCGATGTTCAGGAGCTGGGCCGCGCCGACGATGCGCTCGTCCCGCCCGCCCGCCACGAAGGCGGCGAGCAGGACGGTGAATTCGAAGACGTTCCCGAAGTAGTAGAAGAACATCGGGGCTCGCACAGGCCGCAGGCGTCAGCCCATGACATGCGCAAGCCCGCGATGCCTTGGCAAGTGGGCGCCGCTCAGGCGGCGCGGACGTGGCGCAGGCGTTGCGGCTCGGACGCGCCCGGCGGCTTCGGCATCCCCGGGTCGCCCATGGTCACCGCGCCGAGGCCGATCTGGGTCTTGGCTTCGTCGAGCTGTTTGTGGGCCTCGCAGATCGCCCGGCGGGCTTCGGCCAGGGCCGTGATCGACCGGGTGGTCCACTCGACGGCGTCCTGTCCGACGAGGGCGGAGAGGCCCGCCTCCTTGCGCAGCGGCATGACCCCGGCGAGCGCCGCGCACTTGGCCAGGGCGGCGTCGATGGCGTCTTCCGCCTCGAAGAGGCTGGCGGCGACCTGTTCGGCGAATTGACGACGTTGCTTGAGCATGAGTCGGCTCCCTACGCGCCGCCGGTCCGCGGCGCGTCGAATGATTTTGAATATCGGGGTTATTTCGAGGTCAGCCGAAAAGGTTTCGGCTTGGTTTAGACGAGGGTCTCCAGGGCGTGGAGGCCGGCCAGGATGGCCCCGAAGGCGAGGGCCGAGGCGACCGCCATGCCCAGGATCAGTCCCAGGCGCGCGGCGATGCCTAACCCATGAAGTCCTCCAGCTCCTCGCCAGGCTTGAAGTTCTCGTCCAGCAGGACCCAGGTGAGGCAGAGGATCTCGCGCAGCACCATTTCCGGCGGCTTGAAGCGCGACATCTTGCGGGTAGCGGAAACCAGATGTTCCGCCAGGTCCGCCTGGGCGGGCGTAGCCGCCAGATCGAAGAGCTGCCGCTCGAGCTGCTGCCACGAGAAGGTCGGCATCGGGTCCTCCTCCAGGCGACGCGGCTCCTGGGTGGGCCAGCGGCTCTGGAAGCTGTCGATCTCCGCCCTCAGCTGGAGTGCGTTGTGGATCGCCGTGCGGTCGCCGCAGGCCTTCTCGAAGGTGTCCATGGGTCGCTCCTCCCGAACTGGAGCGATCCGGCCATGGCTCGGCGAGGCTGTCTGTCCTGATCGCGTCCTGTCCTGATCCGATCAGGACAGGCGCGTCCCGGTCGTGCCGGGCGAGCAGGCGGGCCGCCTGGTAGCGGTCGCCGACGCCGAGCTTGCGGCGGGCCCGGTCGCAATAGGTGTCGACAGAGGTCTTCGACATGCCCAAAGCGCGGGCGATCTGCTTGGAGGAGAGGTGCTGGTCGACGAGGCGCAGGCATTCGCGCTCTCTTGGCGTCAAGAGCTCGATCTTCGGGTCTTGCACAACATCCGCCTCGCGCATAGCGAGAACAATAGGGACTCACACGCTCGCTCGTCTACTTACTCTATCGCGAGCGCCTGAAGTTGTCCTTGGGGGTTTGAATGGATCAAGGCGATCTGGACCGTCCGGATCTGGTGGACATGGCGATCGGGGCCCGCATCCGGTCGCGCCGCACCTATCTGAAGATGAGCCAGGGCGAACTGGCGGCGAAGATCGGCGTCTCGTTCCAGCAGGTCCAGAAGTACGAGCGCGGGGCCAACCGGGTTTCCGGCTCCAAGCTGGTCGGCATCGCCTCGGCCCTCGGCGTGAGCGTCGGCTGGCTGGTCGGCGAGGACGAGGCGAGCGCCGGCGACGACGCCACCTTTGCCGCCCTTGCGGTGCCCGGGGCGCTGGAGGTGGCCCGCGCCTTCGCCGCCATCCGCCGCCCGCGCACCCGCGCCGCGCTCCTCGCGCTGGCGCAGGACATGGCCTGGAAGGACGGCTGAGGCACACCAGCCGTTAAGCGGCGCTGGCGTATGGGCTGCAGCTGAAATGACTGCAAACGCGAAGCGCCGCGCCCGCACCAATGCGGTGAGCGCCGAGGAACTCGGCTCGCTCAGCCACGAGTTCCGCACGCCGCTGAACGGCGTGCTCGGAATGGCCCGCCTGCTGGAGGGCACCCGCCTGACGGCCGAGCAGAGGTCCTATGTCGCCGCCCTGCGCGAAAGCGGCGAGCATCTTCTGTCGCTGGTCAACGACGTGCTCGACTTCGCCAGGCTCGGGGCCGGAAAGGTGGAGCTGCGCCTCGCCCCGATGGACGTCGAGGACCTGCTTCGCTCGGTCTGCGAGCTGCTCAGCCCCAGGGCCCAGGAGAAGCGGTTGGAGATCGCCTGGGCGGCGCCCGCCGGCGTCGGCAGGATCGTCGCCGACGAAGGCCGCCTGCGCCAGATCCTGCTCAATTTCGCCGGCAACGCCGTCAAGTTCACCGAGATCGGCGGCGTCCTGCTGAGCGTCGAGCGGCGCGGGCGTCGCCTGCGCTTCGTCGTGGAGGACACCGGGCCCGGCGTCGCGCCGCAGGCCCGGGACCGCATCTTCGAGGCGTTCGCCCAGGCCGAACCGGCGCACGCCACCCACTTCGGCGGCGCTGGGCTGGGCCTGGCCATCGCCCGCAGCCTGGCCTCGGCCATGGGCGGCGAGGTGGGAGTCGGAACCGCCGCCGGCGGCGGGGCGGCCTTCTGGTTCGAGGCTGCGTTCGCGACCGCGCCGGACCAGAGTGCGCCTGCGGCCCCGCCGCTCGCCGGCCGAACGGTCGGCCTGGGCTCTCCCAACCCTGTGGTGCGGGAGGGCGCGCGTCGTCAGCTCGAGGCCTGCGGCGCGCGGGTGGTGGTCGCCGACAGCGTCGAGGCGGTGGTGGCCGGGACGGGGCCCGACGACGTGCTGTTGCTGGACCATGCCCTCGCCGATGGCGCCCGCACGCTTCGCCGGCCGCAAGGGCGCACGGCCGTGGTGCTGCTTGAGCTCAACCAGCGCGATCGCATCGCCCGCTACCGCCAGGCCGGCTTCGCCGGCTATCTGGTCAAGCCGCTTCGCCGCAGGTCGCTGGCGGAGCGGGTGCTGGCCGCCGTCGGCGCCGAGCCCGCCGGCCGGACCGACGACGACGAGCGCGCCGCCCCTGCCATCGCGCCGGGCGCCCGGGTGCTGCTGGTCGAGGACAATCCGGTCAATGCCCTGCTCGCCCAGGCTCTGCTGAGCCGGGAGGGCTGCGCTGTCACCCACGTCTCCAGCGGCCAGGCCGCGCTGGAGGCGGCCGAACTCACCGCCTTCGACCTGGTGCTGATGGACATGCGCATGCCGGGGATGTCCGGGGTCGACACCGCCCGGGCTCTGCGCCGGGCCGGCGTTCCGACACCCATCGTCGCGCTGACCGCCAACGCCTTCGAGGACGACCGCCATACCTGCCTGGCGGCCGGCATGGACGACTTCCTGGTCAAGCCGCTGTCGCCCGCGGCGCTGCGTGCGGCGTTGGCCCGCTGGACCCGGCCGGGCTGGACCGGCAAGCCCCAGCGGGCCCGGGCCGGGTAGCGCCGCGACCTAGCGCCCGCTGGACGGGCCGCGCGGCGCACGCCAATTTCGGCCGCTTGCGGGCAGCCTTGAAGTCGGCCCGCCCGGAGGCCCGATGACCGCCGACGCCACGTCCGAGAAGAAGACCAGCATCCTCGGCGCCATCGCCGTCTACGGGGAGCGCCGCAGCCTCGTCATGCTGGCCCTGGGCTTCGCCTCGGGCCTGCCCAACCTCCTGATCTTCGGCACCCTGTCGCTGTGGCTGCGCGATGCGGGCCTGTCGCTGAAGGTGATCGCCGTCTTCAGCCTGGCGACGCTGGCCTATTCGCTGAAGTTCCTGTGGGCGCCGCTCATCGACCGCACGCGGGTGCCGGTCCTCAACGCAGCCCTCGGCCACCGGCGCTCCTGGATGATCGTCTGTCAGGGCCTGGTGATGCTGGGCCTGTGGCTGATCTCCGGGACCAACCCGGCCGCCAGCCTGGGCCTGATGGCGGCTTTCGCGGTGTTCGTCGGCTTCACCGCCGCCACCCAAGATATCGTCATCGACGCCTGGCGGATCGAGGCCGGCACGACCGAGAAGCAGGGGGCGCTCGCGGCCGCCTACCAATGGGGCTACCGGATCGCCATGATCACCGCGGGCGCCGCGCCGCTGCTGCTGGCCGACGCCTTCAACTGGAACATCTCCTACGGGGTGATGGCCGCCCTGATGCTGGTCGGCGTCGGCGGCGCCCTGGCCGCTCCGCGCGAAAAGGAGCACCAGATCCGTCCGATCCATGCCGAGGGCATACCCTCGCGGCCGGCGCTGGAGATCCCCGAGTGGCTGGCGCGGCTGGCGTTGTTCGCCCTCGCCGCCCTGGTGATGGGCTCGGGGCTGGCGGCCGACGCCTCGCTGCTGGCCGCGGGACTGCGGGCGATCGGCCTGCCCGGCGCGGCCGAGGCCGTGACGGCGGCCTGGGAAGCCAAGCCGCAGGGCGTGTTCTTCCAGCTCGCCGCGGTGGCCGTGGGCCTCGTCGTCATCGCGCTGGCCGCCTCGCCGCTGCCCGGCGTGCGCACGCGGCCCGGCGTCTATCTATTCTCGGCCCTGGGCGATCCGCTCCGCGACTTCTTCGCCCGCTATCGGGGAGTGGCGGCGCTGATTCTGGCGCTGATCTGCCTCTACCGGCTGCCGGACTTCGTGCTGAACATCATGAACCCCTTCTACGCCGACCTCGGCTTCTCCAAGACCGAAATTGCCGAGGTGCGGAAGGTTTTCGGCGTGGTCATGTCGGTGCTCGGCGTGGGCTTGGGCGGGGTCGCCGTCGCCCGCCTCGGCCTCCTGCGGGCGCTGGTGCTGGGCGCCTTCGCGGGGCCGTTGAGCAATCTGGTGTTCGCCTGGCTGGCGCTGCAGGGGGCCAGCCTTCCGGCGCTGTTCATCGCCATCGGGATCGACAACGTGGCCTCGGGCCTCTCCGGCACCTGCCTGATCGCCTACATGTCGAGCCTGACCTCGGCCGGCTTCACCGCCACCCAATATGCCCTGTTCTCCTCGCTCTACGCCCTGCCGGGCAAGCTCGTCGCCTCGCAGTCGGGGCGGATCGTCGAGGGGGCGGCGGCCAGCGCCGACGGCGGCGGCCTGTTCGCGGGGCTGGCGGGCCTGTTCGCCCGCACCCCGCCCGACGCCTACGCGCAGGCGATGGAGAAATCGGGGGTGACCCCGCACGCGCTCGGCGCCGGTTACCTCGCCTTCTTCGCGTACTCGACGCTGATCGGGGTGGTGGGGATCGTGCTGGCCTTCGTCGTCGCCGCCCGCCAGGGCCGGGCAGAGAAGGCCGAGGCCGAAGAGAAGGCGGCGGCGAGCGCCTAGCGGCCTAGGCCAGGCACATCACCTGGGCTATGCGCAGGTTGCGGCGCAGGTCGTCGCCCGCGCGGCCGTAGTTCTCCGGCGTGATGGGGCCGGCCAGCGGCGCCGGCTCCTCTGTTTCGGCGGCCGGCGCCTCGAGGGTGGCGAGCGTCGCGCGCACCGTCTCCGGCGCGGTGGTGTAGATGCGGCCCCGGCGCGGGGCCTCGGCGACGGTCACCCCGATCACCCGCCCGGCGGCGTCCAGCGCCGGCGCCCCCGACAGCCCGGCCAGCGTGCCCGCCAGCGTCTCGGTGCGGCCGGTTTCGGTCCAGGCCAGCACCGGCTCGGTGCGCGCGCCGCGGCCGCGCACGACCAGGGTCTCGCGGCCGATCAGCCGGGAGGTCGCCTCGCCTGGCCGGCCCTGCGGATAGCCCAGGTGGAAGGCGCGCTCGCCATGGCGAAGGGGCTTGTCCAGCCCCAGGGGGAGAGCCGGCGCGCCGCCGTCGGTGATCAGGATCGCCGCCTCGCTGCGCGGATCGACGTGGACCCGGGCGGCCACGCCCTGACCGTCGCCGACCACGATGGCGGTGGTGGCGCAGCCGTCGACCACGTGGCGGGCAGTCAGCCACACCCCGTCGTCGGAGATGGAAAAGGCGGTGCCGACCCCGGGCTCGGCCTTGGCCGGAACCTCGACCAGCACCGAGGGATCGAAAGGCGTGGCCGGCCCCAGCGGTGCGCCCGCCTCGGTGGGGAAGGGCGGCGGCGGCTCGGGGGCGTCGGTTTGTTCCTGGCGGCCGATCGCGGCCACCAGCAGGGCGCCCACCGCGGCGGAATAGACCAGCCAGTCGGGGAGCTTGGGGAACTTCATCGCGTCAGCCGGCGACGGCCGCAGCCAGGATCAGCGCCGTGGCGAGTTTTGCGCCCACCAGCATGGCTGCAGCCGACATCTCGCCCTCCTGAATACGCTGCGGCAGCCCGTGCAGAATGAAGTCCGCCAGCCGGAACACCAGCAGCTGCACGAGTACCGTCGATGCACCCCAGATGGCGATCTCGATGGTGGAAGTCGAGGCCTGCAGCGAAACGGCTAGCGGCATGGCCAGGCCCACCAGCACGCCGCCGAGGGAGACCGCCGCGGCGACGTTGCCCTGGCGGATCAGGGTGATTTCCCGGTGCGGGGTCAGCAGCACGTAGAGCGCCGCCCCCAGAAACAGGAGAAGGATGGTCACGCCTGCGTGCAGCAGGGTGATGGGAAAGCCCTGCGCGAAGGCCTGGATCTCGGGCGAACTCGGCATACGGCGGAGTTACAGGCGATGCTGCGCCGCCGCTAGGGGTTGCAGCGCCGCGCCCCTACTCGGCGGCGGCCCGCGTCGCGGCGCGACGGGCGCTGGCCCGCAGCTTCTCGCTCTCGCTCTTCAACTGGCCGCAGGCGGCCAGGATGTCGCGCCCGCGCGGCGTGCGGATCGGCGAGGCGTAGCCGGCCCGGTTGAGGATCGCCGCGAAGGCCTCGATGGTCTTCCAGTCCGAGCACTCGTAGGGGCTGCCCGGCCAGGGGTTGAACGGGATCAGGTTGATCTTGGCCGGGATGCCCTGGACCAGCTTGACCAGCGCCTTGGCGTCGGCCGGGGTGTCGTTGACGCCCTTCAGCATCACGTACTCGAAGGTCACCCGCTTGGCGTTGGACAGGCCGGGGAACGCCCGGATCTCGGCCATCAGCTCGGCGATCGGATACTTCTTGTTGAGCGGCACCAGCTTTTCGCGCAACGCGTCGTTGGTCGCGTGCAGCGAGATGGCCAGCATTGCCTGAGTGCGCTCACCCAACGTCTTGAGCTGCGGGACCACGCCCGAGGTCGAGACGGTAATCCGCCGCCGCGAGATGGCGATGCCCTCGTTGTCGGCGATCATGTCGATGGCGTCGGCGACGTTGTCGAGGTTGTAGAGCGGCTCGCCCATGCCCATGAAGACGATGTTGGACAGCCGGCGGTCCTCCTTGGGCGAGGGCCATTCGCCGAGGTCGTCGCGGGCCACCTGCACCTGGGCGACGATCTCCGCCGCCGTCAGGTTGCGCACCAGGGGCTGGGTGCCGGTGTGACAGAAGGTGCAGTTCAGCGTGCAGCCCACCTGGCTGGAGACGCACAGGGCGCCGGCCCGACCGACGTCGGGGATGAACACCGTCTCGACCTCGATCCCCGGGGCCATGCGGATCAGCCACTTGCGGGTGCCGTCCCTGGACACCTGCCGCTCGACCACTTCGGGCCGGGCCAGGGTGAAGGCCTCGGCCAGCGCCGCGCGGGTCTCCTTGGCGATGTCGGTCATCGCGGCGAAGTCCGTGACGCCGTAGTGGTGGATCCAGCGCCAGACCTGCGAGGCGCGCATCCGCGCCTTCTCCGGCTTAACCACGCCCCCCTCCACCAGCGCGGCCGCGAGGCCCTGGCGGGTCAGGCCCGTCAGGTTCGGCTTGGCCGCCGCGGCTTGCGCGGCCGGGGCGCGGGAAAGGTCCAGGCTGATGTTCACGGGGGCCTCGTCTTGCGGGCGCGAATATAGGGGGCGAACCCCTTAAGCGCCAATTGCGCGGACGGTTTGACGCTGGCCGGCCGTTCGCGCCAATTTGGCCGCAACGACAAAGGGGGGATGCCGAATGACCCGTAGACTGCCCGCGGCGCTGCTCGCCGCCGCCTTCGCCGTCTGCGCCGCCGCGGCGGGCGCCGCGACGCCGGAACCGAAGATGGGCGACGGCGGCGTCTCCGACTTCTACGTCTGGAACGAGTCGCTGCCCGCGGGGCCCGGCAAGATGCTGCGCACCGAGCCGTTGCCCGAGAACCTGGTGCTGGCCAACGCCGGCCAGGCATTGCGCGTCCTCTACACCAGCACCGACGGCCTGGACGGCCAGAGCCCGGTCTACGTCTCCGGCGCCCTCTTCCTGCCCAAGGGTGAGGCCCCGGAGGGCGGCTGGCCGTTGCTGGCCTGGGCCCACGGCACGGTCGGGGTGGCCGACGTCTGCGCCCCCTCCTGGGCCGGGCGCAGCGAGCGCGACGTGACCTACCTCAACCACTGGCTGGAGCAGGGCTACGCGGTGGTGGCCTCGGACTACCAGGGCCTGGGCGTACCCGGCGGCCACCCCTACCTCGCCACCCGGCCGGCGGCGTACAGCGTGCTGGACTCCATCCGCGCTGTGCAGGGTGCGGACCTGAACCTGTCGAAGCAGGTGGTGCTGATCGGCCAGTCGCAGGGAGGCGGAGCGGCCTTCGCCACGGCGGCCTACGCCAAGACGTACGCGCCCGACCTCGACATCCGCGGCACGGTGGCGACCGGCACCCCCTACTTCTCGCCCGAGGTGCAGGCCCAGACGCTGGCTACCCGGCCGCGCGACGAGGTGCAGCCCACCTTCGGCTACACGCTGCTCATGCTCTACCTCGTCAAGCAGACCGATCCGTCATTCCGCTTCGAGGACTATCTGACCGAACCGGCCATGCGGACGATCGGGGTCGGCGCCTCGCAGTGCATCGGCAAGGTGTTCGAGAGCACCATGGCCGAGCGTCTGAGCCTCAACACGGCCTTCAAGGTCGACCCGACGCCGCTGCTGACCCGGGTCTACGGCCTGATGAGCTATCCGACGGTCGAGATCGACCACCCGGTGTTCATGGGCACGGGCGGGCAGGACCGCGACGTGCCGCCGCCGATGCAGGAGGCTCTGGTGCGCGACGCCTGCGCGGCCGGCACGCGCGTGGAATGGCGGCTCTATCCTGAACTCGACCACTCCGGAGCTGTGAACGGCTCTCGGCAGGACTCCACGCCCTTCGTCAAGCGCGCCTTCGCCGGCGAGACGATCGACGGCAACTGCGCCCAGCCCGCGGGCTGAACGCTCAGCCCACCTGGCGCAGCCCGGCGGCGCGGCCGGGCGGCGCCGTCAGGGCCTGCACGAAGCTGTCGCGCCAGGCGGCGACGTCCTGGGTGCGCACGCCGTCCATCAGGCTCTCCCAGCGTCGGATGCGTTCCTGCCGGGGCATGGCCAGGCCGCGCTTGATGGCCTCGGCCACGTCCTCGCGGCTGAACGGGTTGACGATCAGCGCCTCCTTCATCTGCTCGGCGGCGCCGGCGAACTCGGAGAGGATCAGCACGCCCGGATCGCTCGGGTCCTGGGCGGCGACATACTCCTTGGCCACCAGGTTCATGCCGTCGCGCAGCGGGGTGACCAGGCCGATGTGGGCCGAGCGGTAGACCCCGGCCAGCTCGTCGCGCCGGTAGGGCCGGTTGACGTAGCGGATCGGCACCCAGTCGACGGTGGCGAACTCGCCGTTGATGCGGCCGGAGACGGTGTCCAGCTTGGCGCGGATCTCCTGATAGGCGTCGACCTCCGCCCGCGTCGAGGTGGCGATCTGGAGCAGGAACAGCTTCTCGTGCTGGTCCGGGTTATCGGCCAGGAACTGCTCGTAGGCCAGGAACCGCTCTTCCAGACCCTTGGAATAGTCCAGCCGGTCGACGCCGAGGATCATCCGCCGGCCGGCCTGGCTCTCGCGCATCCGCGCGAACACCTCGCGGGCCGGATCGCTCTCCACGGCGGCGACGAACTCGGGGGTGTCGATGCCGATCGGGAAAGCGCCCACCCGAACGCGCCGGCCGAAGGCCTCCAGGGCGCCGTCCTCGTGCAGCTCGCCGCCGGCGCTGTGCACCGCATACCCGGTGAAGGCGTCGCGGTGGTCGACGGTCTGGAAGCCCAGCAGATCGTAGTGGAAGAGGGCCTCGGCGAGCTCGGCGTGGCCCGGCAGTGTGGTGAACACCCGCCTGGCGGGCCAGGGGATGTGCAGGAAGAAGCCGATGCGGTTCTTCACGCCGCGCTTGCGGAGCTCCCTCGCCAGCATCAGCAGGTGGTAGTCCTGAACCCAGATGACGTCGTCCGGCTCGATCAGCGGCAGGACTGTCTGGGCGAAGCGCTCGTTGACCCGCTCGTAGCCGGCGCTGAACGAGCGCTCGTAAGCGGCCAGGTCCATCCGGTAGTGGAACAGCGGCCACAGCGTCTTGTTGGCGTAGCCGTTGTAGTACTCTTGGCGGTCCTGCTCCTCGAGGTCGATCAGGGCCACCGTCACGCCACCGATGCGCTTCACCGAGAGCTGCCCGCTGAACGGCTCCGAGGTCTCGCCGCTCCAGCCGAACCACACGCCGTTGGATTCCCGCAGGGCCGCGGCCATCGCCATGGCCAGCCCCCCGGCGCTGCCCTGACCGATCTCGGCGGGCGGGTTCACGCGGTTGGAGATGACGATAAGTCGGGACACGAGACCTCTAAGGTTATGTCTCAGACTTGCCCCGAAGAGCCGGGCCAAATCCGAACGGCTATCCCCCAGGAAGGGGGCTAGATATGGCGCTCGCCGATGTCCACCAACCGCGTCTCCTCGGGCTACACTTCATCGTGAGCTCGGGATTTCGCGCGACTTCAGCGGGCCCGCCAGCCGATGTCGATCAATACTCAGGCATCGCCTTCGCGGATTCGGCGGTCGCCGACGCCACTCCGACATAACGGTCAAACGATTGTTCGGATGCGGCCTTCCGCACCGAGGCCCGCTGAGCTAGCGTCCGCGGCCGAAGCGAAACCAGCGGAGAGACGCGATGAAGGCTGTGCTGAGCAAGGCGGTCGGGGGCCCCGAGACGCTGGAACTGGGCGAGCTGCCCTCTCCGGAAGCTAAGCCGGGCCACGCGGTGATCAGCGTGAAGGCCTGCGGCGTCAACTTCCCCGACGTGCTGATCATCGAGGACAAGTACCAGTACAAGCCGCAGCGGCCGTTCTCGCCGGGCGGCGAGGTGGCCGGCGTCGTCAAGGCCGTCGGCGAGGGCGTCACCAACGTCAAGGTGGGCGACCGGGTGCTGGGCAACACCGGGTGGGGCGGCATGGCCGAGGAGATCGCCCTGCCGGCGGCCAAGCTGATCCACATCCCGGACAACATGCCCTGGGACGAGGCGGCCGCCTTCATCATGACCTACGGCACCTCGCACTATGCCCTGAAGCGGCGTGGCCACCTTAAGCCCGGCCAGACGCTGCTGGTGCTGGGGGCGGCCGGCGGCGTGGGCCTCGCCGCCGTCGAGCTCGGCAAGGCGATGGGCGCGCGGGTGATCGCCGCCTGCTCCACCCAGGAGAAGGTCGACCTCGCCAAGTCGCACGGCGCGGACGACGGCGTGGTCTACGGCCGCGGGCCGTTCGACCGCGAGGGCCAGAAAAAGCTCGCCGAGCTGTTCAAGACCGCCTGCGGGCCGAACGGCGCCAACGTGATCTACGACGCGGTCGGCGGCGACTACGCCGAGCCGGCCTTCCGCTCCATCGCCTGGGAGGGCCGCTATCTGGTGATCGGCTTCGCGGCCGGGGACATTCCGCGCCTGCCGCTGAATCTGCCGCTGCTGAAGGGTGCCGACATCGTCGGCGTCTTCTGGGGCGCCTTCACCAACGCCGAGCCGGACAACTACCGGATCGATGTCGAGGAGCTGCTGGAGCTCTACAAGCAGGGTAAGATCCGGCCGCACGTTTCCGAGACCTTCCCGCTGGAAAAGGCGGCCGACGCCATCACCCACCTGGCCAGCCGCAAGGCCATGGGCAAGGTCGTGGTGACCATCGACTGACGCTATCGACGGACGCCCCGCCGCCCGTTACTGAACACCGCTAACCAACAAGAGAAGCGGGAGAGAAACGGGATGGCGGGTCGTCTGGAGGGCAAGGTCGCGGTCATCACCGGCGCGGCCTCGGGCATCGGCCTGGGCACGGTGGAGCTGTTCGTCGTCGAGGGCTGCAAGGTCGTCGCCGCCGACATCCAGGACGAGAAGGGCCGCGCGCTCGAGCAGCGGTTCGGCGGCAAGGTCGTCTACGCCCGCTGCGACGTGACGGACGAGGCGCAGATCGCCGCTGCTGTCGGCCGCGCCAAGAGCGAGTTCGGCGGGCTCGACATCCTGTTCAACAACGCCGGCATCAGCGACGCCATGCGCCAGATATCCGAGATCGAGGCGGACCGCTGGGACTGGATCTTCCAGGTGCTGGTGCGGGGCCCGGCGCTCGGCATGAAGCACGCCGTGCCGCTGATGCTGGAGCGCGGCGGCGGGGCGATCATCAACACCGCCTCGATCGCCGGCATGCAGGCCGGCTGGGGCCCGATGGCCTATTCCGCGGCCAAGGCCGCGGTGCTGCACATGAGCAAGGTGGCCGCCGCGCAGCTCTCACCCCAGAAGATCCGCGTCAACGCCATCTGCCCCGGTCTCATCGCCACCTCCATCTTCGGCGCCTCGATGGGCCTGCCGCGCGAGGTCGCCGACCAGATGGCCGCCCGGGTGGCCGAGTTCGGCGCCACCGTGCAGCCGGTGCCCAAGGCCGGCCTTCCGTCCGATATCGCCGAGGCCGCGCTCTACCTCGCCTCCGACGCCGGCGCCTTCGTCTCGGGGACCCACATCGTCGTCGACGGCGGCATCACCGTCGGCAGCCGCCACGCCTGGGATCCGGACCAGCCCTCGCCCTTCACCCTCATGCTGGGGCTGGAGACGACGCCCCAACAGGCCTCGTGAGCGCCGAGTCCGCCTTGGCCGCGAAGCTGACGCCCAACGTTCACGGCGCGCTGTGGATGGTGGCCTCAGCGCTCGGTTTCACGGCGATGACCACGCTGATCAAGTACCTCGGCGACGACTATTCGGCGCCGCTGCAGACCTTCTACCGGCAGGTGGCAGGCTTCGTGGTGCTGCTGCCGATCATCATCCAGCGCCGCGGCGCGGCCTTCGCCACCACCCGGCCGGGAATCCTGATCTTCCGCGCCTCCGCCGGCACGCTGGGGATGATCCTGTCCGTCTACGCCTTCCAGAAGATGCCGCTGGCCGACGCCAACGCGCTGTCGTTCACCCGCACCCTGTGGATGGTGCCGCTGGCCGCCTTCGTGGTGCGCGAGACGGTGGGGCCCTTGCGGATTGCGGCGGCGGTGGTCGGCTTCCTGGGCGTCTTGGTGATGATCCGCCCCGGCGCGGGCGGGAGCTTCGAGGTCGGGCTGCCGGCCATGGCCATGCTGGCCTCGTCCTTCCTGTTCGCCTTGACGATCACCGGCATGAAGGTGCTGACGAGAGATCACAGCCCGATGGTCCTGTTGGTCTGGTCGGCGACGCTGGGGCTGATCTTCGCCCTGCCGGGGGCGTTCATCGAGTGGCGCTGGCCAGAGCCGCTGGACCTGATGCTGCTCTGCGCCATGGGGGTGATCGGGACCATCACCCAGGGCTGCTACATCAAGGGCATGCAGATCGGCGATGCGGCCGCCATGGCGCCCATCGACTACATCCGCCTGGTGTTCACCGCCGCCGCCGGCTTCCTTCTGTTCGGCGAGGTGCCGGGGGTCTGGACCCTGGTCGGGGCCGGCATCGTGGTCGCCTCGACCCTGTTCATCACCTGGCGCGAGCACCGGCTGGCGCAGGCGGCCAAGCGGCTGGGCGACGAGAGCTAACCGCTCACTTCTCCTCGGCGAGCTGGTCCAGGAAGGCGCGCGCGGCCTCGCGGTGGCGGCTCTTCACGTTCGTGCCTACAAGCGCCATCAGGGCGGCGATCACCGCCGCGTCGTCGGTGTAGCCTATCACCGCCAGGACATCGGGAATGGCGTCGGCCGGCAGCACGAAATAGGCCAGACCCGCCAGCATCATCCCCTTGGCGGTGGCCGGCGTCTGCGGGTCGCGCGCGCAGAACCACAGGCTGACCACGTCCGAGGCGAAGGGGATGCGGGCCGCCACTTTGCGTATCTTCGGCCAGAAGCCGTGGCGCACCCGCCGCTCGTTCACCCGCACGACCGCCGGGACCAGGGCCCGCGAGGGATCGATCGGCCTGCGGGGATCGAAATCGCTCGCCTTGACGTCGGGTGACGCTTTTGATGCGCTGCTCATGGGGCTAAGCCTTGCCGCCTCCTCTACTTTATCTAAACGCAATCGGGAGCAGGGCGTCCATGCAACTCAACGGATCCGTCGCCGCGGTCGTCACCGGCGGGGCCTCCGGGCTCGGCGAAGCCACCGTCCGCGCGCTGGCCGCGCACGGCGTGAAGGTGGCCATCTTCGACATGAACGAGCAGAAGGGCGAAGCCGTGGCCAAGGAGGTCGGCGGCGTCTTCTGCAAGGTCAACGTCACCAAGGACGAAGAGGTCGAGGCGGCCTTCGCCAAGGCCCGCGAGGCGCACGGCCAGGAGCGCATCCTGATCAACTGCGCCGGCACCGGCTTCGCGGCCAAGACCGCCACCCGCGACAAGACCACGGGCGAGGTCAAGGCTCACCCGATACAGATCTTCGAGACGATCATCCAGATCAACCTGATCGGCACCTTCCGCTGCATCGCCAAGTCGGCGGCCGGGATGCTGACCCTGGATCCGCTGGAGGACGGCGAGCGCGGCGTGATCGTCAACACCGCCTCGGTGGCGGCGGTCGACGGCCAGGTCGGTCAGGCGGCCTACTCGGCGTCCAAGGGCGGCGTCGTCGGCATGACCCTGCCGATCGCCCGCGACCTGATGAACGACGGCATCCGCGTGAACACCATCCTGCCGGGCATCTTCAACACCCCGCTGATGAACGCCGCGCCGGAGAACGTGAAGGCCGCCCTGGCCGCGTCGGTGCCGTTCCCCAAGCGCCTCGGCAACCCCGAGGAGTACGCCTCGCTGGCCCTCGAGATGTGCCGCAACGGCTACTTCAACGGCGAACACGTCCGGCTCGACGGCGCCATCCGCATGCCGCCGCGCTAAAGCGGCTGGAGCCCCTCCCCGCAAAGGGGAGGGGTTTACTCGCCGAGGTGACGGGTGGCCTTCGGCCAACCAGTCACAGAGGCTGCTGGTGACGGGTTGCGCGCAGCGATACCCGTCACCTCCACGCCACGTTTCAGCGCCGCTTCAGGCCGCCCAGGACGCCGCGCATGATCTCGCGGCCGATCTGACTGCCGATGGAACGCATCAGCGACTTGGCGAAGGCCTCGCCAGCGCCCTCGCGGGTGCGCGTCGTGCGGGCCCGGGGCGCGCGTTCGCGGTCCGGCTCGGGATCGCGGGCGGCCTTGCGGGCAGGCGCAGCCTCGGCCTGCGCCTGCGCGCGCTCGGCCCGCTGCTTCAGCATCTCGAAGGCGGATTCACGGTCCAGCACCCGGTCGTAGACACCGCGCACCGGGCTGGCGGCCATGATCGCGGCGCGCTCCTGGGGCGTGGCCGGCCCCAGCCGCGAAGCCGGCGGCCGGATCAGGGTGCGGGCCACCACGGTCGGCGCGCCCTTCTGGTCGAGCACCGAGACTAGCGCCTCGCCGACGCCCAGGGCCTGGATGGTCTCGGCGGTGTCGAACGCGGGGTTGGTGCGGAACGAGGCCGCGGCGGCCCGCAGCCCCTTCTGCTCCACCGGGGTGTAGGCCCGCAGCGCGTGCTGGATGCGGTTGCCGAGTTGGCCCAGCACCGTCTCGGGGATGTCGGCGGGGTTCTGGGTCACGAAGTAGACGCCGACGCCCTTGGAGCGGATCAGCCGCACCACCTGCTCGACCTTTTCGAGCAGCGCCTTGGGCGCGTCGCGGAACAACAGGTGTGCTTCGTCGAAGAAGAAGGCGAGGCGGGGCTTTTCCGGGTCGCCCACCTCCGGCATCTCCTCGAACAGCTCGGACAGCAGCCACAGCAGGAAGGTGGCGTAGAGCCTCGGCGAATTGATCAGCTTGTCGGCCGCCAGGATGCTGACGTAGCCGCGGCCGGCCGGATCGGTGCGCATCAGATCCGACAGCAACAGGGTCGGCTCGCCGAACAGCTGAGCGCCGCCCTGATCCTCGAGCACCAGCAGCTTGCGCTGGATTGTGGCCACCGTCGCCTTGGACACGTTGCCGTAACGCTGGCCGATCTCGGCGGCGTTCTCCGCCGTCCAGGTGAGCGCCGCCTGCAGGTCCTTCAGGTCCAGCAGCAGGAGGCCCTCGTCGTCGGCGGCGCGGAACACCACGCTGAGCACGCCCTCCTGGACGTCGTTGAGCTCCAGCATTCGCGACAGCAGCAG
>Ga0079224_100005520_pt1 | contig 16636 bp, 13 predicted proteins | sample Stecom2015_FD_80414 | JGI IMG/M metagenome (GOLD analysis project Ga0079224, IMG submission 80414) | Agricultural soil microbial communities from Utah to study Nitrogen management - Steer compost 2015 | ecosystem: Environmental > Terrestrial > Soil > Agricultural land | place: USA: Utah... | reverse complement strand
GCACAAATCAATAATCCTTACAACGAATCAGACTTAATTGAACATTTGTTGTACAAAAAGAATTGGATCGATACAGTTCAGTGGCATTTGGAGGATATCATCCGAGATCCGGAAATTGATCCGATTGAAGCAGTTCGCATCAAAAGATGGATTGATAAATCCAATCAGGAGCGCACCGATATGGTGGAATACATCGACAGCTGGTTCCTTCAGAAATATGCAGATGTTGAGGTTCAGCCAGACGCCAAAATCAATACGGAAAGTCCGGCATGGGCCATAGATCGTTTTTCCATTTTGGCGTTAAAAGTTTATCATATGAACGAAGAAGCCAACCGGACGGACGCTTCTGCGGAACACTTGTCTCAGGTTCGTGCCAAACTGAATGTACTTCTTGAACAACATAAAGATTTGTCTACGGCCATCGAAGAATTAATTCAGGATATAGCATCCGGAAAAAAATACATGAAAGTCTACAAACAGATGAAAATGTACAATGATGATGAATTAAATCCGGTGTTGAGAGGGAAGAATAAAAAATAAAAAAAGCAAGTACATAACTTGCTTTTCTACTACGGTGTAGTACTAACCTAAACTAATCTCTTCTACAACTGAAGAATTCTTGTTTTTAGGAATGCGACTTACCCTCACATAAGCAAAATTGATTCCTAGAAATGTTATAATAAAACTTGTAAAATTAGAATAATTAAAAAATTAATTAATTCTTAGTAAATGTGTTAAATTGTTCTTGACCACTTTCTGAGATAACGACAACATGGTAAAATCCTTGTTGAAGTCCGTTTATATTGATGGAGGTTTTGTCATTTGAAATAGCGGCAGAACCGATCAAATTTCCTTCCACATCAAAAATTTCAAGCCCGGCAATTTTCTCACCTTCCGATGTAATTTCAATCTCATCTGATGAAATCGAAGTAATCTCAGGGATAAAAGTCTTGCCACTACTACCAGCGCCAAGGCGGACTCCGTTGTTTTGCTGTGCTAACGTATAGCCAAATGCAAATGTGAATAATAATATAAAAAGTGTGTGTTTCATAATGAAACAAAGTTATTTATTCTTTTATAAACACAACCTACCAAGATTTTGGTATTTTTGCTACAGCCATGAAAAACTTACTGATTTTAGGGTTTTTTGCTATTTCTGTTTTGGTTTTTGCCCAAAATGAGGAAGAAAAAATCGAATATAACTATCAGAAATACAGAGAGGTAGTCGAAACAGAGCCGGATTCTGCTTTGATTTATCTGGCTGAAGCCAAACGGTTGAACCAACAACTTGAATTGAAGAATTGGGATGCGAGAATTGCTTATGGAATGGGTTATTCTTATTATATCAAGAAAAATTTTAAAACCGCCAACGAATTTTTTACTGAAGCAATCAGGTATGCGGATACCGCCCGGAACTCCAACATCCTGAGTAAATCCTATAACCAAATCGGACAAATCTACGCCGTTCAAAATGATTTCAAAAATGCATTGTCCAACTATCATTTATCATTAAAAATTTCTGAAGGAAAAGAAGAGCTAAGTGACAACACCATTGCGGTTCTATCCAATCTTGCCGACCTTTATATTTTACAAAACGACACAATCAGCGCCAGAAACTATTATTATCAGGCACAAAAAATAGGGGAACGCGACGACCGGAAATTACATTTGGCGGTGGTGTATAATAATCTGGCTGTTTCTTATATGAAGTCCAATAAGGATAGTACGGAATTCTATTTAAGAAAATCTCTTCAGATTCATAAAGACAACCATAACGTTTATGGCCAAATCATGAGTCAAATCAATTTGGTTTCTACTTATTTAAATTTCAAATCGGAAGCGGACTACAGGAAATCTTATCAATATTTGCAGGAATCCTTGAAGTTGAGCAAAGCATTGGGAAATTTGGAAGCAGAATTTTTTAGTTATTTTTATTTAGGAAAATACTACGAACAAGCAGAATCAAATTTCCAGCAAGCACTTCATTATTATAATCAGTCCAATGAAGTCTTAAGAAAAGGATATAAAAATGACTATGCGATAGAACTTTACAAAAGTCTCTCGCGCGTCCATTCCCAATTGGGAAATTTTAAAGATGCTTATTATTTTGAAAAAATTCAACATAAATTACAGGACAGCATATTCAGCGTAGAAAAAAATAAACAATTTCATGAAACCCAAACAAAATTTGACGTTGAAAGAAAAAATAACCAGATCCAACTCTTAAATAAAGAAAAACAAATCCAAAAAGGACAAAACCGACTGATTTTCATAGGTTCCATTATGGTGATTATCCCACTTTTGCTGTTGGCGATATTTTACCGCCAACGCATGAAATACCAGGAAACGATTGCGCGGCAAGAAAAATTAATCTTTGAAAAAGAAATCGAATCCACGCGGACCAAAAACCTTCTAGAAGGTCAAAATCTGGAACGAAAAAGAATTGCAACCGAGCTTCATGACGGTGTAGGAGGCAGGCTTTCAGCCATCAAAATTAAAATGGATCAACTCAACACCACGACGATTCAAGATCAAGAATTGGAAGAATGCATCAATCAACTTCAGGAAACGGCCAAAGAAATTCGCGTTATCTCGCATGAATTGAACGAAAACAACCGGGATAAAATAAATTTTGTACATTTATTGAATCAATTGGTAAAGGACTATAGATTTTATTTTACCGGCGAAATTCATCTGAATATTTTCCCTGAAGCAAAATTTCAGGAAATCGAAGGTGTTGCAAAACACTATTTGTACAGAACTATTCAGGAAATACTATCCAACTGCTTAAAGTATGCTGACGCCGAAAATATAAATATAGACTGCACTTTTGATTCGGTGTGCAGAATAATTGTTGAGGATGACGGAAAGGGATTTGATGTCGACAAAGTCAAAAAAGGAATGGGGATTTCCAATCTGCACAAACGAGTTGAAACGCTAAATGGCAGTCTTTTTATAGATTCAGCAAAAGGAAGAGGTTCAACTTTTATTATCGAAATTCCACCGGATGGAAAAGAAAATGGTTAGGATAGGTATTGTCGACGATCACCAATTGATTTTGGATGGTTTGGAAAAATTATTGAGTTCAGAAGAAAACTTTCAGGTAGTATTCATTCAAAATTCAGCGATAAAAGCATTGGAATACATGGAAAAAAATCCGGTAGATTTGGTCATAACAGATGTAGCGATGCCCGAAATGAATGGTGCCGAATTCGTCCAAAAAATCAGAACCATTCATCCAAAAGTAAAAATACTGGTACTCAGCATGTACAAAACCGATTTGATCCATGAAGATGATGTAGACGGCTATTTATTGAAGGAATCCTCCAGTAAAACCATCCTGAAAACAGTCAAGGAAGTCCTGACAAAAAAGCCCAAAAATCTGTATTCGCCTTCCACCGGAACTTATCACAATCTGTCCAAACGCGAAAGCGAAATCGTCATAGAAATCGGAAACGGCCTGTCATCAGAACAAATTGCAGAGAAACTATTTCTCAGTTATTACACCGTAGAAACCCATAAAAAAAACATCTTTTTGAAACTCGATGTGAAAACCACATCTGAATTGATCAAAAAAGCGATGCATCTCGGCATCATTATGCATTGATCAGTCAGTTTCAGGCTTTTCGAGCCGGTTTTTCACAAACTCAATTTCTGTCTTACCATGCGGTTTTGGTTTTCCATTTTCATCCAGATTAACCATCGTGATATTGTCCACCGTGATGATGGTTTCATGCGTCATTTTATTGCGGACTTCAGATCTTAAGACCAATGAACTCCTTCCGAATTTTACGACATCGATCCCTATTTCTACTACGTCACCTTGCCGGGCCGAACTCATAAAGTTGATCTCCGAAATGTATTTGGTGACCACGTGAGGACTTTCCAGTTGGATGATGGAATACAAAGCAGCTTCCTCGTCAATCCAGGCCAATAAAGTCCCTCCAAACAAAGTTTTATTGGGGTTTAAATCTTGGGGTTTAACCCATTTTCGAGTGTGAAATCTCATATTTTTTGACTAAATTTATTCATAAAAAAACGTCCAAAAAAGATATTTCGAACGTTTCGGTATATTTTTACACCTGAATTTACTCTATTTCAAAAGATACTTTTAACGTAACTCTGAATTCTGAAACATTCCCATCTTTTACAGCCACACTTTGGTCTTTTACCCAAGCAGACTTGATGTTATTGACAGTCATGGAGGCTTTTTGTATGGCTTTTTTTGAAGCATCCTCCCAGCTTGATTCCGAGCTTGCCATAAGCTCAATTACTTTTAATACAGACATTTTTTAGAAATTTAATTGGTTGTAAAATATTCGAACTTACAAGTAACAAAATTTTTACGATTTATCAAAAAAGTATTTTGATCAAATCGCCGACTTTTGAAACCGTTTCCACTCTGATTTGGTAATCAGAAATCTTGATTTTATTGTACTTCGAAATAAAAATCACATCATAACCCAGCTTTTCAGCTTCCAGAATTCTTTGCTCAATTCGGTTGACCGCACGGATTTCTCCGCTTAAACCGACTTCTCCCGCAAAACAACAATTATCCGGCAAAGACACATCCATGCTGGACGATAAAATTGCCGAAATCACTGCCATATCGATTGCCGGGTCATCGACTCGGATTCCTCCCGTGATATTCAAAAAAACATCTTTTGCTCCCAATTGGAATCCGGCGCGTTTTTCCAAAACCGCGAGCAGCATATTCAGTCTTTTGGTGTCAAATCCCGTTGCAGAACGCTGAGGCGTGCCGTAAACCGCCGAACTCACCAGTGCCTGAATCTCAATTAACATTGGGCGAATTCCTTCCAGGGTTGCCGCAATGGCATTTCCGCTCAGCGGCTCGTCTTTCTTTGAAATCAAAACTTCAGACGGATTTTTTACTTCACGCAGTCCACTTCCTAGCATTTCGTAAATGCCGAGTTCAGAAGTCGAACCAAAACGGTTTTTCTGTGCACGTAGTAAACGGTAAATATGGTTGCGGTCGCCTTCAAACTGTAAAACCACATCCACCATGTGTTCCAGTATTTTGGGGCCGGCGATGACACCTTCTTTTGTAATATGTCCGATCAGAACCACGGGGACATTGATTTCTTTTGCGTAGCGAATCAATTCGGATGTGCATTCCCTGATTTGCGAAATGCTTCCCGGTGAGGATTCCACAAACTGTGTATGTAAAGTTTGAATCGAATCGATGACAATTAATTCGGGCTGGATTTCCTGTGCATGTTTGAATATTTTCTGGGTATTGGTTTCGGTCAATATGAAACATTGTTCAGACTGAATGCCGATTCTTTCTGCGCGTAATTTAATTTGCGAAGCGGATTCTTCACCCGAAACATATAAAACTTTAATTGTAGGAAGATGAAGCGCTACTTGCAGCATCAAAGTTGACTTCCCGATTCCGGGTTCGCCTCCGATTAAAGTAACCGAACCGTTGACCAGACCACCGCCCAAAACACGGTTAAGTTCTTCGTTTAAAGTATCGATTCGGATTTCACCGACTTCTGAAACGTCTTTTATGTTTTGAAGTCCCACTCCGGCTTTCCCTGAAGGAGAGGGAGATTTCCATGATTTTTTTTCTTCGCCTTTGTCGATGATTTCTTCCACGATGGTGTTCCATTCGCCGCAGGCTTTACACTGTCCCATCCATTGGCTGAATTGGGTGCCGCAGTTTTGACAGAAAAAAGAAGTTTTGGTTTTGGACATTCTGATGATTTTGTCCAAATTTAATTGAAATATGGATGTATTTTAGGATATTTAAAAGAATATTCTCAAAATTGGGAACATGGAAAACCCAATTGAAGAAAGAATTTCTATTTTGTTTCTGATGGTAAATTTTCCGACTTCCTGATCGAATTATTTCGAATTCTTGCAATGTAATAAAAGGATAAAATTCCAAAAATCAGAATCGAAATAATTTGGGCGAAATAAAGCATCAGTCCGAAATAATTCCCGACCATTTTTCCGTCATCTGCCGAATTTCCTTGGGATATATAAATGGCAGAAAACGCTAAACTCATCACATAAGGATAGCCCAAACCGCCGACAGCAGGCATGATCATCCCGAGCGCACCGGCTACGATCAGAAAAAATCCTTCGCCTAATCCGTATTGAGAAGTTTCGGGAAAGGCAAACAAAACCAAATAGGTCATCAGAAAATAACAAAACCAGATCCCAAAGGAATAGGCAACAAATTTTCCGCGTTCTTTTAAATGCAAAATGGATTTAAATCCTTCCCAGATTCCGCGTAGGAATAATTCGATGCGGCGGTACAGCGAAAAACCTTTTAATCGTTTTCTGCTCGCCAGAATTAAAAGTAGTATGAGCAGGAAAATGATACCTGCTATCAAATATTTCCCCAGTGATGGTTTCTCGGTAAAAGAAAGAAAGGAAAACAAAGTTTTGGCATTGAAAATAAAGGTCAATCCTAAAAATAATAAAAGGAAAAATACGTCAATCACCCGTTCAAAAACAATGGTTCCCAGAGATTTGTCGGCCGGTACTTTTTCCATTTTATAAAGAGAAGTAGCACGTGAAATTTCCCCGCTTCTCGGGATGACTAAATTCATGAAGTAACCCAATGAAACAGCCCAGAATGCGCTTTTGGTCTGAATGTCGTAGCCTAAAGGTTTCAATAATAATTTCCATCGGGCAGCTCGTAGCCAATAGGATACAATGCTGATAACCATTGAAAGCAAGAACCAAAAATAATTGGCGCGTTTGGCGGCGGATTTCAAAACCTGAAAATCGGTTTCCTTTATCGTTAAAACAATAAAAATGGCAGCCAGACCAATGGCTAATAAGGTGAATATCAGATTAGTGATTTTGGATTTCATCCATCCAATCGGTTAGTTTCTTCGTTTGGAAAAATGATGGTCGGCTTGAAGTCTTTTGCTTCTTCCATGGTGGCCAGACCATAGCCGATGATGATGATGGTATCACCTACTTGTACCAGTCTTGCTGCTGGACCGTTTAGAGTGATTTCGCCTGAACCTCTTTTTCCCGGTATGGTATAGGTTTCAAAGCGTTGTCCATTATGTAAGTTTACAATTTGGACTCTTTCTCCAATGATCATTTTGGCGGCATCCAGTAAATCTTCATCTATCGTGATGCTGCCTATATAATTTAATTCGGCTCCGGTAATTTTTACTCGGTGAATTTTTGATCGGACTATTTGTATCATCATAACAGGGGCAAAGGTAAGGAGATTTATGAAATGGATATTAATATAAACCTAAGTTATCGATTAACCGGATTTCGTCTGCAAAAACGGCCACAAATGCTCTGAGTTTTTGGGTTTTTGATTTTTCTGCTGCGGATGTAAGTGTTTGTTCGTCAGCAATTTCAAAATATTCCAATTGAAGTTGGGTTTGCGCAAAAGCTTCCGAAACAAATTTTTTGGTGTCTGCTATCGAATTGTCCTTCAGATAGAGTTTGGCATTTTTCAGGATGCGGTAAATTTCAGGTGCTTCTGCTCTCATTTCTTCCGACAGTCGCATGTTTCTGGAGCTCATCGCCAATCCATCCGGTTCGCGCATGATTGCTACCGGAACGATTTGGGTTTGAATATTTAATTTTTTGACTAATTCTTCTATGATACGGAGCTGTTGAAAATCTTTTTCTCCGAAATAAGCACGATCGGGTTGGATGATTTCGAAGAATTTCCGGACGATGGTTGCCACGCCGTCAAAATGTCCCGGACGAAATTTTCCTTCCATTTGGTTTTCCAATCCGTTAAAATCAAATATCTGGGAGGTTGTTTCTTGTGGATACATTTCTTCTACCGAAGGAATAAATAGAATATCCACCCCGGCTTCTTCCAGCAATTGAGTATCTTTTTCTTCCGTACGCGGATATTTTTTCAGGTCTTGTTGATTGTTAAATTGTGTCGGGTTCACAAAAATACTGACCAGTGTAAAGTCATTTTCCTTTTTGGACTGATTGACTAAGGAAATATGTCCCTGATGCAAGGCGCCCATAGTGGGTACAAAACCAATAGAATGACCTGAATTTATTTGAGATTCTACCCAAATTTTAGTTTCATTTGATTCTCTTAAAATAATCATTAATCTGTGTTAAATAAATCAAAAACAAGGCAAAAGTAAGATAAGTGCTTCACATCTCGTATAAAATTCGTATCTTTGTGCACTATTTCAAGTAATTAATGAGTTCAAAAATGGATGGAAAGCGCATATTGTATGTAACTACAGAAATGATTCCTTACTTTCCTGAAAGCCCGATGTCTTTACAGTCTTTAAGGATTCCAAAAGCTATGAGTGATAAAGGCGCAGATGTGCGTATTTTTATGCCTAGATTTGGTGTGATTAATGAGAGAAGACATCAGTTACATGAGGTAATTCGGCTATCAGGAATGAATTTGATCATCAATGACATGGATCAGCCTTTGATTATAAAAGTAGCCTCGGTTCCCAGCGAGCGTTTGCAGGTGTATTTTATAGATAACGAAGAATATTTTAAAAGAAAATCCGTTTATTTAGACAAAGACGGAAAAATGTTTGATGATAATGATGAGCGGGCTATTTTCTTTGCAAAAGGAGTTTTGGAGACGGTGAAAAAATTGAACTGGAAACCGGACGTAGTGCATGTCATGGGTTGGATGTCCAGCATGGTGCCTGCTTATGTGAAAAAATACTATGCGGAGGATTCCTTTTTTAATGAAGCCAAAGTAGTGGTATCATTATTTGACAATCCATTTGAGGGAGAATTAAATTCTGAAATTTCAAATAAACTGGCCTTTGACGGAATCAATGGAGACATTGCAAACTTTTTACAAAAGCCGGATTTTGAAGGAATGACTTTGTCGGCTCTCCGCTATGCAGATGCTGCCGTAAAAGGTGAAGAATTCATACCGGAATCTATCAATAAATATTTGGAATCCGAAAACATGCCCGTAATGGGATATTGTCCCGTTGAGGGAATCAGTGAGGCGTATAAAATCTTCTACGCCGAGGAATTAATGAATGAAAATTTATAGAAATTTGATGAAGAGATTTTTCAACTTCGTTGGCACAATTGTTTTGTGTGCAACCGCATTTACTGTTTTCTCTTGTGAAGACGATATTTCAGGTGTAGGAAGTGGATTGTTGGACAGTGGTTCCACCGCAAATGTACAATATGTGAACCTGATTGCTTATAATTCCAATAACGACTCCATCCGTTCTGATGAGAAAGTATTGCAAAGCGGTGTTTTAGGTGTATATGAGGAACCTGTTTTTGGCCGAACCAAAGCACATTTTTATTCTCAAGCCCGCCTTTCAGGATTTAATCCTGATTTTGGTGATAATGCAGAGATGGATTCGGTGATTTTGTATGTTCCGGTTTATGTTAATGATGACGAGGATGAAATAGAAGTCGATACTACTTATTTGTATTTGGGTGCAGGTGAAGAGCCAAGTGATTCTGCAACTGTCAGAATTAAGCGTACCTATAAGCTGGATTCCATTTATGGAAATACAGATTTAACCATGAATCTTCAAGTGAGAGAAGTATCGGACTACATGGGTTCACAAGAAACCATCCATTTCTCCAATCCCAATTTGGCACCATGTGTAGATTGTCCCAATACCAATCAGATAAATGTTTTTCCTACTGTTTTAGGAACAGGTCAGATTAAAAATAAAGTAACGACTTATCAGGTTAAAAAACTTAATGCCAATTCTACCACTGTACCGGCCACGGCTTTCCAAATCAAATTGGACAAAGATTATTTCAAACAAAAATTTATAGACAATCAGAATTCTTCTGATCTAAATGATAATGCAGCTTTCATTCGAAATTTCTTCAGAGGAATTGAATTGACAGTTGCAGAAGACCAAGGGTTTTTGTTTAATTTCCGTTCGGCATCTTCCGATTTTAGCTTGGTGATGTATTATCATTATGACAATCCGGATGAGCAGGAAGAAGGAGACGAAGACTATGAAGAAACCCTGAACGGAGGTCTTCCTTTGAACTTTTTGACCTTTTGGTCAGACCCAAGTTTCGGATATAATGTTCAGGTAAACCAATTTGAACATATCAACCGAAGTTCGCAGTTTGTCAATGCTTATACAAACCCCAATACAACTGTCGGAGATTCTCGCTTATATTTGGCAGGAATGGATGGAACCAAAACCATCATTAAAATCAATCAGGAAGAACTGAATGAAATCCGTCAGAACGTATTGAATAACGATTGGGCCATAGTGGGAGCAGAATTGAATTTGTACGTTGACGAAAGTCAAAACTTCAGAAAGCCACCTTATTTATTTGCTTGGAATAATTACAGAGACGAAGACGAATGGAAAAATATCAATTTCCCGGATGTATATACTTTTTATAACAGCTATCCCGTTTCCGTTCAATTTAATCCAATGTATGATTATGAAGCGGACAATAAAATGTACACCATCCGTATCACGGACTATATCAAAAGCATCGTCGAACAAAATGAAATTTTTGAAGAAGGCTCCGTTATTTTGAGTTTGGGTAATTTCTTATTAAGTCCTTCCGGCTCCTATACGACTGTTTATAATACGACTGATCCGTTTTATAACAACCGAAGTTTTAACCCTTATCGGGTAGTTTTACATGGAAGTAATTCAGAAAATCAGGAGAAAAGACTGAAATTAAAAGTCTATTACACCCAAAAATAAATCAAATTATGTGTGGAATCGTTGGTTATTTAGGACACAGAGAAGCATATCCAATCATCATAAATGGTTTGAAAAGACTGGAGTACAGAGGGTATGACAGTGCAGGATTGGTCATCATTGAAGACGAAGACTTTGGATTGGTAAAGACCAAAGGAAAAGTTTCAGATCTTGAAGAAAAGTCAGGAAATCTGAATAACGGAGCAACCATAGGAGTTGGTCACACACGTTGGGCTACGCATGGTGTTCCAAATGACGTAAATTCGCATCCTCATTTATCCAATGATGGAAGTTTGGTGATCGTCCACAATGGTATCATTGAGAACTACGATACGATCAAAACCCAGTTGTCCCAAAAGGGATTTGTTTTCCATAGCGATACGGATACCGAAGTTTTAATCAATTTGATTCAATTCTTTAAAGATTCTGAAAATTTAAATTTAACAGATGCAGTCCGTTATGCTTTAAATGAAGTAATCGGTGCTTATGCGATTGCGGTTTTAGACAAAAACACACCGGACGAAATCGTCGTAGGACGTTTGGGAAGTCCGTTGGCAATCGGAATTGGTGAAAACGAATTTTTCATTGCTTCAGACGCTTCCCCTTTTTTACAATTCACCAAAGAAGCCGTTTATCTGGACGATGGTGAAATGGCCACAATCAAATTGGGTGAAAAAGTTGACATCCGGAAAATCAAAGACAATTTACCGGTTACACTTGCCGTACAGGAGCTTCAATTGAATTTAGAAGAAATTGAAAAAGGAGGATACGAGCATTTCATGCTGAAAGAAATCTATGAGCAGCCGAAATCTATCCGCGATACCATGCGGGGAAGGTTACTCGTGGACGAAGGCATCATCAAAATGGCCGGAGTCTGGGACCATCAGGAAAGATTTCTCAATGCAAAACGAATCATCATCGTGGCTTGCGGGACTTCCTATCATGCCGGACTGGTAGCCGAATATTTAATCGAGGATCTGGCGAGAATTCCGGTGGAAGTGGAATATGCTTCCGAATTCCGATACAGAAATCCGATTATCAATAAAAAAGACATCGTAATCGCTATTTCCCAATCCGGTGAGACGGCCGATACGCTGGCGGCGCTGAAACTTGCCAAAGAAAAAGGTGCTTTCATTTATGGAATCAATAATGTGGTAGGTTCATCCATTGCGAGAATTACGGACGCCGGTTCTTATACACATGCAGGTCCTGAAATCGGGGTGGCATCGACCAAAGCTTTTACTGCTCAGTTGACGATTCTTTCTCTGATTGCTATCAAATTAGGAAAACACAATGGTAATCTGAGCAATGAAAGATTCAATGCGCTCATCAGCGAATTGGACGGAATTCCGGAGCTGGTTCAGGAAACGCTGGAATCGACTGCCGAAAAAGTAATCGGAATCGCAGAAATTTATAAAGATGCGCCCAATGCGCTTTATCTGGGAAGAGGTTATAATTTCCCGTCCGCATTGGAAGGTGCTTTGAAGCTGAAAGAAATTTCCTATATCCATGCAGAAGGTTATCCGGCTGCAGAAATGAAGCATGGACCGATTGCATTGATCGATGAAAATATGCCGGTGGTGATCATCGCGACCAAAACCGGTCATTACGAAAAAGTAGTGAGCAATGCACAGGAAATCAAGGCGAGAAAAGGACAAATCATTGCTGTGGTCAACAAAGGGGACAGCGAAGTGAGAAGAATTGCGGATCATGTCATTGAAATCCCGAATTCTTCAGAGGAATTCAGTCCGATTCTGTCAGCCATCCCATTGCAGTTATTGTCTTATTATATCGCTGTTAAACTGGGTAGAAATGTGGATCAACCCAGAAATCTGGCGAAATCAGTGACGGTAGAATAATCAGAAATAAAATATCAAGGCAAATCCTCTTCTGTTTCGGAAGGGGATTTTTCATTTTCACCTGTTTCCGAAATTTCTGTGGTCTTTGTTTCTTCCGCATCTTTGTTTAAAGCAGGCAAAACCCAAGTTTCGTCCATGTCCCATAAAACCCGGACATTGATGACAGACGGATATACAAAAGATGGTTCGGGTTGTTTTTTGATAAAGAAATCACCCGTATCCCAAAATCCGTTTTCATTTTCATCGACCCATAATTTGAAATAATATTTTCCGGCCGGCAGATAATTGTATTCAAAACTTGAGTTGGTAGATAATTGTTCATCCAAAATCTCGTCTTTTTCATTTAACAATTGAATCCAAAAAGGATGAGGCGGTTTATTTTCCAATTTGAGCATTAAATTCCCAAAATCATTTCGGGTTTTGGTGCGGATGTCAAATTGAATCGTATCATTGGTTTTTCCAAAAAAATCGGTAATGGCATCGGGGAAAATTTCCACACGGTAATTGGAGGCCAATTCGAGAGGGAAATCCAACGTAAAGCTGTTGGCATCTTTCGGGTCGTGAACCAATTTGGCAGGCAAACGGATCGTATCTTTTAAAACATTTACATAAGTGGAATCCAAACCAAGAATCGGATAATTGGCCGTAAATTTTACGGGTCGACCGGGCGCATAACCCAAAGGACTTTTTCTATCCAGATTGAGCGAATGTTTTGTCAAATTAGAATAAACCATCGTAACTGTGTCGGATTGATCTTCATGATTGACCAAAAAATGGATGCGTTTGGAGTTTTCCGCGATGGAATCTACGGCAGGTTGGAACCAGAAATTCAAAGAATCACTTCGGGGCGTATAGGAAATTTTTGAAGTTGTAAAATCAAAATCCAAGGGTTGGATTTCTATTTCTTCCGGTTGGCCCTTGAACCGAAAGACGATGTGTCCATATCCTTTTTGTTCTGCTTTTTCTGCTTTATAAGGAGGAATTTGATCAAATAATTCTATGTTAAAATTCTGATTTTCAGATAATTCTATCGGATCTTCCAGGAATCCGAATTTTTCTTTTCCTATGTCAAATTGCATGTTCTGCACTTCATCGTCAAAGGCGATCATTTGGTATTTTCCCGGTCGCAGATAATTGAGTTTATAGATTCCTGCAGAATCCAGTCTTGAAATATAAAATGGTTTTTGTTTCAGCACCAAACTATCGTTATAAGTAGAATCCATTTTAAAAAGTGCCACCAAAAGATTTTCAGATTGTTTTCTGAGGGCAGGAATACTGGCTTTTCCAGAAATTTCGAGTGAATCGATATAGTCTCCGGTAGAAAAAACGTATTGAAAATAAGGAAGTTTATTCCCTTCATTATTGTCCTGAATGGCATTCCCGAAATTGATATTGTAAGTGGTATTGGATTGGAGTGGTTCTTCCAGTTTAATTTTCACTGTTTTGCTGGGCGAACCCAATGGCATAAAAGTAGCAGAACTTCCCAGTGGTGGCGAAACCACGATGTTTTTCATGGGTTCTTTCAGGATGATGAATTCGTCAAAATCGATTTCGATTTCTTTTAAATCAGTAGAAACATTCAGAGATAAGGTGTCGGGACTGGAACCTAAATATTTAGGAGCTTCTGTATCTTTTGGTCCTCCTGAAGGCGAACCTTGTCGGGCACAGGAGGAAAGGATGCATAAACATAAAATTGGTAGTAAAAATCGCATATTGAAAATATGCTGCAATTTAATCAAAATTAGAATGGAGAAAAGCGGCAACTTTATTTATTATCATAAAAAAAGCCGCCCCGACTTAGTCGGGGCGGCCTTTAAGCATTTATTCTAATTTATTTTTTTACCAATTTTTTAATTACGGTTTGTTTTTCACCTATAATTTGGACTAAATAAGTACCGGTTGGTAAATGTTTAATGGAAATAGGATTTTCCACCAATGAATTGTTCAGATTTACTTCCTGAATCAATTTACCGCTCATATCCAAAATCACCACTTTCTGGATGGATTGTTTGGTTTGGTTGGAAATGATAACCTGGTTGTCAGCCGGATTTGGATATAAACTGATTAAGTTGTTAAATCCTACATCACCGGTTCCCATTAATTCATCCACAGTCAATTCAAAGCTACAAGTTGCAGTATTTCCTGAACTATCCTGAACCGTAAATTCAATGGTATGAGCACCAATTGCTAGTTCAGTTCCCGGAGCAGGTGATTGGGTTTGGTTGGAAACGGCCGAACAGTTATCTGTTGCAGTTACATCTCCTTCCGCCCAATAGTCAGGCAAGGTATAAGTTTCACCCGGATTCACTTCAATAGTAGCATCGGCAGGACAATTGATTTCCGGCGCAACTCCATCATTTACTGTAACTGTAAATGAACAAGTAGAAGTATTGGTTCCGTCTGTAACTTCAAAAGTATTGGTAGTGGTACCTACAGGGAATTCGCTTCCGGAAGGCAAACCTTCGGTTTGAGTTACAACCGGAGTCGGAGTAAATACTCCTTCTACTTCTATGTTGTCAATCCAAATACCGGTAGCACTTGCAGAATTGTCACAACCCATTCTCCAACGGAACATTACATTTTGGCCGTCAAAAGATGAACTTAAATTAATTTCAACCGGAATGAATCCGCTTGAGTTTCCGGACCAGGCTTGTCTGTTTGGTAAAGGATTGTTCCATCCTGAACTTAAAGTTGAGTTATAAGCTCCCGATACAAACGTTCCGCCTCCTGATAAAATATCGCTCCAAGATGATCCGTTATTTGTGGAATATTCCAATACAGCACCGTCAAATCCGCTTTCAGAATTATAATAAATATCAAATAATAATTTCGCATTCGGGCTGTCAATCGCGAAAGCCGGCGAAACCATAGAATTCAAACTTACTGAAGAAACGTCCTGCGCAAATGCAGAATTCGGAGCAGAAGAAGATTGGGCATTTGTAGTAACCCATGGAGTATTTCCTCCTGATTCATTCGTAGTTGTCCAACCATCAGGTAAATTTGGAACGCCTACCATATCAAAGTTTTCTCCGTTTGTAAATGAACAAGTTGTCATTCCAACCGGTTCTGCATAATTGACAACAGCCGAACAAGATGAACCACTTGTGTTTACTACGATGTCAGCAGGACATTCTACTATCAATCCTTCTGTTACTTCAATTTGATCAGAAGCTGATGTAGCCGGAGCACAATCAGTTTCCGGAACGTTATAGCTTATGGTATGAATTCCTACGCCTGCCAAAGCAGCGTCAAAAGTATAAGTCGTACCGTTTCCGTCATCTGTTACTCCAGGTCCGCTGTAAACACCACCAAATGGGGATCCTCCCGATAATCCGGTCATTACACCTACCTCAATACATACGTCTGCAGGTGCAGTAAATTCAGCTTCCGCTGAAGGCGTATCAAATGCTTCCGTTCCATCTGTGTTGCTGTTTGAAGAACCTTGAGAAGCACTAACTCCCAATCCTCTTCTTGCAAATACATCCCAAATCAAACATTGGTTGGCGCCTCCGTATAAAAGTTGGTCCGCTTCCAAAATGGCATCACGACCATCTACGAATCCCGGGCTACAAGGTTGTAATTTTAATCCTTCTACTACCAATTGAATGGCCATATTATTTCCTCCTGTTCCTTCATATATATCCGGATCAAAACCATATTCGTCGATCAAAGCCCAGGTCAAATCCCAAAGCATGGCACACCAAACACTTCCGATTGGGTGCGGTCCGAACATCGTTTTAATGTCATCATAGGTATGCGGGTTTACTGTCATGTCGGTTGAATATCTATAATCCCGGATACCGGCTCCGCCCGGACCTTCATTGAACAAATAAGTTCCAATTCCTCTTCCGTCTGTTCCTTCATCATCTGCATCCATGGTCAACATCAAACCGAACCAGTCGCTCCATCCTTCACCCATTTGCTCACCATTCCATAAACAACCGGATTGGCTCGGTCCTCCTGTCAAACGATTGGAGATTCCATGACCGTATTCGTGTACAATTACCAAATTGTCAAAATCACCGTCTTTATTTCCACAAACATACATCTGCATGGTAGGGTTTCCACCGTCTGCAGGTGTTCCGAAGTTGGCGTTACAGGTTCCGCTTCCGTCCT
>Ga0079224_100005519_pt1 | contig 16637 bp, 15 predicted proteins | sample Stecom2015_FD_80414 | JGI IMG/M metagenome (GOLD analysis project Ga0079224, IMG submission 80414) | Agricultural soil microbial communities from Utah to study Nitrogen management - Steer compost 2015 | ecosystem: Environmental > Terrestrial > Soil > Agricultural land | place: USA: Utah... | reverse complement strand
GGAGTCCGGCCGGCCCGCATTCCATTCCTGTTGTCGTTGCATGGCTGTTTCCACCAGGGCTACAGCTTCCCGGAGCAGTTCAGGGGAGGCTCCCGGGCGAGGGCCCTTCTCGGACAGCAGGCGACGGAATTGCTTGCCCCCTGGCTCTCCATGGTAAAGCCCCAATGTATGGCGTGCAATGTGCCAGAACTGGGCACCTTGGCTGATTTTCCGTTCCATGTAATCCAGCAGTTGTTCCATAACCTGGGCCCGGTCCAGATCGGAGCGGCTATCGTCGTCGAACAGGGCGCTATCCACCCGGGAAAGCATCCAAGGCCGTTGATAGGCTTCTCTGCCGATCATGACCCCATCCACCTGGGCCAAGTGCTCCTGGCAGGCCTCAATAGTTTGGATCCCCCCGTTGATCAGGATCTCCAGGTGGGGGAAGTCCCGTTTTAGCTGGTACACCACTTCGTAACGAAGGGGAGGAATCTCCCGGTTCTCCTTAGGGCTCAGTCCCCTGAGGATGGCCTTGCGGGCGTGGACGATAAAGGTACGGCAGCCGGATTCCTGGACGGTTCCCACAAAGTCACAGAGTTGGGCATAGGAATCCTGGTCGTCGATCCCAATCCGGTGTTTGACGGTGACAGGAATCTCCACCGCATCAAGCATCGCTTTTAAGCAGTCGGCCACCAGCTGCGGATGGGCCATCAGACAGGCACCGATCATATTGTTTTGCACACGGTCACTGGGGCAGCCCACATTCAGGTTCACTTCATCATACCCCCATTGTTGAGCCAGGCGGGCACATTCCGCCAGTTCGGCGGGGTTGCTTCCTCCCAACTGGATAGCCACCGGATGCTCTTCCGGGTTGAAATCCAGAAACCGGGCACGGTCGCCGTGCAATATGGCGCCAGTCGTGACCATTTCCGTATAGAGCAGGGCATGACGGGATAGAAGCCGCGCAAAGTAGCGATAATCGGGCGTCGTCCAGTCCATCATGGGTGCGATGCAAAAGCGCCGGTTAAGAGATTTTGAAGTGTCGGAAACAGTTACAGACATGCAATGACCGAAATTAGCTGGAATTTCGGGCCATTATACGTGGAGCGGCGGCTGGAAATCGAATTGGGAAACAGCTCTGATGTGATGAAGGGATCTGGCTTGCTAATGGGGCAGGGGAGTGTGCAATCAGGCCACCGCCTGCCCCAAATAGATGTCAGGGCTTGGGCTGAAAGGAATCGCTTAGCGCAGGCAGCGATGGATGGCTTCAGCGAGGTTAGTCAGGAATTGGGCATAGGAGCCGGGACCTGGTTCAATTTCTACGCCCAGCGGGTCCAGGATCTCCTGGCGAATATTCAGGCCTTCTGTGAGGCTGTTCAGGTAGCGGGGCTGGATTTGCGGCTCCAGCAGAACGCAGTGAGCCTGGGAGCTCTCCAGAACAGTACGCAGTTGGGTAAGGTGGCGAGCGCCAGGCGAGCGTTCCGGAGTGATGGTAAGCGCACCGACCTGGTTAAGTTCATAGTGTCCCACAAACCGGCCATAGGCATCATGGGTAACCAAAAAACCTTTCTCCCCCACTGGCTGTAATAAATCCCGATTGGATTGATCGGCTGTACGCAAGCTCTTATTGAACTCGGCCAGGCGTTGCTGGAATTGTTGAGCCTGTTCAGGGCGCAGTTCGCTGAATAACTGGGCGGCCACTTTGGCAATTTCCGGTGCCAGTTCCGGGCTCAGCCAAAGGTGCGCGTCGCCATGGGCATCGTGGTTGTGGTGATGGCCGTCGTGGTGATGATGGGCTCCGTGGTCATGGTCATGGTCGCGACCACTGTGCCCGTTAGCGTCTGATAGAAAGGCAGATAGCTCATGCTGAAGCTGGACGGATCGCTTCGGCTTGAGACTGGTGACCACCTTGGCGAGAAAGGTTTCCATGCCTGGACCAACCCACACCAGGGCATCGGCCTTACTCAGCTTGGCCATGTCGGACGGCTTCAGCTGATAGATGTGGGGGCTTACGCCGGGGTTCAACAGCAGGTCTACTTGTACCGCGTCGCCGGCAATTTCCGAAAAGATGAGCTGTAGGGGCTTAATGGAAACCAAGACCCGAGGTTGTGTATCAGCCACCACCTGTTGCATGGCTCCCGATAGGAGGATGAGGGAAAGAAGGCACTTATTGATGAGGGTACGCACAGTAGACTCCAGGGCGTTGAATTGGGACAAGGCAGTGGTCGGAAGGATGATATGTTATAGTATAACGTTCCTGCAACAGGAAATTGTTGTTTGTCCTGGGCTCAAAGCTGCTGAAACGCTGTAAAAAATTTGAAGCCTGGGCAGACACCTACTACTGTTATAGGGCCAAACCCCTGTAAGTCGTGATGTTTGGCCAAAGCCTCGATGTAGACCTGGGTGAGTATGTTGTCATGATGCCAAAATTTGGTGGGCGAAGTGGTATTTTGACCTTGACCATTAAGGACAAGGCAGTGCTTTACGCGGCCTATATGCCGTTTATCAAGAATGGCGGTCTGTTTATCCCAACGACCAAAACCTATCAGTTAGGCGACGAGGTGTTCCTGTTACTGAACCTGATGGATGAGCCTGAGAAGATTCCTGTAGCCGCCAAGGTCGTTTGGGTAACCCCCCGTGGAGCGCAAGGTAACCGGGCAGCGGGCATTGGCGTTCAGTTTAGCGCTGAGGATGAAACCGCCAAGAATAAAATCGAAACCTATCTGGCTGGCGCCTTGAGTTCCGACCGTCCCACCCATACCATGTAGGCAATTTGAATCCGCCCTAGGGCTTCAAGGTTGTCTAACATGTTGATTGATTCCCACTGCCATCTCGACCGACTCGATTTGTCCCGTCATGAGGGGCAACTGGAGGCGGCGCTCGACGCCGCCCGCCAGGCCGGAGTGTCCGGTTTCCTGAATATCTGTATCGATCTGGAAAATTTCCCCAAGGTGCTGGAAATTGCCCGTGCCCATGACGACATCTGGTGTAGCGTTGGTGTGCATCCGGGTACCAAGGAGGGGGAGGCGCCAACGGTTGAGCGTCTGATTGAACTGGCCAACGATCCGAAAGTCGTGGCGTTGGGGGAAACCGGGCTGGACTATTACTACGGCAAGGGCGACGAGGCGGATCAGCAGGAGCGTTTCCGTGCCCATTTGCAGGCCGCCCGTCAGATCCGCAAGCCGGTTATTGTCCATACCCGGGATGCCCGGGAAGATACCCTGCGGATTATTCGTGAAGAATCAGATCCAGATGTGGGTGGCGTACTCCATTGCTTTACGGAATCCTGGGAAATGGCCAAAGCGGCCATGGACGAAAACTTCTACATCTCCTTTTCTGGCATTGTGACGTTCAAAAATGCCGTGGAGCTGAAGGAAGTGGCCAAAAAGGTGCCTTTGGAACGGATGCTGGTGGAAACCGACTCTCCCTATCTGGCCCCGGTTCCTTTCCGAGGCAAGCCCAATGAGCCCCAATGGGTGCGCCAGGTCGCTGAGTATGTAGCAGAGCTCAAGGGTGTTTCCCTTGAGGAACTGGCAGAAGTGACCAGTCAGAACTTCAAAAAGCTGTTTCCGGCTACGGCCCATTAATTTCGAGGGCTCCGGTTAGTGGCGCTTTCCAATCCTGTCGAGATTCGGCTTTCCACCGGTCGTTTGGAGCTGGCGGCCCGACATTGGGGCAATCCGGCTGCTGAGCCGGTCCTTGCCATCCATGGCTGGCTGGATAACGCGGCCAGCTTTGATTTCCTGCTGCCCCATTTCGATCTGGAGCGGTATCAGGTGGTGGCACTGGACCTGCCGGGCCATGGCTGGTCTGATCACCGTCCGCCGGGTGAATCCTATCACTTGCTGGAATATGTGCGGGATATTGTTGCTGCGGTGGAAACCCTTGGCTGGACGAACTACCGCCTCCTGGGGCACTCCTTGGGCGGCTCCCTGGCGATGCTGGCGGCCTGTGCCTATCCGGAACGGATTCGCCAGTTGGTGTTGCTGGATGCTCTAGGGCCGCTGACGGGCCCAGAGGAAAATGGACCGGCCTTGCTGCGCCAAGCCCTGGATAAAAGTATCCAGGGCAGCTCGAGGATGGCCTCCTATCCGGACTTCGACGCGGCGGTAGCGGCCCGTCAAAAAGGCATTGGCGCTTTGTCCGAAGACGCTGCGGCAACCATTGTTGAACGTAACCTCCAGCAGATTGAGGGCGGTGTGCAATGGCGTACCGATCCCCGTTTGCGCTGGCCCTCCTATCAGCGGATGACAGAAGGGCAGGTGGCAGCCTATCTCAAGGCAATCCAATGCCCGACCCTGTTAATTGCTGGTGAACAGGGTATGCTCAAGCCCGGGCACCCCCGGATGGAATCAAGACTTGCCTGCATTTCCAATCTACGGCTTGAGTATGTGGAGGGCGCCCATCATCTCCACATGGAACCACGCCCGGATTTGGTTGCTAAGCTTATTATGGATTTTTACGCCGAACCGGCTTAGCTCGCGATATCAGGGTTAGGCCTGTGTCTTTACGGCTTTTATGAAAGTGGGCACTTATTTCCCCAGTGGGAGTCAAAGCCCAAGGTCTGTCATGGGGCAGCCCATGATCCGCAATCGAAATTCCTGGATGTAATAATCGGAGCAATGAATGCCTGTCTATCTGAAACGAGGTTTCCCTTTTTGGGGGTTCTTGCTGTTGGGGATGCTGGTCAGCCTGCCATTCCAAGCCCTTGCTGATGCCAGAGAGTTTGCCTGGTTGGAGAGATTTCCCAACTCGGACCTGGAGCAAGTAGAACAAAAGCAGGTGCCGGAATATCGCTTGCTCCTGGGACAGTTGCGTATTATCAGTAAGCAGATTCGCTCCGAAGAGCAGCGCCTGAGCGGGCAGCTGACCCGCTTGACCTATCGCATTCCAAATGGTCATAGCAGCCGGGCTGCCTATGAGCACTTCCTGGCCCAACTAAAGACCCAGGGGGCAGAAATACTGTTCAGCTGTAGTTCCCGGGATTGTGGCCGCAGCAGTGAGTGGGCCACGGACGTCTTCGGTATCGCCAATCTCTATGGGGTTGAACGGGAGCAGAATTACCTGGCCGCGCGATTGGTTGCGGATGACAAGCAATATTACGTCGCCCTGTACACCATCATGCGTGGCAACCAGCGTGTCTATGCCCACCTGGATGTGATCGAGACTGACGCGGATGGAGAAGCCCCATCCGGCCCATCCACGTCATCCGGGGTTATGTTGCCGATTCGCGGGAATGACTTCGCCGCGTCCTTTCCCGAGCAGCTTAGAGACTTTGTAGAGCAAGCGCGCAATGCGCCAGAGCAAGTGGTCTGGATCGTTTTGCACTCCCAAGGCAGCAGCTTTACCGAGGCCACCCAACGCAGTGAGCCTTTCGGCAACCGTTTGAAGCTTTGGCTGGTCTCCCGGGGAATCGCGGAGCAGCGGATCCGCACGGTCGCCGTTGGGCCCTTGGCGCTACCCCATCATCCCGCTGTACCGAGGGAGCGGGCCGAGCTGTTTTTGCTGGCGGAGTAATGGTCTGCGGCCGGTTAAGCCTAACCTAGCTCTTTTGGCATAGGCTTAATCGGGAAAGTAGGGAAGGGGAGAAAGCCTGATGGCAATCATTGAGCGAAAGCCCACGGTCGCCCTGGTCCTGGGTAGTGGCGGGGCCCGAGGCTATGCCCATGTTGGGGTGATCGAGGTGCTTCTGGAGCAGGGCTTTGAGATCAAGGCAATCTCGGGCTGCTCCATGGGCGCCTTGGTCGGCGGCATTTATGCTGCCGGCAAGATGCAGGACTTCAAGGATTGGGCCACGGGGCTGGGTCAGTTCGACGTGTTTAGGCTGTTGGATATTTCCCTGTCATCCCCAGGGGCCATTCGGGGCGAGAAAGTTTTTTCCTTCGTGCGCGATCTGATTGGGGATGTGCGTATCGAAGACCTCCCCATTCCCTATACGGCAGTGGCAACGGACCTGCGTCACCATAAGGAAATCTGGTTTCAGGAAGGCCCGTTGCACAAGGCGATCCGGGCCTCGGTGGCGATCCCCAGCTTGATTACTCCTGTCGTTTATGGTGATCGGGTGCTGGTGGATGGTGGGTTGCTTAACCCATTGCCCATTATGCCGACCATCGCGGCTCATGCGGATTACATCATGGCGGTGAACCTGAGCTTCTATGATGAGCGTTCCGAACGCTTGCTCTTTAAGCAGCCCAATGCCCGAGGCCGTGTTTTGGAAGACTGGATGCAGGGCCTGCGGGCCAAGGCAGCCCAGCTATTCGATAAGGATACGGCCAGCGCCCTAGGCTCCTCGGAGCCAACCGCGGCCCTGTCCCATAGTGGAAGTGCCAAGGTGATTTCGGCGGATGAAATCGAAACCCAGGCGGTCAGCCCTTCCACCGAGCAGGAACGGGCAGAGGAGATGCGCCAGCTGGCGATTGGGAAATTCGAAATCATGAACCTGGCCTTTGAGGCCATGCAAAGTTCTCTGACGCAGTACAAGCTGGCCGGCTATCCGCCGGACCTGGTCATCAACGTGCCCAAAGGAGTCTGCGGGACCTTTGATTTCCATAAGGCGCCGGAGCTCATTCAACTAGGGCGTCAGTTAACAACGGAAACCCTGGAGCGGGCCCTGGAGGAAGGGCGGCTGAGAACGCCGCCCGTCAACGGCTGGTAAACGGGCCTCTGCAGGCCCATCGGGCAATGGCTAGCGACCCACCAGGGCAAGAAACTCGGAGCGGGTGGTGGGATTGTTACGGAAGCTGCCGAGCATCATGGATGTTTTCATCACGGAATTTTGCTTTTCCACGCCACGCATCATCATGCACATGTGCTGGGCTTCGATGACCACGCCCACACCGGCGGCGTCGGTAATTTCCATAATGGATTCTGCAATCTGCTTGGTCAGGTTTTCCTGGATCTGCAGACGGCGAGCATACATATCCACAATGCGCGCGACCTTGGAAAGCCCGATCACCTTGCCCGTGGGAATATAGGCCACATGGCATTTCCCGATAAAGGGCAGCAGGTGGTGTTCACACATGGAGTAAAGCTCGATATTGTTGACCAGCACCATTTCGCTGTTGTCTGACGGGAACAGGGCGCCGTTGACGACTTCTTCCAAAGTCTGGTGATAGCCCTTGGTCAGGAATTGAAACGCCTTGGCGGCTCTTTCCGGGGTATCCCGCAGACCGTCGCGCGTGGGGTCTTCGCCGATCGCCGCGATAATGCGGGCAAATTCCTCTTTCATGGGATCAAATATCTCGTACAAGCAATAAAACGAAGCGGTAACGGTACCGAAAAACGCCGGTAGCGTAAAGCCAACTTTGAGTGTTGTGAGTGGATGCCCCTATAATAGGGCGCTTATTTCGGGAAGGGGCCTCGTCCGTGTTTTCAAAAGTTGTTGCCGCGCAGTTGCACACCGTTCGCGATTATATCCGTTATGCCTTATCGCGCTTTAATGAGGCTCAGCTATTTTACGGCCATGGCACTGACAATGCCTGGGATGAAGCGGTGCATTTGGTGCTGCACACCCTGCATTTGCCCTGGAATGCCGACGCGAATATTCTCGATGCCCGTTTGACGGAAGCAGAGAAACTGAAGGTCCTGGATAATTTGCGGCTTCGCGTCGAAAAGCGCATGCCTGCCCCCTATATTATGGGCGAAGCCTGGTTTATGGGCTTGCCCTTCTATGTGGATCAGCGGGTGCTGATCCCGCGTTCACCTATTGCAGAGCTTCTGGAGAATGAATGCCAGCCCTGGCTGCGGGCTGATCCCGTACAGCGGGTGCTGGATCTTTGCTGCGGCAGTGGCTGTATCGGAATTGCTGCGGCCATGGTATTTCCAGAAGCCGAGGTGGATCTGGTGGATATCTCAGAAGACGCCCTGCGGGTGGCTCGCAAGAATATTGAGCGTCACCAGGTGGATGACCGGGTGCGGGCGGTTCAGTCTGACTTGTTCGAGCAACTGACTGGGCGGTATGACCTGATTCTCTCTAATCCGCCCTATGTGGATGCGCAGGATATGGCGTCCCTGCCCATGGAGTTTCGCCATGAGCCCCGTCTGGGGCTGGAAGCCGGGGACGATGGGCTGGATTTGGTGCGTATTATCTTGGCCCGGGCCAGCGATTACCTTACGGAACAAGGCTGCCTGGTGGTGGAAGTGGGCAATAGTGCTGCTGCCCTGGAAGAGGCCTATCCGGAGGTGGCTTTCACCTGGTTGGAATTTGAGCATGGTGGCGATGGAATCTTCCTCATGACCCAGGAAGAGCTGACTCATTATGCAGCATTGTTCCAAGAGCGGGTTTCGGCGGCGCGGGATTGAAAGGTTCAGGATTAATTAGAGCTGGGTTGATTACATGTCTGGAAATACGTTCGGCAAGCTTTTTACGGTGACCACCTTCGGTGAAAGTCACGGACCGGCCCTGGGATGTATCGTGGATGGCTGCCCTCCGGGGATGGAGCTGTCAGCAGAGGACATCCAGGTGGATCTGGATCGGCGCAAGCCCGGTACCTCCCGTTATACCACCCAGCGCCGTGAGGCCGATGAGGTGCGGATTCTATCGGGAGTCTTCGAAGGCAAAACCACCGGCACGCCCATTGGGTTGCTGATTGAAAATACCGATCAGCGCTCCAAGGACTACAGCAACATCAAGGACAGTTTCCGTCCGGCCCACGCCGATTACACCTACACCCACAAGTACGGTTTTCGGGATTATCGCGGCGGCGGTCGTTCGTCCGCCCGGGAAACCGCCATGCGGGTGGCCGCGGGCGCCATTGCCAAGAAATACCTGCGCGAGCGCCTGGGCGTCGAGGTGCGGGGCTACCTGTCCCAACTGGGCCCGATCAAGGTGGAGAAGGTGGACTGGTCCATCGTCAACTCCAATCCGTTTTTCTGTCCGGATGCAGACAAGATTGCCGAGATGGAAGAATACATGGACAAGCTCCGTAAGGAAGGGGATTCCATCGGCGCCAGGATTACCGTGGTGGCTTCCAATGTGCCGCCCGGTCTGGGCGAGCCCATCTTTGACCGGCTGGATGCGGAACTGGCCCATGCCTTTATGAGCATCAACGCGGTAAAAGGCGTGGAAATCGGTGCGGGCTTTGCGTCCGTTGAGCAAAAGGGCACGCTCCACCGGGATGAAATGACCCCGGAAGGCTTCTTGTCCAACAACGCCGGCGGCATTCTGGGTGGCTTGTCCACCGGCCAGGATATCGTCGCCCATATGGCGCTCAAGCCCACCTCCAGCCTGCATCTGCCCGGGCGCAGTATCAATATCCATGGCGAGCCCATTGAAGTGGTCACCAAAGGCCGACACGATCCTTGCGTCGGTATCCGGGCCACCCCCATTGCCGAGGCCATGATGGCGCTGGTGCTGATGGATCATTATCTGCGCCATCGGGCCCAGAATATGGACGTGGTATCGCCCACACCGGATATTGCCCGTCGTTCTGACTGACCTATGAGTCTGGTCCGCGCCGGCATTCCCTATTGGCGACTGTCGGCGTTCTATTTCTTCTATTACGCCTTGCTCGGTGGGCTGGCTCCCTATTGGGCTGTTTATCTTCGAGAGCAGCAGTTCGGCCCCACCGAAATCGGCCAGTTAATGGCCATCCTGATGGTCACCCGGTTGCTGGCGCCAAACCTTTGGGGCTGGCTGGGCGATGTGGCCCATTGCCGCCTGGCCATGGTGCGTGTTGGAAGCTTTCTGGCCTGCCTCTTTTTTCTGGGTTTCTTCTGGGTGGAGAGCTTCTGGGCCTATGGGGCCTTTATGGCCTTGTTCAGTTTCTTCTGGACCGCGGTTCTCCCTCAGTTTGAGGTGGTCACTCTCCATAATCTTGCCGGACAACGGGAGCGTTATAGCCAGGTACGGGTCTGGGGCTCCGTTGGCTTTATTTTGACTGTGACCGGATTGGGGCTGATGCTGGAGCATCTGAGCGTCAGGTGGTTGCCCGTGAGTCTGCTGATTGTGCTGGGGCTAATCTGGCTAACCAGTATGCAGCCCCTGACTGAACCCAAAATTACCCGGCAGCAGGACGGGCAAGGGTTTCTTGCCATCGTTCGGCAACGACCGGTCTTGGCATTCTTTGCCATTAACTTTCTCCTGCAGCTTTCCCATGGGCCGTACTACACCTTCTACAGCCTGTACTTGCAGTCTGCCGGCTATGGGCTGGATGTGATCGGCTTGCTCTGGTGTTTGGGCGTGCTGGCGGAAGTGGTGCTGTTTATGTTTATGCACCGGCTGCTGGTTCGTTTTTCATTGCGGGCCATTATCGGCTGGAGCATGGTGTTGACGGCTGCCCGCTGGCTGTTGGTGCCCGCCTGGCTGGATAGTTTCTGGTTGATGGCTTTGGTGCAGTTACTGCACGCCTTTACCTTTGGCGCTATGCACGCTGCATCTATCGAATTTGTTCACACCCGGTTTGCCGGGGCCCATCAAGGCCAGGGGCAAGCCTTGTACAGCAGCCTGGGATTCGGGGCCGGAGGCAGTGCCGGAGCCTTGCTCAGTGGTCTCTTGTACGAAATGGGCGGCGGCGCCTTGGCGTTTGTGGCGGCCGGTCTTGCGTCAGCGGTGGCCATTCCGCTGGCTTACTGGGGTTTGCGGGAATCCCGACGCCGCTAACTATTCTATTGGGGACAGCTGTCCTTGGCCTGCTGCACAATGGCTTGGGCCGCGTTGCTGAGAATGCGGTTACGGTGACAAATCACCCCCAGGCTACGTTGTAGCGAAACCTTCAGATCCAGGGCGCGCAAGCTGTGGTCCAGCATGGAATCCGGCAGCACGCTCCACCCCATACCCACAGACACCATCATTTTGATGGTTTCAAGGTAATTGGTCGGCATGACGGCTGTGAGGGGGATTTCCTGCTCGTTGAATAGGCGTTTGACGATTCGGTAAGTGTGGGTAAAGGGCGCAGGGAGAATGGCGTTGTAATCCACCAGATCCTCCAGTGTGGGGTTGCACAGGCTGTGCAGGGGGTGGTTGGGGGCCGCCACAAAGGTAAGGCTGTCTTCCCAGATGGGCAGGCTCTCGATAGAGGCAGGCGCTTCCGGGGACAGGGTTACAAAGGCCAGTTCCACATCGCCGTTGAGGATTGCTTCATAGGCCTTTTCCGACTCCATGAACTGGAGTTGCAGGTCTACTTCCGGGAATCGGCGGGTGTAGTGACGGAGCACTTCCGGCAGTCGGTGCAGGCCAATATGGTGACTGGTTGCCAGGGCCAGGGTGCCGCCAACTATGCCAGATAGGTTCTGGATTTCCAGCTCCGCCCGGGAGAGCTGCAACAATGCATCCTGGGCGCGGGGGAGCAAGACGCGACCGGCTTCGGTCAAGACGATCCGGCGCTGGAACCGGTCGAACAAAGGTGCGCCCAGTTGACTTTCCAGGCCTTGGATGCGTTTGGTCACTGCCGGTTGGGTGATATGTAACCGATCAGCTGCTGCTGAAAAAGAACCGGACTCTACCACGGTGATAAAGGCTTTGAGTGCCTGGATATCCATAGGTATTCCTAGTGGGAATGAAAAATATAAAAAAGATGAATTTGTTTTATGGATTGTAGAGGGTTAGCATGCCTGGGTAAATGGCCCAGTTACCCTGAAGAGGTCTGAATAACATGGCAGGTAAAACCTTATACGACAAACTCTGGGAATCCCATGTGGTTAGCGAACGCCCGGACGGAACCGCATTGATTTATATCGACCGGCAGTTGCTGCACGAAGTCACGTCGCCCCAGGCCTTTGAAGGTCTGCGCCTGGCCGGTCGCAAGCCTTGGCGGCTTGATGCCAACCTGGCCACGCCTGACCATAACGTACCGACCACTCCGGCAGAGCGGCAGAAAGGCGTCGATGGCATTGTGGATCCTGTATCCAAGGTGCAGGTACAAACCTTGGAAGAAAACTGCCGAGACTTTGGTATTGTCCGGTTCGGCATGCAGGATCAGCGTCAGGGGATCGTTCACGTCATTGGCCCGGAGCAGGGCGCCACGTTGCCGGGCATGACCATCGTGTGCGGCGACTCCCACACCTCGACCCATGGTGCTTTTGGAGCCTTGGCACATGGTATTGGCACCTCTGAAGTAGAGCATGTGCTGGCGACCCAGTGTCTGGTCCAGAAGAAAATGAAAAACATGCTCATCCGGGTCAACGGCAAGGTCGGCCCCGGAGTGACTGCGAAAGATATCATTCTGGCCATTATCGGCAAGATTGGCACCGCCGGCGGTACCGGCTATGCAGTGGAGTTCGGTGGCGAGGCCATCCAGGCCCTGTCCATGGAAGGTCGTATGACGATCTGTAACATGGCCATTGAGGCCGGTGCTCGCGCTGGGTTGGTGGCAGTGGATGAGACCACCATTGCTTATGTGAAAGACCGCCCCTTCGCACCGAAAGGCGAGATGTTCGAGCGAGCGGCTGAATACTGGAGAACTCTTAAGAGTGATCCGGATGCCAAATTTGACCGGGTGGTGGAGCTGGACGCTTCCGAAATCGAGCCCCAGGTGACCTGGGGAACTTCTCCGGAGATGGTTGCAGGTGTCAACAGCCGCGTTCCGGATCCGGATCAGGAAGAGGATCCCATCAAGCGCGAAGGCATTCGTCGCGCCCTCAAGTACATGGGGCTGACGGCCGGACAGGCTATCACCGATATCAAACTCGACCGGGTCTTTATCGGTTCCTGCACCAACTCCCGCATCGAGGATTTGCGCGCGGCAGCGGAAGTGGTCAAAGGCAAAAAAGTGGCGCCGACCCTGAAGCAGGCGTTGGTGGTGCCGGGTTCCGGTCTGGTAAAAGCCCAGGCTGAACAGGAAGGCCTGGACAAGATCTTTATCGAAGCCGGATTGGAATGGCGCGAGCCGGGTTGTTCCATGTGTCTGGCCATGAACGCTGACAAGTTGGGGCAGGGAGAGCATTGCGCCTCCACCTCCAACCGGAACTTTGAGGGGCGCCAAGGCTTCGGTGGCCGCACCCACCTGGTGAGTCCCGCTATGGCGGCGGCAGCTGCGATTGCCGGCCATTTTGTGGATGTTCGTGAAGTCATTGGCCAGTAAGCGAAGAGGTTGATCGAGATGAAAAAATTTACTCAAGTGACTGGCATCGTGGCACCCATGGACCGCGCCAACGTGGACACGGACATGATCATTCCCAAGCAGTTCCTCAAGTCCATCAAGCGCAGCGGTTTTGGCAAGAACCTGTTTGACGAGCTGCGCTATCTGGATGAGGGGGTGCCGGATCAGGATTGTTCCAACCGTCCCAAAAACCCGGACTTCGTGCTAAACCAGCCCCGCTATGAAGGCGCCAGCATTCTGTTGGCCCGTCAGAACTTCGGATGTGGCTCCAGTCGTGAGCACGCACCCTGGGCGCTGGACGATTACGGCTTCCGAGCGATTATTGCACCGAGCTTTGCCGATATTTTCTTCAACAACTGTTTTAAGAATGGTTTGTTACCTATTGTTTTGCCGGAAGAAGTTGTTGACAGTCTGTTCCGCGAGTGCTACGAGCAGGAAGGATACCAGCTGACGATTGATCTGGAGCGGCAGGTGATCGTCAAGCCCAATGGCGAAGAGATTGCCTTTGAGGTAGACGAGTTCCGCCGTCATTGCCTCCTACACGGTTTGGATGACATTGGCTTGACCCTGGAGCAGGCCGACGCGATTCGGGCCTATGAAGAACGCAAGCGTCAGGAAACACCCTGGCTGTTTGGTGCGATTCAGTAACGGCTAGGTGCCTCTAGGGTTAAGGTGTTTTCTTAAGGGTTTTTCTTAACCATCGCAATAACAATGCCTTAGCCCTCCAAGTTAAAGCGAATTCTATTTTTGGATGCACTTATGACAAAGAAAATTTTGATGCTCGCAGGGGACGGAATTGGTCCTGAAATTGTTGCGGAAACCCGCAAAGTCCTCGATGTGGTGAACGAAAAGTGTAATCTTGGTCTAACGTTCCAAGACGGTTTGATTGGGGGCGCCTCAATTGATGCTACAGGTGTGCCCCTGGCGGACGAGACTCTCAAGGCTGCCCAAGAGGCCGATGCGGTGCTCCTGGGGGCGGTTGGGGGCCCCAAGTGGGACACGATCGACCCGGCCATCCGGCCTGAGCGCGGATTGCTGAAAATCCGCTCCGAACTGGGTTTGTTCGCCAACCTGCGCCCGGCCATGCTCTATCCGCAATTGGCAGAGGCTTCCACGCTGAAGCCGGAAGTGGTGTCTGGGCTGGATATTCTGATTGTGCGCGAGCTGACCGGAGGCATTTACTTCGGCAAGCCACGGGAAACAAAAGTACTCGACAACGGCGAGCGTATGGCTTACGACACGCTGCCCTACAGCGAAAGCGAGATCCGCCGGATTGCCAAAGTGGGTTTCGAAATGGCAAGAGTGCGTAACCGCAAGCTTTGCTCTGTTGATAAGGCCAACGTCTTGGCCTCCAGCCAGCTGTGGCGCACGGTCGTGGAAGAGGTCTCTAAGGACTATCCCGATGTAGAGTTGTCCCATATGTATGTGGATAATGCTGCAATGCAACTGGTGCGGGCGCCCAAGCAGTTCGATGTGATTGTCACGGACAATATGTTTGGCGACATCCTGTCCGACGAGGCGTCCATGTTGACCGGCTCCATCGGTATGCTGCCCTCCGCCTCTCTGGACGAGAACAACAAGGGAATGTATGAGCCATGCCATGGATCTGCGCCGGATATTGCAGGTCAGGGCATTGCCAACCCCTTGGCAACGATTCTTTCTGCTGCCATGATGTTGCGCTATTCCTTTGGCCAGGAACAGGCGGCTTCGCTGATCGAGCGTGCGGTCAGTGTGGTACTGGATCAGGGTTACCGCACCGGTGACATCTATTCAGACGGCACCCGCAAGGTTGGCACCAGCGAGATGGGTGATGCCGTTGTTGCGGCTCTGAAGTCCTTATAGATAGCGGGCAGCCCGCTATAAACCCACGGGCACTGAAGGCCTAGGGCCTGATGGGTAAGGTGAATTGTAATGTAAACCGGAGCCGGCGCAGGCCGGCTCGCTTAAATAACTGGGTAGGCGAATGATGCGTGTAGGCTTGGTAGGATGGCGTGGCATGGTTGGCTCCGTGCTGATGCAACGGATGCTCGAGGAAGGTGACTTTAACCTGATTGATCCGGTGTTCTTCACCACTTCAAATGTGGGGGGCCAAGGACCGGATATCGGTAAGGATATTCCTGCACTGAAGGATGCCTTCAGTGTTGACGAGCTCAAGCCCATGGAAGTCATTATTTCCTGCCAAGGTGGCGACTACACCAATGAGGTGTATCCGAAGCTCCGCGCCGCAGGCTGGAAAGGCTACTGGATTGATGCCGCCTCGGCTCTGCGCATGAACGACGACTCGGTAATCGTTCTGGACCCGGTTAACCGGAAGGTGATTGATCAGGCCCTCCACGATGGCATCAAGGATTTTGTAGGCGGCAACTGTACCGTCAGTCTGATGCTCATGGGGTTGGGCGGGCTGTTCCAGGCTGGCCTGGTGGAATGGATGTCCGCCATGACCTATCAGGCAGCCAGTGGTGCCGGCGCCCAGAATATGCGTGAGCTGATTGCGCAAATGGGTACTTCCCACCAGTCTGTTGCCGAGGAGTTGGCCAATCCTGCTACCGGCATTCTGGATATTGACCGCAAGCTGGCCGAAATTATGCGCTCCAGCGCCTTTCCGGTAGACAACTTTGGCGTACCTTTGGCAGGCAGCTTGATCCCCTGGATCGACAAGCAGCTGGACAATGGCCAGAGCCGGGAAGAGTGGAAGGGTCAGGCAGAGACCAACAAGGTCCTGGGCCGTTCCGGCAATCCCATCCCCGTGGACGGTACCTGTGTGCGGATCGGCGCCATGCGTTGCCACAGCCAGGCGTTGATCATCAAGCTGAATAAAGATGTGCCGATGTCTGACATCGAAGGCATCATTGCCCAGGCCAATGACTGGGTGAAAGTGATCCCCAATGAGCGGGAAGCGACCATCCGGGAGCTGACTCCCACTGCTGTAACTGGCACTCTCTCTGTTCCGGTAGGTCGGTTGCGCAAGATGAACATGGGGCCCCAATACCTGAATGCCTTCACTGTGGGCGATCAGCTCCTGTGGGGCGCAGCCGAGCCGCTGCGCCGCATGCTGCGAATCCTGCTCGAGCAGTAAGATTCGCCAGGCTCCAAATAGAAGCCCCCGCTACTGCGGGGGTTTTCAGTTTAGGGGCGGGGGAATATTTGAGGTTGGGCAAGGTAAAAGTTGGCCTGATTGGCAGGTTGGAGTGACAGAACCTTGCGCGGTGTCTCGCTTTCGGCTTGTCAAATCCCAGGACCTCATCAATACTTACTAGCGTTCATTGGAAACCAATCCGATTTTGTCGAATTAACAAACGGATGCGTGAGTGGTAGTCAGCTATTTGCGAGCATGAGCGTCATCTAGCCGACTGGGAAAACCTGCCTGATACGGCCAATACGCCTTCAGCTGTTATCCGCCATCGCCAGTATTTAAAAGCTCAATACCACAACCTTTTTCGGTCTTGAAGAAGAAAGGAACGAAGTTATGATTCGTAAGTTCGCGGCAGCGTTGTTCGCAGTGTCGACTCTCAGTTCTAGTGTCGCCTTGGCATTAGGGCTCGGTGAGGCAAAGGTCAATTCGACACTCAATCAGCCGTTGAATGCCGAAATTGAACTGATCAGTGTTCGCGATCTTACCAG
>Ga0079224_100005518_pt1 | contig 16640 bp, 11 predicted proteins | sample Stecom2015_FD_80414 | JGI IMG/M metagenome (GOLD analysis project Ga0079224, IMG submission 80414) | Agricultural soil microbial communities from Utah to study Nitrogen management - Steer compost 2015 | ecosystem: Environmental > Terrestrial > Soil > Agricultural land | place: USA: Utah... | reverse complement strand
TATGCCTTTTTTTAATAGAACGGGTATTGTATTTTGGGCATGCATGATGACATGCGTTGTCGTTAGTTTATTTACCCCGGCCGTTTCAGGAGCACGCTTACATAACTTGGTGCTAACGAAAGGAAGCTTTCAGCTTTCCGAAGCGGAAAAAATACAGAACCGCGGACTGCGTAATCCTACACTTTGGTGGTTAATCATCACAATATTGGTCCTGTATTTTTATGTTAGATATTTTTAGACTTATGGCGTATATCGCCATAAGTCTGTATGTTTTCGAAAATACAAATGTCCGTGACGATTTATGACCAAAAGCCCCGCACCTTCGTGTAAGTAGATAATGTTCTTTGTTTGAGCGGCTACCTTAAATAATTGATTATTTACTGTGCCATACACATCTCCGGATGGATGGACGACCATAAAGGCACTCCGCCATATATGCGTTCCCATAGGGGCTGGTTCATATAGATAGTGCTTATCGATAAGCTGTTTTTTTTGTTGATCGAAGATAAATAATTTACCCCCGGCAACGCCCCACAGATGACCGTCCGGTCCTTCTATCAGTCCGGTAACGGCAGGGGCCTCTGATACCGGAACGAATTCATATACGATTTCTGAGCGATCAATATCCCAGCAGAAAATAATTCCTTCTTTGGTATTCGGTTTCACACCCAATCCGCCCGAAATCGTCGTTCCTATCCACAATTTACCTTGCGAATAAACCAAACTGCTAATTGCCTGGTCGGCTATAGGGATGCCATGTGAAAACAAAGTGTCCCGTGTGGCATCAAATTCCAGTAGCGCTCCGCCAAGTTTTCCGTATTCGGGTATCATGCCAAAAAACATCTTTTGGTGATCTTTGGCTTCAGCGATGGCAAAGGGACGGCTTTGTCCTTCGGCACTGCCTAACGCTACTGGATTACCTGATTCAGGATCCCAGGGATTTTCCGTATCGAAACGGTAAATACGGCCTTTTGGATAAATGCCGAAGAAAATATGGTTTCCCATGGTCGCCATACCTTCTGTCTGTTCTAATCCTCTGTATTCTCTCGTGATACCCGTGTTAGGGTCGTATGCAGCATGTCCTCCTGCTAAATAACCTCCCGTCCATATTTTACCATCAGGACCGGAATGTATCGATTGGATAGGTATCGGTTGCCTCGGAATTGGAAGCTTATCCTTTGTTGCTTTTTTGTTTAACATATTATAACTCCATAACTCTCCGTCAGCATTCAGCATATAAAGCACTTCGTCCTTAATCCAAAAGGCATTGGCACTTCCAACTTTCTTAAGCAATTGCTGTGCTTTCTCGATTGGTTGAGTTGGATCAAAGGAGCGAAGCTCGCCGGAACTCGTATAATACACGTGTTTATTGATATCGGTAGCCACGGCTTTGAGATCCATCCCCTTAATCTCCTGTTCTACGGTATGGGTACGGAGATTGTATAGCAACGTCTCGCGTCCGGATGTCAGCAACACGAGCAAACGATCTCCTCCCGCTATATCGGGGATAAGTTGTAGACTATAAACAAACTCTTTATCCTGATAATCTGGGGGCAATAAGCTCCGGGTTTTGCTTGTGCGGGGATCCAGTTCCAAGAGGTGGGCACGAGAACCGACACCGGCATACAACTTATCGGAGCCTCTATGGTAAACTAAACTTCGGACATAATTTTCTCCAGATACAAGTTCACCCTCTCCGACATCGGAAAAGCCCATATCGGGGTGGTAACGGAAAACCCGGCATCCGGGATAGGTCGCCCCGAATACTTCATTATCCTTTCCCGCGGCGAGATTCCACACATACGTTTGGCCAGGGAGCACCTCACCTAAGTCTTCCACACGCTGGCTACCGATCTGATGTTTGAAAAGCGCCCCATTTGCCCCCGGGATGTACAACAAACCATTGTCTGTGCTTACCATATCCCAAGCTCCATCGGCATGGGGCAATGGTAAGTTGATTCGGAGTGCTTTGCTTTCTAGGTCATATCCAAGCAGGTGAGCAGGTTCTCCCCGAACAACTGTATACAGCCAGTCGTTCCCCGCACTGTCGGTAACAAACATGCTCCCTTGGATCATCGTGGCAGTCAATTGTGGACCAATACGCTCAAATTTTCCTTTTTGAGCTATTACGGGTAACACCATACAAGAGAGCGATATAAACCAGAGAGAGAGGATATAACCCATGGCAAAATACTGTTTCTTTCTATTTGTGATGATCGACTGCATAATTATCTAAGGTTTATCAATTCGGGAAATGCAACATCTTCTATCATGTCATAAGGTAAACGATATACATTGCCTTCCTTATCCGCAAAATGTAATCTGGATATCGATTTTTCCCGACCATGTCCATCAGCCCAAAAGGCATAAAAATCTGGATGTACATTTACCGGACGTCTGGCATAGGAATGGTTATATACACTTTTTTTTGTTAGTGCTTTTTTTCGCCAACGTTTGCCTTGATTGTGACTTGTCCACATCACCATCTCTCCTCCGGTATTATAGCGTTGAGGTCCCTTATCTGTCGGACCTACAATGTGCCAAACCCCATCCTGATCGATATATAGCGAACCCATATCGTAGTTGTTGTCAGAGGAGGTTACCGGTTGGGTGACCCAATCCTTGCCTGTAAAACGTGCGGTGTACCATTTCCGTTTTCCGCTTATCGGTCCAGAGCGATATCCTTTACTCGTGACATACAGAATAACCGGATAGCCCTGCTGGTCGTAGGTCAAATCATTTATGTACACATTAAGTCCCTTTTGAGCGTAGTCTTTCACCAACGCTACATGGTCGACAGCATCAATAGGTAAAGGAACGACAGTACCATCGGCCGTTTGCCAAGTTTCTCCAAAATCCCTGGTCTCCAAATAGTACAAATTTGTTCGGTAATTTAAGCCATTTTCACCGACTTTATACGGATGGTAGTTGAATGTGGTGCCGATAATACGGTCGTCTGCCTGTCCACTCGTTTGATAATGTCCTTCTTCAATGAAAGCGATATCATTCCATGTACCATAAGATACCCCATCTTTACTGCGCATAAAGCTAATAGTACGGCGTATTTTATCCGGTTGATTTGGCACTACCTTTACATCGTAATGCGTAAATAGATTCAAAAATCCTTTGCCCTTTTGATACCAGCTTTGCAGATAAGAGAAATTATCGAGGGGTAGGGGTGCACTATCGACGATCTTGGTGACCTGCACCAGCTCAAAAGTTGTAATATCATACGGGCGTATACTTCGATGGATAAACGAAGGCCTATTGGTACCGTTTGATGTAGAAAATAACCATATATATCCTTGGTCATCCACGTTGATAACCGGGTTGTCGTGGGCATTATCTGTTTGTTTATCCAAGACAATAGTAGGGCGGGGCACCGTGCCGGTTTCATGGTCATAATAAGAGACCATGTGCAGCAAGGTTTTCCCCTCTTTATCCGTCCCTCCGTAACAAAAGAACGTTTTGTTTACCTTTTCGACGTACACCGAGAATGGGTAATGGTTCGCCGGATATGTTCCCAAACCACCGCTGTATTTATATACATATTGATCTCCAGAAGGTTGATTGCTGTACCAAATACCGCGATAACCATCATCTGGAATATTCAAGGTCTTCACATCTTGGGCAAAGGAAATGTTGTACCCTAAGAATAGGGAGGAAAGAAACAAAAAAATACGCATAACGAAATCTTTTTTAGTCGTATTGAGGATTTTGTGTCATTAGATCGGGATTAATTTCTATTTGGCTGTTCGGAATCGGGAATAGCGCATGGGAGGGTTGCATACCGAGCGACTGTAATACGGGATATGCACGGTCTGTCCGAATCAAATCAAACCAACGATGCCCTTCAAATGCGAGCTCTACCCGTCGTTCTTGTTCAATAGCCAACCGGAAGGATGCTTGATCGGGAACACGAAGAGCGAGATCAGTATGGTTGCTGCTTTTTGCTAAGAGGTTGGCACGCTCCCTGACCTGATTGAGGTAATCAAATGCTTCCCCATCCGGCACATAGCTTTGCTCATTACGTGCTTCAGCATAGAGCAAAAGGACATCAGCATAGCGAAGCACAATCCAGTTATTTTCGCCATCGAGATAAGCAGCCGGTGCGCCAAGATATTTCGCCACGTAGTTATGTTCCACGGTATTGCCGTTCAGCACGTAGCTTGTCCGCATCGAAACATCCTTGCGGGCATCTCCGTTTTCATAGGCATTCCGCATGTCGTCGGTTGGGATATTTTGCCCCAATGGATTTCCTACCACTGTAACAGCGGTCCCCGAACCGATGGGAGCGAATTGGTTGGTGAACGGACTTCCTTCTCCTGAGGCACTTTTCTTAAATTGTACTTCAAATATGGACTCTCTATTGTTCTTATTGCTGACATCAAATATACTCGCGTAGTCTGTCAGCAGTTGATATTTGTTCTGTGCCGTTCCATCAATAACCTCTTTCAGCTTCTGTGCGGCCAAGTCCCAGTGTTTTTGAGTCATATACACTTTTCCAAGTAGTGCCATGGCAGCGCCTTTTGTCGCACGGCCGATATCTATGTTTTCATATTCATAAGGCAATACTTCTTCGGCGTCCCGCAGGTCGGCAATAATCTGTTCGTATACCGTTTCGGAAGGCGTTCGCGTGTAGTGATAGCCTTCTTGGGGATTTTCGATGACTTCCAATACTAAGGGCACATCACCAAAAATACGGACCATATTGAAATACATAAGGGCCCGAAGAAATTTCGCTTCTCCAGTATATCGCTTTTTCAACGTTTCGTCCATTTCGACTGCAGCAATCTTTTCGATGACGATATTTGCGTATTGAATACCCTGGTAATGGGCACTCCATGTACTGCTGCTGATCGTGTTGAAAGCGTTGTTCTTGAATTCGTCTACTTCTTGTAGATTTGCTCCGGCATTGGGATTGGGTATCCATGTATTGTCTGATCGTAAATCTCCGATGACATGCATAGATGAATAATACATTCCTCCATACTGCAATGTCCCGTATACGGCGGTGAGTGCATTTTTTATGTCTTCACCGGTTCTATAAAAGGTGTTTCCGTTCATCTGTGAGATAGGTGCTAGATCCAAAAAGTCTTTACAACTACTCAACGTGCATATTATCATTGCTCCTGCAACAAAAAGATTCTTGATACTTTTCATGTCATTCGGGTATTTAAAATCCAACATTTAAACCAAACATAAACGTACGTGCCAGTGGATAGCCTCCGGCATCGACCCCCGGCACCAGCGTGCTGCCCCCTTGGATGCTTACTTCAGGATTGTATCCCTCATAGTTTGTCCAGGTATACGCATTCTGCACCGTAAAACTTAATCGTGCTCGAGATAACCCGGCTTTTTGTACCAACGATACCGGCAGTGTATAGCCCAATGTGATATTGCGCAGGCGCAAATACGAACCATCTTCTACAAACAGCGAGGTCACATTGTTTACGAGGTTACTTCCCGGAAATGCACCGAAATTACGATCTACCATTGGCGAGGTGCCATCGCCCGGCTCTTGTTCCGAGCGCCACCCTTGGGATGCGCTGCGCAAGACGTTGTAAGAACCGGCATAATTGCCATAATACCGTCTCGCCATATTTAACACTTCAAAGCCCTGGACACCTTGCAGGGTAAACGAGAAATCGACATTTTTATAGGAAAATGTATTGGTCATGCCGTAGGTGAAATCCGGGAATGGGCTACCCAAGATGGTTCTGTCAGCACTGGTGATGCGTCCGTCTTGATCGATATCCGCAAACTTGAGCTGTCCCGGCTTAGATTCTCCTTCAATCGATGGGCTGTTGGCAATATCTGCCTCGTTTTGGTAAACCCCGACTACTTTGTAGCCATAAAAGCTACCGGGCTCGTCTCCAAGACGTGTAATGTGGGTCGGAGCATTGGCTGAAGTGATCTGTCTGGAAATAATAGGCGATCCATCAGGGCCCAGACGCAGAACCTCAACCTTATTGGTAGATAGGTTGAAGTCGGTCGTCCACTTGAATGCATTGACCATATTGCGGCTTAGCACGGTAAACTCCAGTCCTTTATTTTGTATTTCTCCGATATTTTGGAGGGCATTTCCGTAGCCGGTCAATGTAGGAATCGGCACGTTTAACAGGAGGTCTGATGTTTTCTTGTTGTAATAGTCCACTGTTAAAGAAAGCCTGTTTCGGAAAGTGGATATCTCTAATCCGATATCTAGTTGATGATTTTTCTCCCAACCCAATAGGCTATTCGGAATATTGGCCAACCGTGTTCCATTTACCAAGGTGCCGCTTCCACCGCCAAATACATAGTTCTCTATTCCGGTGAGGCCGATGTGTCCATAATTGCTGATGAAATTATTTCCGGTGGCACCATAACTCGCCCGTAGACGGAGATCGTCTAGCCAGTTTACACCCTGTAAAAATGCTTCTTCCGAAAGACGCCATCCTACGGACACAGATGGGAAAGAACCCCATTTATTATTGGCTCCGAAGCGTGAAGAACCGTCTCTTCGCATCGTGGCTGTTAAAAGATACCGATCGTTATAACTGTAGTTGATACGTGCCAGATAAGACAGCAAGGCCCATTCCTCTTCTGTGGTCAGGGCACTGGTAATCAATCCTGCAGCATTGATTGTTTTGATGTGGTCATTGGCATAGTTCGTTCCGGCCATGCTGCTGTAATCTATATACTCTTTCTGTGCGGTATACCCCAATAAGGCATCTAAGCGATGTTTCTGGATTGTTTTGGAGTAATTTAAGGTAAATTCTGCCAGCCAGTTTTTGGTCTCGTTCGTAATAGCTGTTGCTGTAGGTACCTTAACGGCATTAACACTATTCGGGTTAACAATGGAGGGGCTAAACTGATTTTCCCTGAAGTTTCTGAAATCTGTTCCCAACAAGGTTTTGAACCGGAGCCCGTCGATGATGTCGACTTCTGCAAAAGTAGTACCTAATAAGCGTAGTGTTCCTTGTTTATAATACGATTCTTTCGCAAGTTTTACCGGGTTATCCACTTCACTGGTGCCAATGCCCAACCCGGTGATTTTGGTGTAATTGCCGTCGGCGTCATAAGGCGTCAAGAACGGAGCAGCTGCTATGGCCGACTGTACAATACCGCCGACCTGCCAATTTCCTTCGGCATTGACTAAATTGTTATAGGTATATGAAGGCGTTAGATTCGCTCCGATCCGCACTCTATCATGTATTTTTGACTCGATATTGATACGGAAAGAGTACCTATCCATGCCTGAATTGAGAATAATCCCCTCCTGTGACAGATACCCACCAGAAATAAAATATTTTGTCCTTTCGTTGCCACCTGAGAAATTCAACTGATAGTTATGCATCATTGCCGTACGAAATATCTCACGTTGCCAATCCGTCCCTTTTCCCAAAGCATCAGGGTTACTTGTCATCTCGGGTAATAAATACATCACATTGTTGATACGCTCGGAATTAGGGTCCGAAGCCGATCTTCCAGCTCCGGAATTTACCCACGCGTTGTTGCGCGCTTCGTTGAGATATCGTGCGTATTCGCTGGCGCTGAGCAGATCCAGATAGCGCTCTACATTTTGTACCCCCGAATTTAAGGAGAAATCAATTTTTGAAACACCGGCTTTCCCAGACTTTGTCGTAATGAGTACGACACCGTTTGATCCGCGTGAACCATAAATAGCGGTTGCAGAAGCATCTTTTAAGACTTGGATGTTCTCGATGTCGGTTGGATTGATCGTGTTTAAGGGGTTGTTCGTCTGATTATAGTCGTTCGTTACCGGAAAACCATCTATAACATATAAAGGATCATTCCCCGCACTGAGCGACCCAGCGCCCCTTATGCGTACTGATGAACCTCCGCCGGGAGCGCCGGTGGCTTGGCTAACCTGAACACCAGCCAATTGACCGGCGATGGCGTTATCTAACGATACGACAACCTGTTTTTCTATTTTCTCAGCTTCTAATGAACTAATAGATCCCGTAATATCTTTTCGCTGCTGTGTGCCGTATCCGACCACAACGACCTCGTTTAAGCTCTGGTTATCCAGTGAGAGTATCGTCTGTATCTGCGTTCGTCCGGCTAGAGCAATATCTTGTTTTTTGTATCCTGTATAAACAATTTCTAAAACAGCTTCTGTGGGTATATTATGTAACGTAAAGTTGCCGTTTCCATCGGATACTGTTGCATTGTGGGTTCCTTTGAGCCTTACGGTTGCACCGACCAAAGGCTGTCCTGATTCGTTGAGGATTTGGCCGCTAACCGACGATTGCTGCTGTATGGCCTGGGTTATGGGCACTGTTTTTTTATTGATGACAATGGTTTTGTTATCCACCTCGTAGTCAAATGGCTGGTTTTTTAAGCAGGCGCGAAGGGCTTCTTCCAGCGTCGCGTTGTTCAAATTGATTGTAACAGGGGGAGCCTCTTTTACATCGTTATATTTGTAAAAGAAAAAATGCTTACTCTGTTTACCGATTGCTTTCAGCACATCTTCCAATGGCTTATTCTTGACTTGTAAGGTGATGGTTTGCGAAAACGTATTTGCGCTGACACCTAAACAACAAACGATAATTATTAGTATGGTTAGTTTCATAACTAAGAATAACTTGAGGAGGTCATATCCGAAATATTGTCGGATTTCACCAGAAACATTTAAATTCATATTTTTGTAATGTTTGGGTTAACAGATAGTTGAATACACACACAGTATCTTGCTTATATGATTAGCCGAACATTTTTCTGACCGTGCTGCGAACACGGTCAGTTTTTTGTTCAGCATTCTCGTACTGCTTTCATAAATTGTTTGAAGTTTATCTTTTCATATATTATATAATGTTAGGTTTATATTTATCATAAAGGCTGTCTAGTTTGAAATGATCACTTTTCTTCCTTCGATAAAGGCGTTTATTTTTCCTAATCTCAATACCCGTAGGACTTCTTCTATATCTTCGGATCGGTTTATTTCTCCGACAAACAAATCGTTACTCACTGCACCACGGTATTCTACCTCTACATCGTACCACCGCATCACTTGTCTCATGATGGCTTGAATATTTGCCTTTTCAAATTTAAAATATCCGTCCTTCCACGCTATAAATTCTTCTATATCCACAGCTTCGACGATAATTTTATCGCCTAAAGCAGATAAAATTGCCTGTTGCCCCGGTTGTAAAACTTTACTGGTATGAGATAGCTCCTGTGCATCTTTCGCTAGTTTAGTTATCCGGATGGCACCCTCTACCAGCGTGGTCTTGGAAGTTGTTTCTTCTTTGTAGGTATTGATATTAAAATGCGTGCCCAATACTTCGACAACCTGGTTGTCCGATATCACCATGAAAGGTTTGTCACCCTTTGCCACCTCAAAATAGGCTTCTCCGTTCAGGTGCACAGCTCGTTCATAAGCGGAGAATGATGTTGGAAAACGCAATGAGCTAGCTGCATTTAGCCAGACTTTTGTTCCATCTGCCAATACCAATCGATATTGCCCTCCTCTAGGTGTAGAAATGGTATTTTCTACTGCTGTACTTCCTTCTACCGCACGATATTGTAACTCGCCGTCTGCCGTTTTTTCAATCTGCACGCCCTGCTGCTCCGACACCATGCCTTTTTGTACGTCATTTAGTACAATAGATGTCCCATCTGCCAAAATGAGGATAGCATCATCCTTTCCCGGTTTGATAGGCATAGAAGCTGATTCCTGATTAATCTTTATTGGTTCTGCTATATCGTGTTCTTGTCTTCCGATGAGCCAAAACGCGCCAATACCTATCACAACAGCCAATAATGCTACGATTCCTAATTTATAATTTATCCTTCGGCTGTTTACTGTTAACGTAGGATTCTCCTGCTTTTCCAATTTTTTGTCAATATCTAGCTTGATGGCATTGCCCAATTTCTTTTTGGCCTCGATGTCAATTTGATTAAATACATCTTCTTTGAGCTCAAAAAGTTGATAATACGCGTAGAGAAATTGCACTTCCTCATCGGAGGCCTCTCCTCTGTTATATTTGTCTATAATTTTTAAAAACGTTTCTTTTTCCATTTTTATATTTCATTAGAGAACAAGTTCTCTTTCTTTATAAGACCGTTAGTCTTCCAATACTCCCACGCTTTTTTACTTTTACTAAATTTTCAGTAGAAAGAAGACAAGTATGGCGTATAACATATCGCGTAATTGTGCTATACTTTTTCCCAGCTGATTTTGTACCGTTTTTCGTTTGATTGCCAGCCGCTCTGCAATTTGAATTGTAGATAAATCTTCATGAAATCTTAACTTAAAAATTTGTTGCTGTGCTTTTGTCAGCTTAGCAATAAGCGATTCATAATGTACGATGAATTCCTTTTTTAGGATAGTGGCATCTGCTTGATTATCAGCTACGGCAAGTTGATCCAAAAGCTCTGATATTGGGACAAACCGGCCCGAAACAGCCATGTGTTTTAATACCCGGTTACGTACAGCTGTATAGAGATAAGCACTCAGGTTATGGATAAACATTTCTTCCTTGCGTAACCACAATTGCAAAAAAATATCCTGAACGATATCACATGCCACATTTTCATCTCCTGCACGCTTATATGCCGCAGCATAAATCAGACTCCAGTACTTTTGATAAATAGCATCAAAAGCTCGTGTATCGCCTTTCCTTAGCTTTTCTACAAGTATTTTATCTTCTTCTTTTTCTCCTTTAGGTTTGAACATGGTCAACACTATTGTTAAATCATATGGTATCTTTCTTGCTCATCAAGTATTGTTTTTTTTTCGTTGCTGCAATCGATGAAGTGCCTCTAGAAAATAATAGTCTGCATAAATTAAGGGTACATCAATCTCGTTGTTACTTGGAAAGTTTCCCGTGCTGTGTTTGAGAAGGTAGTAAGGGTTCGTGTGCTCTATATTCAGGTACGGTTCAGATGCTAAGGCCGATAAGATATCATACGCGGCACTCTCATATTTATACTGTTTTTCCGCATCAACATATTTACAGAGTTCTAATAGAGCAGATGCGGTAATTGCTGCAGCTGAGGCATCCCTCGATACTTCCATCTCCTTCCGGTAGTCCCAATCTGGATCATATCCTTCTTCTCCCACATTAAAATCCCAATAAGGAATCTTGTCTGCCGGAAGCTGTGGATGATCTAAAAAGAAGTCTGCCATACCTATCGCTGTGCTTAAAAATCTTTTATCTTTTGTCTCACGGTACACCATTGTAAACCCATAAATACCCCAGGCCTGTCCACGTGCCCATGTAGAATTATCTGAAAAACCTTGCAAAGTTTGTTTATGCAGAGTTTTCCCGGTTTTGGGGTCATAATTAACAACATGAAACGAGCTATAGTCTGGGCGGACATGATGAGTCATCGTTTGCAATGCATGGCTGATGGCTATATCCCTGAAGGAAGAGTCTTTTGTAACCTTGCTGGCATAGAACAGTAATTCCAGGTTCATCATATTATCCATAATGACCGGAAACTCCCAGGTATTGATTTCCCCTTTTGATTTTCGTGTGTTCCAGGATTGGATGCTTCCCACCTGTTTGTTATAGCGTTCACAGAGCGACTTCGCAGATTGTACTAGAATTTCTGTATAATTTGGATCATCAAGAAACCTGATGGCATTACCATAGCTACAATACATCATAAATCCGATATCGTGATGTGCTGTGTTATATTGATTAGATGCTAAAGACTCTGTCCATTTGATGGCCTCTGCTTTCCACTTTTCGTCTTCGGTATATTCATACATATACCACAAAATACCTGGCCAAAAACCTCCTGTCCATTCATCAATCTGAAGGTATTTTATCGACCCGTCGGGATAAAGGGAATGTGGGTAATCTTCTAGGTTTTCTGCTGTAGTTTTTAACAAATTGTCATAAAGTGGTATCGCCGTATTAAAACTTCTTTCTATTAAAGTTTCGTTCTTTTGTTGAGAATCACACGACATCGTTGCGATCATCAATAACAAACAAATAAAAATAAAAAAATTGTTCATAGTCTTTATTTTATCAATGTGCTATGCAGTTCCATAGCTTTCATATTAATAAAGACCCTTATCAAGAAAAAAATCCCATGTTTTTTATTTTTTTCTTAACTAGGCATATTTTTTCTCTACATCGAGGTATTTTTACTGTTTTAATGAGTATCTGAATCGATATTCAACAGGCGGATGCTTGCATATGCCATTGCCTGCATAGAGGTTCTAAACGAATTTTCATCCAGATTAAATTTTGCATTGTGCAGTCCGTATTGGGGTGCGTGTTGCTCATTGCGGATACCCACCAGAAAAAACAAGGATGGAAAACAATGCGAATAGTAGGCGAAATCTTCCGCCGCCATCCATATCCCGACATCTTTCACATTTTCTTTGGGTAATATTTCGGTCATATAAGCGCGAACATCCTGGGATAAAGATGGATCGTTGTATAGAAATGGATAGCCATTTTTGACTGTTAACTCCACTTCTGCACCGAAGGATTTCGGCATTTCACGGATTAAATATTCAATCTGCTCAAGTGCCTCTTTTCTACCCTGTTCATCCATAGTACGAAAAGTACCTTCCATATAAACCTCATCGGGAATGACATTGACTGCACCGTTTCCAATGAAATGACCAAATGTAAGAACAGAAGGAACTGCCGGATTTGAGCGTCGACTGATAATATGTTGTAAAGAGGAAACCAATTGTGAACCGATATATACTGGGTCAATCGCGTTGTGCGGTTCTGCTGCATGCCCTCCTTTGCCCTTGATATGAATGTAAAATTCATCGCTTGATGCCATAAACTTTCCTGGACAGATACCAATTTCTCCGACATCCAGTTGCGGACTCACGTGCAATCCCAATACAGCTTTTATACGGTCTTCATATTCACCAAACACTCCGGAACGTAATACTTCCTGAGCTCCTCCGGGAATACGTTCTTCTGCCGGTTGAAAAAGAAATAATATCCTGCCGGAAAACAAATGCTCCAGTTCTTTTAATACTGTAGCAACCCCTAGTAAATTACTCGTATGAAAGTCATGTCCGCAAGCATGCATTACACCATCATGTTCGGATTTATACGGTATTTCATTTAATTCTTTAATGGGTAGTGCGTCAATATCTGCCCGCAAAATGATGACATCCTCGGATATAGATTTTTTGCCCGTTATCGACGCCACTACACCTGTTCCGGCCACTGAAATATAGGAAATAGACAGTTTATCCAATGCGGCTTTAATGTAAGCCGCCGTTTGATATTCTTGAAATGACAACTCTGGATGTCGATGTAGCTCCTGCCGTCTTAGCACCGTTTCATTAAAATGTGCTTCAACGCGCTCTTTTATATTGTTGATCAAATCCATGCCATATCAATTTTATAACTTAACGTTACTATCATGTCGTGAAATCCAGTTTATCTAAAGAAAACCCAGTTCTAACTTTGCTTCCTCGCTCATCATGTCCTTGGTCCAGGGAGGGTCGAAAGTAAGTTCCACAAGGGCTTCCTTAATACCGGGAACACCCGCTACTTTTCTTTGTACTTCTTCCATAATCTCACCTGCAACAGGACATCCCGGAGCGGTTAGTGTCATGATAATCTTCGCGATGCCATCTTCTTTTGTTATAATCTCATATACCAACCCTAAATCTACGATATTTGCTGGTTTAAGCTCGGGGTCATATATTGTTTCCAGTTGTTCCTGTATCGCGGTCGCCAGGTTCAACTTGTCCATAATGATAATATTGCTCATGGTTTTCCTCCTTGTTGTTGGGTTGCTTCTCTGTAGATAGAAATCAATTTATCTATATTCTTTTGGACGGTATAGTGCTTCTTGTACTCTATGATACAGTTTTCTCGAATTTGTTGTTTAGTTGTTTCATTGAGATTGATCCATTCGGCCACTATTCGCCTTATATCCTCTTTATCATAGGGATTAAAATGCATCCCCGTATACAAAGGTAGTACCATTTTGTTTAAGATACCAATATTGCTCGCTAATACTGGAGTTCCTTGTGCATATGCTTCAATAATAGTTAAAGGCATGCCTTCATAGCACACCGATGGAACAATCAAAGCATCAGCGTGGTTTATAGCAGTACGTAATACTTCCGATGGTTGATGTCCGAAGTAACGGATATGTTTGAATTTATCGGCAAAGCGTTCAATAATATCCTGTTGTGGCCCCGAACCGTAGATAGCCAAGGGGAAGGGGAGGTGTTTAAATGCACGTAGCAAGGGAACAATACCTTTTTCTTCTGAAAGCCTTCCGATGTAAACAAAGCCGTCTCCGTCTGTCGTTATTTTCGGCGTTGCATCTACGCTATTTGGTCGGACAATAAACTTGTCATCTTCCACTGGAAAAGTAGATTCTGTGAAGAGTGATTTTGCGAAATCAGAAAGGACGATGAATTTCGCTACTTTGTTCCAGGTACCCAATTTTCGGTGCAGCCAATAGGTGAAAGCGGTCAAAAAGGTTTTTGTAAATGAATGATCTAATACGCGCATACGTACTGCTGTCCACGGGAAATTTTGTCTTAAACTCTTCGTAAATAATTGACCGTAATGGAACAAGCTAGCGGACGGACAGAGTAAACGGAAATTGTGCAATGTCATGACTACTGGAATACCTAACCGGTAAATATTACGGATTAGCCATGGACCGCTGGCATAATGGAGATTATGGATGTGCACAATATCGGGAGCAAAGCTTTTGATGCTCTTTTTTATTTTCCACATGGCACGGATATTCCAAGGGTAAGCCAAATATTGCAGTGCTCCTCGCCAGCCTTTTTTATTTTGAAAGGTTAGCGTTTTTACATCATGTTCTTTTTCTAATTCCTCAACTTCTTGTCGGAAAACAGCGTCTTCTCCACCGGCATGTTGATAGAAATTATGAATAACAAGGATACGCATGTGCCATCGGGTTTCTACAAAGATAGTATTTCCCATTTTATCCTTATCTTCGCATATCATTTTTTAGCTATGTTCCAAGAGTTAGTACACGCAAAAGCTTTTCAGAATTATTTAGAAAAAGTCGATTTTCCTCAAAAACCTCAACATTTATATGATCCGATTCGCTACATATTGTCGTTATCAGGTAAGCGGATACGTCCATTATTGGTATTGATGGGTGCGGAGCTTTTTGATGATTCGGCTATAAAACAAGCGTTGCCAGCAAGTGCCGCCATAGAGTTTTTTCACAATTTCTCCTTGATTCACGATGATATCATGGATGTCGCTCCTTTACGAAGAGGAAAGCCCACTGTGCATCAAAAATGGAATGACAATGTGGCTATATTGTCCGGTGATGCACTGCTTATCAAGGCTTATCAAGAATTATCGAAATGCCCTACGGATAAAATTTCCGCTTTGTTACGTCTTTTCAATGCGACGTCGTTGGAGGTCTGCGAAGGGCAACAATATGACATGGATTTTGAAGAACGAGCACAAGTAAGTGAAATAGCATATATCGACATGATACGGCTAAAAACGTCGGTATTGCTTGGTTGTGCCTTGCAAATGGGGGCGATTGTTGCTGGAGCAGATGAACGATCACAAGCTTTGCTTTATGACTTTGGTGTAAATTTGGGAATTGCTTTCCAATTGCAAGACGATATATTGGATGTATATGGAAACCCTCAGAGTTTTGGTAAGCAGGTGGGCGGTGATATTCTGTCGAATAAAAAGACAATTCTTTTCGTAAAACTGCAAGAACTTGTTTCTCCGGCGGATCAGGAAGAACTGACCTATTTGCTTAGACAGACCATTGATACCGAACCGAACAAAGTAGAGAAAATGATGGACTTATACGCTAAATATGATATTCGGACGTTAGCTATATATCAGAAAGAAAAATTTACGACTATTGCTTACGAAAAACTGATCGAGATTCAAGTGGAGACAGACAAAAAGCAGACTCTTTTTTCGCTTGCGGATGCGTTAATGCATCGAGTACGGTAGTGTTTTCCTGTTAAAAATTGATAAAACTCTAGTTTTTTAGTAATTTGTCAACACATCAACATAAACAAAAATAATAAGTGACGCATGGCAGATATGGAACCGGTTAAAATAACGATATTTCAAGCATACTTGTTTTGGGAAAACGTAGAGAAAAATTTAAATAATTTATCACTGCGCCTGTCTGCATTGAGAGAAAAAACAGATTTAATTCTGCTGCCAGAAATGTTTAATACCGGCTTTACCATTAATGTTGAAAAGTGTGCGGAGAAGATGGATGGTCCAACGATGCATTGGATGTTTGAACATGCCCAAGCGTATAACTGTGTTGTTGCAGGGACGCTAATTATCGAGGAAAACGGACAGTATTACAACCGTTTTGTATGGATGTCGCCCGATGGCAGTTTTGTACATTACGACAAACGCCATTTATTTGGTATGGCGGAAGAAAATAAAGTTTTCACTCCTGGAACTTCCCGTATTATTTTTAACCTTAAGGGCTGGCGGGTGTGTCCGATGGTGTGCTATGATTTGCGTTTTCCTGTTTGGTCTCGGAATTTAGGAAGTGCTTATGATTTGCTAGTCTACACCGCTTGTTGGCCAGATAAACGTTCCGCCCACTGGCGTGCACTCATTCCGGCACGTGCTATTGAAAACCAGGCGTATGTAATCGGTGTAAACCGTGTAGGATATGACGGTAATGAGATCTATTATTCAGGT
>Ga0079224_100005517_pt1 | contig 16641 bp, 18 predicted proteins | sample Stecom2015_FD_80414 | JGI IMG/M metagenome (GOLD analysis project Ga0079224, IMG submission 80414) | Agricultural soil microbial communities from Utah to study Nitrogen management - Steer compost 2015 | ecosystem: Environmental > Terrestrial > Soil > Agricultural land | place: USA: Utah... | reverse complement strand
CCGCCACTTCCCCAGAATCTGCCACACTCGCCCCCCACTCGACATATCCAAAGAATCCGCCACAGCTCCCCGGGGGAGAGGTTCGAACTCCGAGTTCGACCGATTGCGAGAGCAATCGCCAACGAGCGCCGCAGGCCACACGGCTCGACAGCCATATGCATTTATGACTCAATAGAATTTTTGTGGAATCGGTACATTCGTGGAGAAGAATACTTTCAAGACAATGCGTATCGGGCACCTGGCCGTGCTCATGCTCGTCCTGACCAAATGCGCGTCCCCCGCGGGCGATCAACCGTCGGAGAGCCTCCACATCACTCCCCGCACCGACGCATCCGACAATGACACGGGGACTACGGGACCGTGGCCAGTTGTCTGCACCGGGAGCCCCGCAGGTTGCACGGTTGTTCATGAGGCGAGCGGAATTTCGCTGACCCTGCCCGAAAACTGGTCGATGAGTGAGCCCTATTTCTATCAGACTGCTGGCGGCGCGCTCGCCGACCTGCCCTCGACCTCATTCTTTACGGAAGATTCCGGCGATATCATCAGTGTAGAGCTCAACCCGCGCCAATGGCTGGCGTCGAACGGCCCGTGCCGCGCCATCGCCGCCAACGAACTCTGCATGTTCAGTGGGCAGGGTGCTGGCGCAGAGACTGCCTTTGAGAGCATCGCCACCTCCCTTCGCATCCGTACATCGGCGCACGACGGTGCGGCGGTATCACAACCTGCCCCTGGTCAGTAGAGGGGACGGCCATCGGGCTCAGCTCCATCCGACTCGATGGAATCACTCCGCGGGCTGCGCCAGCGCCCTTCTCTCAAACCTCGCCAGCGGCGCCATCCGCCCACGATTCAACGTCAGGCTGTCGCCATTGAGCGAATAATTATCGACCTCCTCCAGAACCTGGGTGAAAGCCTCCTCAACCTCCATCCCGGCCGCACAGAACATCCGGGTCATGGCGATCTGGCCGAAACTGATCCGGGCATTCTGCTCATCAAGCGTGTAGCTTCCCATGAACCCGTTGCAGCCGGCAAAACCCGAAACGCGTCCGTCCGCGGCCTCGAGGATGAGATGCGGCTCCCGCTCTAGGGAAGCGACCGCCTCCCCGCGAACCTCCACCAGCTTCCAGTAGTGCCCGGTGATTCCATCGTTTACTTTCCTCAACACATAATGCTCCGCCAGCACACTGGTGACCATAGAGCCATCCAGCCGCAGCTGCGTCAGGGTGTTTTCGCCAACACGAAACCAGAGGGGCTCTTCGCCAGCCAGCCTGATGCGGCTGCCGTCGCTGTCCCATTCAAATGCCCCCCCTCCAGTGAAGGCAGGTCCGTCCTGCTCCAGATAGCGCGCACTGCTGGTATAGGTGCCGTCCACATTCAGGGTCACGATGGTTTCGATACCCGGGCACGACGCACAGGGCAGGATGCCGCGATAGGTGCCTGCCCAGTCGAGAGAATTGCGGGAATTGTGCGCGGCATCGGGCACGCCTGTGGATTCCGGTACACCTGTGGATTCCGGTGCAGAGCTACATCCAATCAGGGCGGCGATCGCCAGCAGACAGGCAAAGAGATGTTTCACGGCGGCTCCTTATTCACGGCGGCTGCTTTTTCATGACGGCTGCTTTTTCACGGCCACTTCTTTTTCACGGCCACTTCTGTTGCACGGTTACACGAGGCGTGCGGATCACACACCGACGGTAGCACGAAACGGGATGTGAAACTGCAGCACATCCGCTATGGTAGACCTATCAACGCAGCGGAGGATGTTATGACTGCAATATCCATCCTGGAACTTGTCAGGGTTACAGAGGAAACCAACGCTCGCGGCGCACTGGACAACGCCCGCGATCTCGCCGCACATGCGGAAAACTGGGGCTACCACCGCATCTGGGTCGCGGAACACCACAACATGCCTGGTATCGCCAGTGCCGCGACTTCGATCGTCATTGCCCATATTGCCGCGGGCTCGAAGCACATCCGCGTAGGCGCCGGCGGCATCATGCTGCCCAACCATGCCCCCTACATCATCGCCGAACAGTTTGGCACCCTGGCACAGCTCTACCCCGGTCGCATCGATCTGGGCCTCGGCCGCGCGCCGGGCACCGACCAGATGACCGTACGCGCATTGCGACGCTCCCTCGATAATTCCGACCGCTTCCCCCAGGATGTCCTGGAGCTGCAAGGCTACTTCGCAGCCGCGCAGGCCGGACAGCGGCTGCAGGCGATCCCTGCCACGGGAACGGATGTCCCCCTATGGATTCTAGGCTCCAGCATGTTCGGCGCCCATCTGGCGGCGGAGCTGGGCCTGCCCTACGCCTTCGCCTCGCATTTTGCGCCGGAGCTGCTGCTGCCCGCCCTCGAGGTCTATCGCCGCCAGTTCAAGCCATCCCGACAGCTCGACAGACCCTATACAATGGCCGGCATCAACCTCATTGCCGCCGACAGCGACCGCGAGGCTCGACGCCTGGCGACAACCCAGCAGATGTCCTTCGCCAATCTGCTGCGCGGAGCACGCGGGCTCAGCCAGCCGCCCATCGATGACATCGACAGCTACTGGAGCCCCATGGAAAAGGCGCAGGCCGAGAAGATGCTCGCCCGCTCGGTCATTGGCTCACGGGACACGATTCGCGCCGGCGTGGCCCGCTTTCTCGCGGAAACGGACGTGGACGAGCTGATGATCGTCTCTGACATCTATGACCACCGGGACCGCCTGCGCTCCTTCGAAATCATTGCCGAGGCCTGCCGGGACGAGTCGGAAAGCCATGCCATGTAAGGGCTGTTTTCCGCCCTTCCCGCAGGTTATCATGGCCGCGATTCCTTGAATTGAATGGGCTTCACCCCCATTGAAGAGACCTGGAGCGTTTGCAGGGATGTCGATGAAACACTTGGTCGACGCCTCCGGTCTTTACATCAGCACTGAGCTACCACTGAGTTACGGAGATCTCTACATGAGTCAGTTTGAATTGAATGTTGCCCAAACCCGGGAATCGGGCGTCGCGGTCAACAAGGTACTGAAGAACACCTATATGCTGCTGGGCCTCACCCTGGCCTTCAGCGCAGTCATGGCGGCCTTGAGCACCAATGCGGCGCCCATGAACATCTGGATGTACATCATCGGCGTTTACGGTCTGCTGTTCGCCACTCACGCCCTGGCCCGCAGCGCCTGGGGCCTGCTGACCATTTTCGCCTTCGCTGGTTTCATTGGTTACGGTACCGGTCCGCTGATCGGTGCGCTGCTCTCCACTGCCGGAGGCAGCGAGGTAGTCACCACCGCACTGGGCGGCACGGCCTTCATCTTCTTCGGTCTGTCCGGCTATGCGCTGGTATCGCGCAAGGATTTCTCCTTCCTGTCCGGTTTCATCACCGCAGGCTGTTTCGTACTGATCGCAGCGATGATCCTGGGTATCTTCGTGCAGGTTCCCGCCCTGCAGCTGGCCATTTCTGTCGGTTTCATGCTGTTCGCCAGCGCCATCATCCTGTATCAGACGGGTGAGATCGTGAATGGCGGCGAGCGCAACTACATCCTGGCCACGATCACGCTGTTCGTGTCCATCTACAACCTGTTCATGAGCCTGATCCACCTGCTGACAGCATTCGGTGGCGACGAATAATCTGCCGGGTGCAGATTACGTTGAAGCTTGCGTTACACTAGGCCCCGAAACCCCCGTTTCGGGGCCTTTTCATTAGTCCAATACCTGATTGGCGGATTGCCAACCGACGGAGACATCCAGTCGTGAAATTCACCATCGTCGTACAGGCCGCGCCGGCAGCCTCGCAGGCCGCCTGGAGCGCGTACCAGTTTACCCGCTCGGCACTGGCCGCAGGCCACGGGATATATCGCGTATTCTTCTACGGCGACGGCGTGTACAACACCAACAGTCTCAGCGTGCCTCCGCAGGACGAGTTCGATCTGGTGAAGGCCTGGAATACCCTCCTGGATGAACACGGCATCGACGCCATCAGCTGCGTCTCCTCCGCACTCAAGCGCGGCGTGCTGGACGCAGGCGAGGCCGAGCGCTACGAGCGCAGCTGTGCCAACCTGTCCACCGCCGCCACCCTGTCCGGCCTGGGCCAGCTGGTGGACGCCACACTGGCATCCGATCGCGTCATTACCTTCGGAGCCTGAGCATGAGCGACGACCGCAAAACGCTGACCTTCATCACCCGCAGGGCACCCTACGGCCTTGGGAACGCCAAGGCGAGTCTGGACATGGTGCTGTCTGCCGCGGTGTTCGATCAACAGGTGCACTACATCTTCATGGGTGAAGGCGTACTGCAGCTGCGCCGTGGTCAGCAACCCGCCGCCATTGACGCCAAGGATCTGAGCGCAGCCTTCTCAGCCCTGCCACTTTATGATGTCGACAGCATTCACGTGGAAGCCGAGGCGCTGCAGGCGCGGGGAATGTCGGCCGCGGACCTGGTCATTCCGGTGAAGGTGGCAAGCGCCGCCGACATCGCAGCCCTCATCAATGTTTCCGATGCGGTATTCAACCTGTGAGCACGCCTTCCCTGCACATCGTCAACAAGTCCAGCCTGGATAGCCACGCCCTGACCTCCTGCCTGGCAGTGGCCACGCCGGGAGACTGCCTGCTGCTGATCGAGGACGGCGTGTACAGTGTGCTCGACCCTTCCTGGCGGGAGGCAGACCTGCACACCCATCTGGAGATATATGCGCTCGCCGAGGACCTGCAGGCACGCGGGTTGGATGCCGACAGCCTCGACTCCCGGATTCGCCGTGTGGACTATGCGGGCTTCGTGGCTCTGGCCTGCCGCTGCGCCCGGTCCGTCAGCTGGTCGTGAGCGCTGTGAGTAACCTCATCCTGCCCGATCATCGCCCCATCCCCCTGGACAAGGACGGCTATCTGCGGCATCTGGACGACTGGAGTGTGGAGGTAGCCGTCCAGCTGGCCGCCAATGCCGATATCACGCTCGAAGAGCCTCACTGGGAGATCATCCACCTGCTGCGCGACTTCTATGCGCAGCACGGCCTGTCCCCTGCCATGCGCCCGCTGGTCAAACTGGTGAGCCGCGACCTCGGCCCCGACAAGGGCCGCAGCATCTATCTCATGAAGCTCTTCCCCGGCAACCCCGCCCTGCTCGCCAGCAGGATCGCCGGCCTCCCACGTCCAACCAACTGCTTCTAGCCAGGCAGGCATGTCTGCTATTATTCGCGGCTCTGTCGAGCGGTTCTCTCCGCCGCCCAGCAACCCTTTTTCCATTACAGGTTAATCATCATGAACTCAGGAAGCCTCGCCGACCGCGTATTGGCCGTCAATGACAATCTGCCCATCCGCACAGACAAGCCCGTACACAGTGGCAAGGTCCGCTCGGTCTACTGGCTGACGGAAGCCGACAGCCGACGCCTGATCCAGGAGCGTGGCTACAATGTGGCTCCTGACGCCCCTCTTGCCATCATGGTGATCAGTGACCGCATCTCCGCATTCGATTGCATCTGGCACGGTGAGGGCGGCCTCAATGGCGTTCCCGGCAAGGGCGCGGCGCTGAACGCCATTTCCAACCACTGGTTCCGCCTGTTCCGCGAGCAGGGCCTGGCCGAGAGCCACATCCTGGAAATTCCCCACCCCTTCGTGTGGATCGTGCAGAAGGCTCGTCCGGTAATGATTGAGGCGATCTGTCGCCAGTACATTACCGGCTCCATGTGGCGTGCCTACAGCAAGGGCGAGCGGGAGTTCTGCGGCATCACCATTCCCGATGGCCTGAAAAAGGACCAGCGTCTGCCGGAGCTGCTGATCACTCCGTCCACCAAGGGCATCCTCAAGGGGATCCCCGGCGTGCCGGAAGCGGATGATGTGAACATCACCCGTGCCGACATCGAGCGCAACTATGCTGCGTTCAATTTCCGCAACATCGCCGACATCGATTTCTACGAGAAACTGCTGCGCGAAGGCTTCAACGTCATCAGTGATGCACTGGAGAACATCGACCAGATCTTCGTGGATACGAAGTTCGAATTCGGTTACGTGACCGATCGCAACGGCGAAGAAAAACTGATCTACATGGATGAGGTGGGTACACCGGACTCATCGCGCATCTGGGATGGTCCTTCTTACCGCGAGGGCAAGGTGATCGAGAAATCCAAGGAAGAGTTCCGTCAGGCGCTGTTGAACTTCTTCCCAGACCCCGACATCCTCCTGAACAAGGATCGCATGCCGGAGCGCGTCGCCCTGGCCCGCGACAACGCACTACCCGAGGACATGCTCATGCAGGTCTCCCGCACCTATCTGGACATTGCCGCAAAGGTGATCGGCCAGCCGGTGCCGCTGGCTGAGAACCCACGCCAGGAGATCCTGGATGTGCTGGCAGCCGAATACGGCCTGATTGACTAGAGCACTTTACGCGTGACCGTGGGACTGGCTGCCGGCCTGACCCCCGAACCAGGAATAGCGGTCACGCAGCTTCACTACCCGTCCAACGATGATGATGGTGGGCGCCTGGATCTCGCTGACAGCCACAATTGCCGGCATGGTTGACAAGGTGCCAGTCAGCACTTTCTGGTTCGGGGTCGTCCCCTGCTGAACCAGGGCGATGGGCATCTGCGCATCCATGCCGTGGGCGATCAGCTGCTCGCAGATGTGCTCCAGCCCTACCAGCCCCATGTAAAAGACCAGGGTCTGCTGTTCCTGGGCCAGTACCGGCCAGTCAAGATTGACGCTGTCATCCTTCAGATGACCGGTGACAAAGCGCACCGACTGTGAACAGTCGCGATGCGTCAGCGGGATCCCCGCGTAACACGCACAACCCGATGCCGCGGTGATGCCGGGAATCACCTGAAAGGGAATGCCGGCCTCTGCCAGTTGGTCGATTTCCTCGCCACCGCGACCGAAAATGAAGGGATCTCCACCCTTCAGACGCAGCACTTTTTTGCCTTCCTGCGCCAGTCGCACCAGCATGTCGTTGATCTGCTCCTGCGGCACCAGATGATGGGAGCGCTCCTTGCCCACATGAATCTTCTCCGCATCCGGGCGGATGCGGTCCAGAATCGGCTGTGACACCAGGCGGTCGTAGAGCACCACATCCGCCTCCTGCAGCAGTCGCAGGGCCTTGAGGGTGAGCAGGTCAGGATCTCCGGGCCCAGCGCCCACCAGAAAGACCTCACCGGTAGCCTCGCTCTGTGCCGACTCCGAGAGCCGTTTCTCCATGTAGCGGCGCGCCTCTTCTTCCTTCCCTGCCAGCACGATCTCGGGCAGCGGGCCGGACAGCAGGCCTTCCCAGAAACGCTTGCGCGAACGGAAGTCGCCGATGACACTCTTGACCCGGCCACGATAGCTGCCCAACAGGGTCGCCAGGCGACCGTAGCCGGCCGGCACCAGGGTCTCCAGCTTCTCCTTGAGCTTGCGCGTGAGCACTGGCGAGGCTCCCCCACTGGAGATGGCCAGCACCACCGGCGAGCGGTCAACGATGGCCGGTACGATGAAGCTGCACAGCGACGGTTTGTCGACCACGTTCACAGGCAGTCCCCGTGCCTTGGCTGCGACCGAGGCGGCCGCGTTGACCTCCTCGTCATCGGTGGCCGCGATCACCAGGAATACCCCATCCATATCGGCTTCGCGGAAGCTGCGTCGATGCAGCTCGCCCGCACCGGCAATCACCAGCTCGGCCAGCTCGGCGCTGATCTCCGGCGCCACGACCCGCAGTCGCGCCCCGCACTTGTCCAGCAGCAGCGCCTTGCGCCAGGCCACATCACCGCCGCCCACCACCAGGCAGGTCTGCGCGCGAACATTGAGGAAAATCGGTAGGAACTTCATGTGTCAGGCCAGCTTCTCCAATCCGCCCATATAGGGTCTGAGCACTTCCGGCACCGTCACGGAACCATCCGCGTTCTGGAAGTTCTCCAGAATGGCGACCAGGGTCCGGCCAATAGCCAGCCCGGAACCGTTGAGTGTATGCAGCAGTTCCGGTTTGCCGGTCTCCGGATTGCGCCAGCGCGCCTGCATGCGTCGCGCCTGGTAGTCGCCGAAGGTGCTGCAGGAAGAGATCTCGCGATAGCAATTCTGGGAGGGCAACCACACCTCCAGGTCGATGGTGCGGGCCGCGCTGAAACCCATGTCGCCGCCGCACAGCAGCATGGCCCGGTACGGCAGCCCCAGCAGTTGCAGGATCTTTTCGGCATGACCGGTCAACTGTTCCAGCGCCGCGTCGGAATCCTCCGGTTTGACCATCTGCACCAGTTCCACCTTCTCGAACTGATGCTGGCGGATCATGCCGCGGGTGTCACGTCCGTAGCTCCCCGCCTCGCTGCGGAAACAGGGCGTATGGCAGACAAACTTCAGCGGCATCTGTTCGGCCGGCACAATGCTGTCGCGTACCAGGTTGGTGACCGGCACTTCGGCGGTGGGTATCAGGTAGTACTCATTCTCCCCCTCCAGACGGAACAGGTCTTCGGCAAACTTGGGCAGCTGACCGGTACCCAGCAGCGAGTCGCGATTGACGATATAGGGCACATACAGTTCGCGGTAACCGTGCTCGTTCGTGTGCCGGTCCAGCATGAACTGGATCAGCGCACGGTGCAGCCGCGCCGTGGCATCCTGCAGTACGACGAAGCGCGATCCGGTCAGCTTGGTGGCCGCACCGAAATCCATACCCTGCAGGCCTTCGCCGATGGCGACATGATCCTTCACTTCAAAGTCGAAAGCAGCAGGTGTCCCCCATCGTCGCAGTTCCATGTTACCGGTCTCGTCCCGGCCTTCAGGGACAGCTTCCTGGGGCACGTTGGGGATGCGCATGAGCAGGTCGTTGAACTCGTCCTGCACGGCCGCGAGGGCCTTCTTGTTCTCTTCCAGAGAGGCACCCAGGTTTGCCACGTCCGCCATCAAGGGCGCGATGTCCTGCCCCGCCGCCTTGGCCTGGCCAATGGACTTCGATCGCACATTGCGCTCGTTCTGCAGCTTCTCGGTTTCCTGCTGCAGCTCGCGACGCCGCAGATCGAGTGAGTTCACCCGCGCGATGTCCAGCTCGAAGTTCTTTTTTTTCAGCAGAGCCGCCAGTTTTTCAGGTTCTGTGCGCAACCATTTTGGATCCAGCATGGGGTTGGTTCTTCCTCAAATTCAGTTTTCGATTCTGTGCGAACGCGTTCCACTCACACCCGTTGCGCCTCACACCATTCGCATCACGCTCATGCCGAGGGCAACGGCCAGCAGACATACGATGACACTCGCCAACACGTAGGCCAGCGCGCTGATCACCCGCCCATTCTGCAGCAGCAACAACGCTTCGATGGAAAACGTCGAGAAGGTGGTGAAGGCGCCCAAGCCACCGGTGATCAAAAGGGCCCGCCAGGGGCCGCTGTCCGACATACGCTCGTCCACGATGACATACAGGATACCCATCAGCAATGCGCCCAGGACGTTCACGCTCAGCGTGCCCCAGGGAAAGCGGTTGCCTGCCAGCACCGTCACAGCCGTCGTCATCCAGTAACGGCCAAGAGCGCCCACCGCGCCACCGACAGCCACAGCTACTGCAACGTTCATGAGTTCGCCTCATCCTCATAGCGCCGTCGTGGGCTGACACGGTCGAGCTCGCGCAGACGCTCGAGTTTTTCGCGAATCTTCTGTTCCAGGCCACGGTCGGTGGGGAAATAATAACGGGAATCGCGCAGCTGCGGCGGAAAATAATTCTCCCCCGCGGAATAAGCATCCGGTTCATCGTGGCTGTAGCGATACTCTGCGCCGTAGTCCAGGGACTTCATCAGCGTTGTCGGCGCATTGCGCAGGTGGTCCGGCACTGGCAGGCTGGTGCCCTGCCTCACTTCGGCCCAGGCGGCATTGTAGGCGGTGTAGACCGCATTGCTCTTGGGCGCGCTGGCCAAGTAGACCACTGCGTGAGCGATGACCAGCTCGCCTTCCGGGCTGCCGAGGCGGGTCTGGGCATCCCAGGCGGACAGGGCCATCTGCAGTGCGCGTGGGTCGGCGTTGCCCACATCCTCACTGGCCATCCGCACCAGACGGCGCGCAATATATAACGGATCACAACCCCCGTCCAACATGCGCACCAGCCAGTACAGGGCGCCATCCGGGCTGGAGCCGCGTACCGCCTTGTGCAATGCCGATATCTGCTCGTAGAAGGAGTCGCCACCCTTGTCGAAGCGGCGGCTGCTGCCCTGCAGGGTCTGCTCCAGCACCTCATCGTCGATCTGGACCCGGTCGTCGTCGCGCCTGCCCAGATCAACGGCAATCTCCAACAGGCTCAGCACCTTGCGGGCGTCACCGTCGGCTGCCATGGCCAGGCGGCGACGGGCGGCCTCCGGCAGCGTGACCTGCAAGGCGCCCAGGCCGCGCTCCTCATCTGCCAGGGCGGCAGCAATAACCCGCATCAGCGCATCGTCATCCAGCGACTTGAGCACATAAACCCGCGCCCGCGACAGCAGTGCGTTGTTCAGCTCAAACGAGGGGTTCTCGGTGGTGGCACCGACAAAGATCAGCGTGCCGTCTTCCACATGGGGCAAAAAGGCGTCCTGCTGACTCTTGTTGAAGCGGTGAACCTCATCCACGAACAGGATGGTGGAGCGGCCACTGCTGCGGCGCAGGATCTGGGCCCGCTCCACGGCCGCGCGGATGTCCTTCACCCCGGACAGCACAGCGGAAAGGCTCTCGAAGTGTCCCCCACCCGCGTGGGCCAGCATCCGCGCCAGCGTGGTCTTGCCGACGCCGGGCGGCCCCCACAGGATCATTGAATGGGGGGCGCCGCGGCGGATGGCTTCGCCAAGGGGCTTGCCCGGCCCCAGCAGGTGCTCCTGCCCGATGAAGTCCTGTAGCTGGCGTGGACGCATGCGTGCCGCCAGCGGCTCAGCCCTCCTGTCGCCCCTGTCCCCCCTGTCCTCCCTGGCCTTCAGCGCTTGCGGAGATTCCGGGGATTCCGCCGGCTCGTCTTCAAACAGCGACGGCGTTCTGTCATCTGCCATGACGGATCCCTAGTGCACGGTGTTGTCGATGACTTCGACATCATCGGGAGGGGTAAAGCGGAACTCGTCATCATCCAGCGGCTCATCCAGCTGGTGATTGAAGAATTCCCACAGGGTACGCTGGCCATTGCCACTGTCCACGTGAATGGAGTCCAGGCGCTCGCCGCGGAAATACAGGGTGACGCGCTCGTACAGGCTGGCATCGTCCACCGGCTCCAGGAAGAATTCCCAGGCCTCGCCGTCGCGCACCGAATGCCCCTCGATGAGATAATCGCGACGTATTTCATCGATACGACCATTGAGCAGCTGTGCGGCGAGCTCGGACTGGCTGGCATCCCAGGGCTCGATGGTCACCTGCAGCAGGTCGGGTTGGTAGTTCCACAACACCGTGCCATCGGTGACGATCAATTCGGGATAGGGTTCCAGCGTCTCCCAATAGAAGCCGTTGGGCCGCTTGAGCTTGAAGCGGATGACCGACTCCTCCAGCACACCGCCACTGGATTCGACGATCAGCTGCCGCACGTCGGCCTGAAAGGTCTCGATGTCTCCAAGCAGCATCTCGAGCCGGCCCACAGCAGCGGACTCCAGCATCACCGAGGTCTGCGCCTGCGCCCTGCCGCTGACCAACGCAGCAAGCAGCACCCATGAAGACAGCAGTGTAATCGACAGCAAGCGCGGCAAACGATGCGGCATGGACAGGGTCCTGTTCAACGTGGCGGTGGCGGCGCGATGACTTCGCGACTGCCGTTGGTATTCATGGAGGACACGACGCCCGCAGCCTCCATGGCCTCGATCATTCTGGCGGCGCGGTTGTAACCGATGCGCAGCTTGCGCTGCACGGCGGAAATGGACGCCTTGCGCGACTCGGTGACAAAGGCCACCGCTTCATCGTAGAGGGCATCGTCCTCTTCACCGCCCTCGTCATCGCCACCAAAGCCACCGCCGTAGTCCCGCTCGTCGGCGCCCTGGGTGATCTCATCAATATAGACCGGCTCCCCGCGGGTTTTCCAGTCGGCCACGACCCGGTGCACCTCGTCGTCACTGACGAAAGCACCATGGACGCGGGTGGCGACACCTCCGCCGGGAGGCAGGAACAGCATGTCACCATGGCCCAGCAGCTGTTCAGCACCGCCCTCCCCCAGAATGGTGCGCGAGTCGATCTTGGACTGCACCATGAAGGAGAGACGGGTAGGAATATTGGCCTTGATCAGGCCCGTCAGCACGTCCACTGACGGCCGCTGTGTCGCCAGAATCAGGTGGATGCCGGCAGCACGGGCCTTCTGGGCAATGCGCGCGATCAGCTCCTCCACCTTCTTGCCGACCACCATCATCATGTCGGCCAGCTCGTCCACGATCACCACGATGGTAGGCAGCGACTCCAGCATCGGAGCACTCTGCTCTTCCAGCAGCTGCATGGGATCCGGACGCCAAAGCGGATCGACGATGGGCTCACCGGCCTTCTGGGCATCCACCACTTTCTTGTTATAGCCGGCGAGGTTGCGCACGCCCAGGGCGGACATCAGTTTGTAGCGCCGCTCCATTTCGGCTACGCACCAGCGCAAGCCGTTGGACGCATCCTTCATATCGGTGATCACCGGGGTCAACAGATGGGGAATGCCATCATAGACCGACAGCTCCAGCATCTTCGGATCGATCATGATGAGCCGCACCTGTTCGGGCGTAGACTTGAACAGGATGCTGAGAATCATCGCGTTGATGCCCACCGACTTGCCCGAACCGGTGGTACCGGCCACCAGCAGATGCGGCATCTTCGCCAGATCCACGATCACCGGCTTGCCGACGATGTCGTGACCCAGCGCCATGCTCACGGGCGAGTGTGACTTGTCGAACTCCGGTGACGAAAGCACCTGACTGAGCATGATCATCTCGCGATGCTCATTGGGGATCTCGATGCCAATCACGGTCTTGCCGGGAATGACCTCAACCACCCGTACGCTGACCAGCGCCAGCGATCGCGCCAGATCCTTGCCCAGACCGGTGATGCGACTGGCCTTGATGCCGGGAGCCGGTTGCACCTCGAAGCGGGTGATGACCGGGCCGGGATTGACGGCGGTCACCTGGATCTCGATGCCGAAGTCGCCGAGTTTCTTTTCCAGCTGACGCGACATGTATTCCAGGGATTCGCTGGAATAACCCGCCTTGCTGTTGCCGGTCCACTCGTCCAGCAATGAGATCGCTGGCAGGTCCCCCGGCGCCGGCGCCTTGAAGAGTGTCCCCTGACGCTCCTTCTCTACCCTGGCACTCTTCACCGGCGCCGGCCGTGGTGGCGCGGCAATGGTGGGAGGCACCCGCTCCCTGTTTTTCTCGATGTAGACATCCCGCGCCTTCTTGCGCGTCTCCAGGATCTGTCGCGTACCCTGCTCTTCCTTGCGGGTCCGCATCCACTTGCCGACGCCCTCGCGCAGCCTGGACAGACCATTGAGCACCCAATAACCAATGCGGTCGATCAGGCGCAGCCAGGAAATTTCTACCGTGATGGTCAGTCCCAGCATGAAGATGGCGAAGTAAAGGATCGTGCTGCCGACGACCGCAAAGGAAGGTACCGTGACGTCCACCATCAGCGAACCGATCACCCCGCCCGCGTGCCAGGTGATGCCATCGGCGATCTCGAAGTGCATGGTGGCCAGGGAGCAGGCACCCACGGCCAGCAGAATGATGCCCAGCGCTTTCAGCGCGAGCATGCCCCAGGAAAAGTCCTCGCGCTCCCCGTCGTTTTCACGCAGCAGGGAGACCACTTTCAATCCCAGGGCACAGGGGAAGAGATAGGCGAAGAAGCCGAACAGGTGTAGCAGAAGGTCTGCAATGAAGGCCCCCAGGCGTCCGACAGCGTTATTGACGTCTCCGCTGCCGGTGGTGAAAAAACCCGGATCGTTCGGGGAGTAGCTCACCAGGGCGATGAGGATGAAAAGGCCGCTGAGAAAGCAGAGAATCAGGGTCCCTTCCCGCGCTATGCGCTGCCCAACCGTGCTGACAGGTTGTTCCTTAGCGGTTTTTGCGGCTTTCTTGCTTTTTTGGTTTTTCAAACTTTTCAATCACCTGCAATTAATTTTTGCGTCTGTTTCTAGATATGGATGGGCGCTATAATAGCCAATTTTGACAGCCCGGAAAACAGCAATATGGCCCCGCACTGTTATGTCGCCAGCAAAAATGACATGAGTAGCCAGGCGCTATCCTCTAGAATAGCCAGCTGTCCATTTACGCTGCACTTCAGCAGCCCTTTAAAAGTGCAGCCGCCGACGCCATCTCTGTTTGATTACGGCCTTTTTATTACTCACTGACACGCGCACTGACCATGCGCATGGCCAGTGAGACAGCACACAGGAAGCATAGTTTTATGAGCGAAGTACAGCACCACCGACTGATTATCCTCGGCTCCGGCCCTGCCGGCTATACCGCAGCCGTTTATGCCGCCCGCGCCAACCTGCAGCCCGTCGTGATTACCGGCATGGTGCAGGGAGGCCAACTGACTACCACCACCGACGTGGACAACTGGCCCGGTGATGTCGAAGGCCTGCAGGGCCCCGCCCTGATGGCGCGCATGCAGGAGCACGCCGAGCGCTTCGATACCAGAATCATCTTCGATCACATCAATCGCACCGACCTGTCCAAACGCCCCTTTACGCTGTGGGGCGACTCGGTCACCTACACCTGCGACGCCCTGATCATTGCCACGGGCGCCTCCGCCCAGTACCTGGGGCTGCCCTCGGAAGAAGCAATGATGGGCAAGGGCGTGAGCGCCTGTGCCACCTGTGATGGCTTCTTCTATCGCAACAAACCGGTCGCCGTCATCGGCGGTGGCAACACGGCCGTCGAAGAGGCACTGTACCTGTCCAACATCGCATCCCATGTGACTCTTGTGCACCGTCGCGACACGCTGCGGGCCGAGAAGATCCTGCAGGACAAACTGTTCGAGAAACAGAAGGCGGGCCTGATCAGCATCGAATGGAACCATACACTGGAAGAGGTGCTGGGCGACGACATGGGCGTCACCGGCATACGCCTCGCGTCCACTGTCCCTGGCAACCCCACCCGTGACATAAAGGTCGACGGCGTGTTCATCGCCATCGGTCACAAACCCAACTCCGACATCTTCGCCGGCCAGCTCGAAATGCGTGACGGTTACGTCACCATCCGCAGCGGCACCGAAGGCAATGCCACCCAGACCAGCGTGCCGGGCGTGTTCGCGGCAGGCGACATTGCGGATCACGTCTACCGCCAGGCAATCACCTCGGCCGGCTTCGGCTGTATGGCGGCGCTGGACGCGGAGAAATTCCTCGACCAATAGCGGTCCACGCGGATAATGGTACGCCATGATCTCACTCCCCTGGCTGGATGAAGACACCTCTGGTTTTCCTCCAGTCGAGGCAGCCCTGCGGGATCCCGATGGCCTGCTGGCCGTGGGCGGCGACCTCAGTCCTGCCCGGCTGGTGCAGGCCTATTCCCTGGGCATCTTCCCCTGGTATCAGGAAGGCGAACCCATTTTGTGGTGGTCGCCCTCGCTGCGCATGGGATTGTTTCCCGAGCGGCTTGTGGTCTCACGCAGCATGCGCAAGCTGCTGCGCAAGGGCGAATTCGAGGTGACCTTCGACCGGGCGTTTGCCCGGGTCATAGCCAACTGCGCGGCCTGGCGCCCCGAGCGCACCGCCACCTGGATCACCGATGACATGCAGCGGGCCTAATGCCGACTGCATGAGCTGCAGATTGCCCATTCCGTCGAAGTCTGGCGTGACGGGGAACTGGTGGGAGGACTCTACGGCGTCGCCTCCGGCAGCCTGTTCTTTGGTGAGTCCATGTTCAGCCTGCAATCCAACGCCTCCAAGATTGCCACCATCGCCCTGGCGCGTCAGTTGCAGCGCTGGGGATATCGCCTGACCGACTGCCAGATCCCTTCCGAACACCTGGCCAGCCTGGGGGCTCAGGAAATCACCCGAGCCGACTTTCAGGACATGCTGTTGCGCTACGGCCACAGTGGGGGTAAAAACGGTCCATGGACCATGGAGCCCGACATTCTTGAGTGCTAGCAGCAACCACCCCGACGGGGACAACATCACACTGCGCTTCTACCAGACGGCGCCCCACCCCTGCAGCTATCTCAGCGGGAGGCTGGCTACCACCGTGTTCATGGATCCCACGCAGGTGCTGAGCACCGCCCTGTACAGCCGGTTGATTACCGCCGGCTTCCGCCGCAGCGGCGCCCATCTGTACCGTCCGGACTGTCGCCATTGCAACGCCTGCATCTCCTGCCGCATCCGGGTCCGCGACTTCGTGATGGGCAAGCGCTTCCAGCGACTCTGGAAGCGCAATGCCGATCTGCAGGCACGCCGGCTCGACAATCTGTCCGATCCCGTGTTCTACGACCTCTATGCCCACTACATCAATGTGCGTCATCGTGACGGTGACATGTACCCACCCAGTCATGAACAGTTCCAGTCCTTTCTGCAGGCACAGACAGAGTCAACCCGCCTCTATGGCTTCTATCTGGGTGACAGACTGGTGGCTGTCAGTGTGCTGGACGAACTCGATCACGCGCTCTCGGCGATGTACACCTACTTCGATCCCGACATGAATCGCCGCTCGCTGGGCAGCTATGTGATCCTGTGGCAGATCGAGAAAGCGCGACGCCTCCACCTGCCCTACGTGTATCTGGGTTACTGGATCGAGAACTGTGACAAGATGCGTTACAAGAAGGACTATCAGCCGCTGGAAGTG
>Ga0079224_100005516_pt1 | contig 16641 bp, 11 predicted proteins | sample Stecom2015_FD_80414 | JGI IMG/M metagenome (GOLD analysis project Ga0079224, IMG submission 80414) | Agricultural soil microbial communities from Utah to study Nitrogen management - Steer compost 2015 | ecosystem: Environmental > Terrestrial > Soil > Agricultural land | place: USA: Utah... | reverse complement strand
GCGCAGCTGCGCAGGCTGGGTGTCGAGGTGCTGACCGGCGAGCGAGTGGAAGCAGTCACCGCCGACGGCGTCGAATTGCAGAGCGGCCGCCGCATAAGGGCGTCCGTCAAGGTCTGGGCGGCCGGCATCAAGGCCCCAAGCTGGCTAGCGACGCTGGGCCTGGAGACCAACGCGGCCGGTCAGCTGCTGGTGCGCGAGACGCTGCAAACCACGCGAGACGACGCCATCTTCGCCCTCGGCGACTGCGCCAGCGCGCCCCTCCCCGGCTCCAGCCGCCCGGTCCCGCCGCGTGCCCAGGCCGCGCAACAGCAGGCGCTGTTCCTGGCCGGCGCCCTGGCCAGACAGCTGCAGGGCAAGCCACTTGGCCGCTTCGTCTATCGCGATCGCGGCTCGCTGATCTCGCTCAGCCAACATGACGCGGTCGGCCGCCTGATGGGAAACCTGTTCGGCAGCTCCAGCAGCCTCACCATCGAGGGCGCGCTGGCGCGGTTTGCCTACAACTCGCTCTACCGGCGCCACCTGATCGCGCTGTATGGTCCGTTCCGCACCGCTGTCCTGGGATTGGCCCGACGCCTGACCCGTCCAGTGCGGCTACGGCTCAAGCTGCACTGAAGAACGGCGCAGCGGGCTATTTCGCTGCTGCCGTCCCTTCTTGCTCCCGCTCTAGGGTCTCTATCCAGGAGTTGATGCGGTCGGCCACCTGCTGCCAGCCAGGCTCCAGCATCATCATGTGGGCCATGTCGGGGAAGATCTCCGCCTCCACGCCATAGGCCCGGGCCGTCGCCTGCACCATGCGCTGCGTGAACAGGGCGTCCTTCTCCCCTCCCAGCACCAGCATCGGAGGCCGTTCGATGCGCCACGGGCAAACCAGGTCGGCCACCGTCATGTCCCAGATGGCACGGCTAGACTCCGGGCCGAAGCGCGCCAGGTGGCGCTGCAGCTCCTCGTCCGACAGCGACTCGGAAAACCCCATGCGGCGGGCGGTCTCCAGGTTAGCGTAGCTGGGGTCGACGTGCTGGATCAGCGACACCTGCCACAGCAGCCAGGGATCGTGCAGCATCAGGCGTAACGTGGGCAGGCCCAGCCCCTGCGGCGGCACCGAAGCCATCAGCACCACGCCGGGCACCTTGACCTGCCGCTCAAGATATTTCTGCACCACCATGCCGCCCATGGAATGTCCGACCAGCAGCGGCGGGGCGGGCAGCTGCTCCACGGTGCGAGCGACGTCGTCGACATAGTCGGCCAGCGAGGTCGCCGCCAGCATCTGCCGCCCCTCGCTGCGGCCATGCCCGCGCAGGCTCACCGCAAAGGCGTGTATTCCCTGCTCGGCGAAATACGGCAGGAAGTAGTCCTCCCAGCACCAGGCCCCGGTATAGGCGCCATGCACGAATAGCACCGGCGTCTTCAACCGCGGCTTGGCCGGGCGCCGCTCGAGCAGCTCAAGCTTTGGCTTGCGTCGGCCGCCTATCATCTCTTGCCAAAGGTCATGTCGGAATGCCTCAAACATGCCATCGCCCATCGTTGCACCGCAGCTTCTGGCCAGCGGGGCTGATTGAATCGCTGCCATACAGTACTTAGAAATGGGCAAAGAACAACCTATTTTGTTCGCAGGTAGCGCACAGCGTAGTAAGCTATTGGCTCGCCGAACGTTTCGGCAGACCCACCCGCTTTCCCTGCGCTGCGGCCGCCGGCCGCTTCGCTGTGCTCGACAGGAAGCTTCATGACTCAGCCACGCATCATCCACCGTCAGGACTACACTCCGCCAGCCTACCTGATCGACGATGTTCGCCTCGAGTTCGAGCTCGGCGAGCAGGAAACGCTGGTACACTCGGAGCTCACCCTGCGGCGCAATGGCACGCATGACCGGCCGCTGGTCCTCGACGGCCAGGACCTGCAGCTGCTGTCGGTCGCCGTCGACGGAGTCCCGCTCCCCGAGGAGCGCTACCAGCTCGGCCCCGAATCGCTGACCATCCCCGGGTTGCCCGAGCGTTGCACGCTGCAGATCAGCACCCGCATCTTCCCGCAGCTCAACACCAAGCTGGAAGGGCTGTACAAGTCCAACGGCATCTTTTGCACCCAGTGCGAGGCCGAGGGCTTTCGCCGCATCACCTATTATCTGGATCGGCCGGACGTGATGGCGCGCTTCAGGACCCGCCTCGTGGCCGATCGCGAGCGCTATCCGGTGCTCTTGTCCAACGGCAACCCGGTCGCGCGCGGCACGCTGGGCGACGGCCGCCACTTCGTCGAGTGGGAGGATCCCTTTCCCAAGCCGTCGTACCTGTTCGCCATGGTGGCTGGCGATCTGGCCTGTAACCGCGACTACTTCGTCACCGCCTCCGGCCGCAGGGTGACCCTGGAGATCTACGTGGCCCCGCACGAGCTGCCGAAAACCGAGCACGCCATGGAGTGCTTGAAGCGGGCCATGCGCTGGGACGAGGAAACCTACGGCCAGGAATACGACCTCGACATCTACATGATCGTGGCCGTGGGCGACTTCAACATGGGGGCCATGGAAAACAAGGGCCTCAACATCTTCAACACCCAGTACATCCTGGCCGACCGGGATACCGCCACCGACGTCGACTTCGACAACGTGCTAGCCGTAATCGGCCACGAGTACTTCCATAACTGGACCGGCAACCGCGTCACCTGCCGGGACTGGTTCCAGCTCTCGCTCAAGGAAGGGCTGACCGTCTTCCGCGAGCAGCAGTTCGCGTCTGCCATGGGGTCGGCGGCCGTCCAGCGCATCGGCGATGTGCGGGTACTGCGCGCCCAACAGTTCCCCGAGGACGCCGGTCCGATGGCGCATCCGGTGCGTCCGGACAGCTACGTCGAGATCAACAACTTCTACACCGCGACCGTTTACAACAAGGGCGCGGAAGTCATTCGCATGTATCATACGCTGCTGGGCGAGGAAAGCTTTCGCCGCGGCCTGGCGCTGTACCTGCGCCGCCACGATGGCCAGGCAGCGACCTGTGATGACTTCCTCGCTGCCATGGCCGAGGCCAACCAGCGTGACCTGAGCCAGTTCGCCCGCTGGTACTCCCAGGCCGGCACGCCACAGCTCGAGGTCAGCGACCACTACGATCCGGCGACTGGCCGCTATACGTTGAGGGTGCGCCAGAGCTGCCCGCCCACGCCGGGCCAACCGGAAAAGCTGCCCTTCCACATTCCGCTCAAGCTGGGCCTGCTCGACAGCAGCGGTCGCGAGCTGCCGCTGCAGCTGGAGCACGAGGCGGAGCCCGTGGGCATCGAGCGGGTGCTTGAGCTCACCGAGGCGCAGCACGAGTTTCATTTCGTCGGTCTCAAGGAGCGGCCGCTGCCATCACTGCTGCGGGATTTCTCAGCCCCGGTGCGGCTGGACTATCCCTACAGCGACCAGCAGCTGGCGTTTTTGTTCACCCACGACACCGACCCGTTCAATCGCTGGGAGGCCGGCCAACGGCTGATGACCAGCCTGCTCCTGTCCAGCCTCGACTCCGACGAGACCGCCGTGCCGACGGCGCTGCGCGGTGCTTTCGAAGCGGCCCTTACCGATCCCGACCTGGATCCGGCCTTCGTCGCCGAAGCGTTGACCTTGCCCAGCGAAGGCTATGTCGGCGAGCACATGGAGGCGATCGATCCCGGCAAGGTGCATGAGGCCAGGGAGCGACTGCGGCGCAGCCTAGGCGAGGAGCTGCGGGAGCTGTGGCTGGAAACTTACCGGAAACACGGCAATCTGGCCGCTACGGCCAATGCCGCCGGCCAGCGCCGGCTGAAGAATCTGGCGCTCGACTATCTGCTGGCCCGCGAGGACGAGGAGGCCATCGAGCTGGCGGCCCGGCAGTACCTGCAAGCTGACAACCTCACCGACCGGCTGGCAGCGCTCAGCCTGCTGGCCGACCACGATTTGCCGGCCGCCGCCGAGGCGCTGGAGTCGTTCTATCAGCGCTGGCAGCATGAGCCGCTGGTGGTGGACAAGTGGTTCCGCGTGCAGGCGCTGTCACGTCGACCGGACACCTTACAGCGGGTGCGGGCGCTGACCGAACATCCGGCGTTCGAACTACGCAATCCCAACAAGGTCAGAGCCCTCGTCGGCGCCTTCTGCCACCACAATCTCGCGCAGTTCCACCATCCATCAGGCGCTGGCTACACTTTCCTGACCGAATACGTGTTAAAACTAGATAAAATCAATCCACAAATCGCTGCGCGCCTGGCGACGGCCTTGATCCGCTGGCGACGCTTCGAGCCGCAGCGGGCGCAGCTGATGCGCGAGTGCCTGAGGCAGATTTCGGTCGCGCCGAGCCTATCGGCGGACGTCTACGAGGTTGTCACACGCAGCCTGGAAGACGCCTGAGAGCGAAAGCACACGCAGGACCGATGCTCGCGGGTTTGAAGAGAGATAGCATGAAATATTACCGGACGCTGTTCAGCCGCCTTCTGTTCGCGATCGTCATCGCCTTGGTCGCGGTGCCGATCGCCACGGTGCCAGTTTCGGCCCGGCCAGGCGCTGATGCCAGCGAGCTCCAGGCCCAAGCCCGCAAGGCACGGCTGATCAGCGAGCTGCTGACCGAATTTCACTACCGCTCCGTACCCATCGACAACGCCATGGCCAGGCAAGCCTTCCAGGCCTATCTGGACACCCTGGACCAGGAGCGCTACTACCTGCTGCAGCAGGACATCGACGAGTTCGCGCGCCACGTCGACCAGCTCGACGACCAGCTGCGGCGCGGCGACATCAGCTTCGGCTATAGCGTCTTCGAGCGCTACCAACAGCGGGTGCGGGAGCGCTCGGAATTCGCCCTCTCCCTGCTGGAGCAGGAGTTCGACTTCAATTCCGACGAGCGCATCGAGCTCGACCGCAGCCAGGAGCCCTGGGCCAGCAGCCGGGAAGAGCTCGACCAGCTCTGGCGCAAGCGAGTCAAGCATGATGCGCTGACGCTGCTGATGAGCGGGCAGGAATGGCCCCGGGTGCGGGAAATTCTCACCCGGCGCTACCAGCGGCTGGCCGACAACATCGCCAATTACAGCAACGAGGAGATCTTCCAGGCCTACATCAACGCCTGGGCGCAGATCTTTGACCCGCACACCCAGTACATGTCGCCGCAGCTGTCGGAAAACTTCGACATCCAGATGCGGCTGTCGCTGGAAGGTATCGGCGCCCTGCTGCGCTCGGAAAACGAGTTCATCGAGGTGGTCGAGCTGGTCAAGGGCGGGCCGGCCGAGCTGGACGGCCAGCTGAAGCCGGGCGACCGCATCATCGGCGTCGGCGAAGGCGAGGACGGCGAAATCGACGACGTGGTCGGCTGGCGCCTGTCCGACGTGGTGGAGCGCATCCGTGGCCCCAAGGAAACCGTGGTCCGCCTCCAGGTACTGCCGGCGCAATCGGCAGGCGCCACGCCCAAGATCATCACGCTGGTGCGCAACGAGATCAAGCTCGAGGAGCGGGCCGCGCAGGGCAAGCTCATGGAAGTGCCGACCAAGGACGGCACCCGCCGCATCGGGGTCGTCAAGCTACCGGCATTCTACATGGACTTCGCCGCCGCCGATGCCGGCAAGAAGGACTATCGCAGCACCACGCGAGACGTGCGCCGGATCATCCAGGACTTCAACCGGGAAGGCATCGATGGGCTGGTCATCGATTTGCGCGGCAACGGCGGCGGCTCGCTGCGGGAGGCGACCGAGCTGACCGGGCTGTTCGTGCCCGGCGGTCCGGTGGTGCAGGTGCGCCGGCACGACGGCTCGGTAGAGGTCATCCAGGACTACGACCGCGCGGTGGTCTACTCGGGTCCGCTCGTGGTTCTGGTCGACCAGTTCAGCGCCTCAGCGTCCGAGATCTTCGCCGCGGCCATCCAGGATTACGGCCGCGGCGTGGTGGTCGGTCAGCAGACCTTCGGCAAGGGCACCGTGCAAACCCTGATTGATCTCGACCGTGGGCTGCGGCGGCAGGATAGCGGTGGGCGCCTCAAGCTGACCATCGCCAAATTCTACCGCATCAACGGTCACAGCACGCAGCGCCGCGGGGTCATCCCGGACATCGTCCTGCCCAGCGCCTTCGACGCCGACCGCTTCTATGAGAGCGCGGTCAAGACCGCCCTGCCCTGGGACGAGATCCGGCCCGTCCCCTTCCGCCCGCAAGGCAGCCTCGAGCCCTTGCTGCCGCTGCTGCACGAGCGGCACCAAGAGCGCATCGCCAAGAGCGAGGCATTCCAGGCGCTGCTGGAAGAATACGCGCAGCTGCGGGAGATGCAGTCTCAGACGTCGCTGCCGCTCAACGAGATGCAGCGCCGGGCCGAACGCGAGCAGGCGGAGGCGCGGCAGCTGGCGGCCCTGAACCGGCGCCTGGCCGCCTACGGCCTGGATCCGGTGTCCTCGCTCGACGAGCTGGACCAGGATAAGCTGCCCGATACCATCCTGGAGACCGCCGCCGCCGTGGCTGTCGACCTGGCCGATCTGCAAAGCGCGGTGGCCACAGCCAGCCGCTGAGCCAAGTCACTGATACTGCAACGGCTCCAGAGCATCGACGATGCTCTGGAACAGCTCGGTCTGAAAGACCTCGAACTGGATCCCAAGCCGCAGCGCCTGCTCATCGACCACGACCCGGCGCACCGTGCCGAACAGCTGCAGCATGTCCTTGTTCAGGCCTACGGCCTCGATTTCCACTGGCTCGCCGGCCAGCTCCTGGCAGTCGCCCCAATCCTGCTCGAGCTCCGGCCGGCGGCGAATCACGCACTGACAGCCGGTCTCGCTCAAGTCGGCCACGATGCCCGGCAGCTGCACCCCCAGGACGTACAGTTGGCAGGGCAGCGTGCACTTGATGCGGTCGGCGCGGCGCAAGGCGTAACGCTGCACCTCCTTGGGATAGGCAACGAACAGCAGCCGCTCCGGCTCCTTCACCATGTTCAACACGTAGGTGCGGAAGCCGATGATGGTGCCCTCTTGCAGAAAGCGCAGCACCACCTGCTCGCCATATCGCAGAATGAAATCCATGTTGCCGTAGGTGGCGGGCAGCTCCCGCAGCACGAGATAGGCACCGTCAACAGAACCCAGCAGCCGAGCGCTGACCTTGGCCCCCGCCGCGGCCTCAAGTATGACCTTCGTCTCCGGCCGAATCTTCATCCCCCCCTCCACCAGCCAGCGCAGGCTTGCCCCGTCCTGGCTGCGACCCCAAACCGGTCGATCGATGCTTCAGCCGCTCATGAGTTTAGCGCAATTGACGCAAACGGCAGGTAGTCAGCCCCTGCGCTGGACAACGACGGTTTCCCGTCCCGTCCCTGCGGTGCCAGGCTGAAATCTGGCCAGATACGCTGCGAACTGCTCCGCGCACGCCTGCCAGGTAAGACGGCGGGCGTAAGCGACGCAGGCGGCTGGATCCAGCGTCAACGCCATTCGCACCGCCCTCGCCAGGTCTTCGTCCAGGTAACCGGTGACGCCGTGCTGGACGACGTCCAGCGGCCCCGTGACGGGATAAGCCGCTACCGGCACCCCGGCCGCCATGGCTTCCAGCATCGCCAGCCCGAAGGTGTCGGTGCGGCTGGGAAACACGAACACGTCGGCAGCGGCCAGATACGCCGCCAGCTCCTCCCCCACGCGTCGGCCGACGAAACGCACCTGGGGATAGCGTCGGCGCAACATGGCCAGATCAGGCCCGCTGCCGACGACATACTTGCTGCCTGGCAGGTCCAGCCGCAGAAAGGCCTCGAGATTCTTCTCCACCGCGACCCGGCCCGCGTACATCAGCACCGGCCTGTCATCGACGATGAAATTCTTGTCACGCGGCCGAAACAGCACGCTGTCAACGCCTCGACACCAGAGCACGACGTTGCGAAACCCTCGGGCCTGGAGGTCCTGCTGCACCGAGCGGGTCGCCGCCAGGGTGCGCACGGCCGGGCGATGGAAGCGCCGCAAATAGGCGTAACTGACGGCCAACGGCAGCGGAAGGCGCAGCCGCAGATAGTGCGGGAACTGGGTATGGTAGGAGGTCGTGAACGGCAGCCCCCGCCGCAGACAGTAGCTGCGTACGGCATGCCCGATGGGACCTTCGGTGGCAATGTGGATGGCTTCAGGATCGAATCTGCTCACCAGCGCCGCCACCTGGCCAGGCGCTGGCAAGGCCAACCGGATCTCGGGATAGGTCGGACAAGGGACGGTGTGGAAGTGCTGCGGGGTGAGAAACAAGACCTCGTGCCCTGCAGCCACGAGGCAGTCACCCACCCGGCTCAGGGTGGTGACCACGCCATTGACCTGCGGTGCCCAGGCGTCGGTGGCGATGAGGATTCTCATTCTGCGCTACCAGCCTTCCCTGCTCCGGCACGGGCGACGAGCCGAGCGACCCGTTGATCCCGCTTTGCGCGACGGACCGTCCGCCGCATTGCCGTTCCCATCAGATGGCGGCAGTCGGGACGCATTCAAGCGGCGCTCGAGAGCGATCGAGACTGTCCCCAGATACTTGCGCTTACGCTTTCCGTCGGAATGGGCTATACAGAAGGACGATCAGAAAATAATCAGACAAGCTCCGGCGTCCCGCACAGGGTGACGAGTTCCCTCCGCCGATCATGACATCTGGAAGTCCCATGACCGACGATACATCGCTGCTGCTGCTTTGGTCGGATTCCGTTCTGCTGTCCGTCCTGATCTGGGCGCTGCTCTCCATACTCACGCTTTATCTCGCGCGACGGCCGGCGCACGAGCTGCTGGAGCGCTTGGGCTTGACGCTTTCTGGCGTGCTGCGCTTCACCGCCCTGCTCCTGCTCGGCTACGCTCGCAAAGCCGCGGCACGGCAGCGCAGCGCATTGCAAGCGCTCGCCAGCGAGCTCGCCAGGCGCCGACTGGAGCGTCAGTTGCAGCGCATCGGTCCCCAGATCGAGCACTATCTTGGCGAGTACCCCAAGCTGCATCGCGCCCTCTGCGAGCAGGTCGAGCGCATCAGCAACGATTACCGCCACGCCGGCGACACCCCGCCGACACCGCCGGCCTGGCTGGAGGCCATCGAGGCCGTCGCGAGCATCAAGGCCAGCAGCAACCCAGCCGTTGCAGCTATCCTCAAGGACATGCAGACGACGCTGGAGGCCGCCTGTCACGAAGCCATGCTGGAGTACCGGGCTGACAGCCGTCGTCGCTTCCAGAGCCTGCGCCGCGTGCAGCCCTATTTCGGCCGGCTGTCGGATACGTTGACGCAAATGCAGCAGCGGCTGGAGCAAGTCATTCGCCACGCCCGCGACGTGGACGCTCAGATGGAGCGCTTCGAGGACGCCTCCAGCCAGCGGCGAGAACCCATGCGCCGGCTGCGCTTCGATCTACACCTGCGCGCCCTGGCGGGAGTGGCGCTCGCTGCCATCGCCACCCTGGCTGGCTTCCTCAATCACAGCCTGCTGGCGCAGCCACTGCAGGCCGTGCTGGGCGACGGCAGCGGACCGCAACCCTGGGTCGCCACCGCCACCCTCAGCTTAGTCGCTTTGAACCTCGGCGTCTGGATCACTGAGTGCCTGGGCGTGACGCAAATGATCGGCGTCTCCTGGCAGTTCCACGCTAGGCAGCGGCGCCGCCTGGCTGCCATCGGGCTGAGCGCCCTCGTCATGCTGGCCCTGCTGCAAGGCGTGCTGGCCTGGCTGGGCCATTCCGCGGTCGCCTTTCCGTTGCTGCCCGGCCCCTGGTGGCTGGCGCCTCTGGCCGCCGCCCTGCTGGCCACCCTCTTGACGTTTGTAATCGCCATGGCGGCTCTGCCTCTGGAAATGCTGGTGCACTCGCTCCCCATCCTGCTGGCCGGCCTGGTGGCGGGGACGGCCCATTTGCTGGCCGCCCTGCTGCGTCTGTGCGCCGCCGTCATCGCCATGCTGCCGCAGCCTTTGAAGACGCTGTACGACCTGTGGATCTTCCTGCCGCTGTGGCTGGAGCAGGCGGTGCAAGGCATCCGCCACCGCAGCCAGGAAGCGGGGCAGACGGCTTCGACCGAGGCAAGCGAGGGCTCAAGCTCGTAAACGGCCCGGCCTAGTCGGCCGCCGGCGAGGACTCCAGCAAGGGCTTTAGCCCCTGCAGGATTTGCACGAACTCGTCGAAGCTGTTCGGCTTGACGATGTAGCGGGCGGCTCCCAGGGCGGCCGAACGCGCCTGGTCCTCCGGGTAGCTGGAGGTGGTCACCACCACCACGGGAATGCGGCTTAGCTCCGGCTTTTGCTTGAGCTTGGCTAGCAACTCGTGGCCAGAGCCGTCGACCAAATTCAAATCCAGCAGAACCAGCTGCGGCCGCTGCTCCGCGGGCCGCGCCGGCAATGAGTCGACCAGCTGCCTCGCCTCCTTGTAGCTGGTCGCCGTTTCCAGCTGCACAGCCAACCCGATTTCCTCGAATGCGATCTTGGTCAGGTAGATATCGCCCGGGTTGTCTTCGACGAGTAATACGCGGTGCATAGGAACCTTTGAATTCGGCGCGGATCGTACGGCGCAAGCCCCGCTGGCGAAGCCCTGCGTTCCGTCCATTATAAAATTGCCAATCAGCAACACTTTGTTGCACGTTAGCACAGAAAGAAACGCAAAAGCAGACCCTGACCGAGCGATAACTTGCCGCCTACCGGCGACACTGGGGCAATCCCCTAATTCCCGCCGAGCAACTGACCGCTGCTAGGCCACCCTGGCCCGCGCCAGCTCCAGATCGCTAACCAGGCGCCAGTATTCGTCCACCCTGTCCTGCTCGGACGGCAAGCGCAACAGCGCCGAGGGATGAATGGTGATGAAGGCATCAATCGCGAACGGGCTGGCTGCAAAGCTGGCGCGCAGGTCCTTCAGGCGAACCGCACGGCCAAGCACCGCAGTCGTGGCGGTAACGCCTAGGCAGACCAACAGGCTGGGCCTGACGGCAGCAACTTCCGCCTCCAGCCAGGGGCGACAGGCGCGCACCTCGCTTGCCGACGGCCTCCTGTGCAGGCGCCGCCGGCCGCGCCACTCCCATTTGAAATGCTTCACCGCATTGGTGAGATAAACCTCGTCCCGCTCGAAGCCGGCATCCGCCAAGGCCCGCTCTAGCAGACGCCCGGCCGGGCCAACGAACGGCTGTCCCGTCATGTCCTCTTGATCGCCCGGCTGCTCGCCGACGAGCAGCACCTTGGCACCGGCTGGCCCCTCGCCAAAGACGGTCTGCGTGGCATTGCGATACAAGGAACAGCCCTGGCAGCCACTCGCTGCTTGTCGCAGATGAGCCAGATCTCGCTGCCGAGGAAGAAAGTTCGCTGCCGAGCCCGGTTCGCTTGCCGCCATCATTGACCCCTCCCTTCGCGCCGCACTCACACTGGGGACGAAAACGGGCTTTTCCAGAAAAGGGTGGCGGTCGCTCGATCGGCACGTTCCCGAGCAGGCAGGTCTTCCAGGAGCATCCCGACTGATTCGTGCAGCCCTGCCTCTGGCAACAGGCAAGGTGGAGTCAGGCGATACGATCGGGTCGCGTCAGGAATTGCCCAAGCGCTCGAAAAGACCCGCCCTCGGCAGCAGCGCGGCGGCTGACACCCCGGTCGAGCACTTTCCCTGCCCAGCGTGCTCCTGGTGCGCGCCTGAGCGCCAGGCAGGCAATTGCGCATGGTCGACAATAACGGGAAGAGCACCGGATCCGGCAAGCACCCGCGATGCGGGTGGAGCTCGCAGCTCCCCCCGTCCGACCTAGTCCTTCGGATAGACGAACAGCTCCATGCGCCCCTGCTCCAGCAGGTACGGGAAGCCGTTCTTCTCGCTGTCGCTGCGCCGCACGGTCTTGGGCGCGATATAGAGGAAGACATGCTGAGGTAGGTTCTTGGACAAGTTCTGTAACAGCACGTCTTCTGGCGCTGAACTGGTTACAGCACGCTTAAACTGCACACTGTTGTACCAGGTCTTGTGTTCAGAGCCGAAGCGATAGGCTGACTCGCCGAGCTCCGGGAAGAAGGTGGGAGCGGGCTGCAGATCCGGCTCCATGATACGCACGATAACATGGCAATACATGTTTCTTTGGATCTTCGGATCGGCCTCTTTCGGGCATCCCCACTCGTCGTGAAGGACTACAAAACCCGCCACCCCTGGCCGGCGCGAGCAGCTGCTGGCGCACGCCGACGAGAGGACCAAGCAATGGTGGTATCGGAGGAAGGCGGATTGGGTCGAGCCTGGCCGCGACGTGTGAATCTACGTGACAGTCCAGGTTCAAGGGGACAGAGGCAATAAAAAAGGCTTAGGTGCTTGCCTAAGCCCTTTTTGGTGCTAGAAAGATGGCGCGCCCGGATGGATTCGAACCACCGACCGCCTGGTTCGTAGCCAGGTACTCTATCCAGCTGAGCTACGGGCGCGTGAGACAAATATTATGCGAAAAGCTGATCTTGTCGTCAATCTGCACCCGCTGGTGCGGGTCGACCGACTGGAGATCGCCTCGCGGCGATCATTTTACCCGTTTCGGGTTTTTTTGCCACCCAGCCAGGAATCGGCTGGGTGGCGTTTCAAGAGTGGCGGAGAGAGAGGGATTCGAACCCTCGATGGGCTTTTAAGGCCCATACTCCCTTAGCAGGGGAGCGCCTTCGACCTGCTCGGCCATCTCTCCGTGGTGCGAAGGACCGCTTCTGTCTGCCTTCGCAATGAGTCGCATAGGATACGCAACTGCTCGCTCGAGGTAAAGCCTATTCGGCCCCAGCAGACCCATCCTGCTGCTGGGCGGCCTGCCCTTCCCGCTCCTGGCGGATCCGCTCGTAAATCTCCTCGCGGTGCACGGAGACGCTCTTGGGCGCATTGACGCCAATGCGCACTTGGTTGCCTTTGACGCCAAGCACGGTAACCGTCACCTCATCGCCAATCATCAGCGTCTCGCCAACCCGCCTGGTGAGAATCAGCATGTCCCTCTCCTCATTGATCCCTCCAACTCGTGGTACATGGCCTGCCACCTCGTCGCCAAACGCAATCGGTATCGGTTTCCGTCGCGCGGCTAGGGCTACGCGAGCGAGCAGGCGGGAGCGACCTCCCGCTGTGAATTAACTCGCGGCAGCAACCGCCAAGTACAACTCTGTCCGCAGCTTGACCAGCCTCGACCGCAAGCAGCTCACACGGCGCAAGCCTGTACCACGCGGAGGGCAACGACTCAGGAAAATGGTGTCAACCAAAAACCCTAAGCAATGTTCTCTTGCCCTTCCACCTTGGCCGGAGCGCTGTCGTCGTCCAGACCGAAGGCAGTATGCAGAGCACGTACCGCCAACTCCAGGTACTTCTCATCAATAACGACCGAGATTTTGATTTCTGAAGTCGAAATCATCTCGATGTTGATGCCTTCCTCGGCCAGCGCGCGGAACATGCGAGTCGCGACGCCGGCGTGGGATCGCATGCCTACCCCGACCAGCGAGATTTTACCGATCTGGGTATCACCGATCACCTCGCGCGCGCCGAGCTCGGCGGCCACGTTCTTGGTAATTTCCAGAGCCTGCTCGTAGTCGTTGCTTTGGACCGTGAAAGTGAAATCGGTCAGCCCCTCGGTGCTGACGTTCTGCACGATCATGTCGACTTCGATGTTGGCGTCGGAGACCGGGCCCAGAATAGACGCGGCGATTCCCGGCCGATCGGGAACGCCAAGCACGGTGATCTTGGCCTCGTCGCGATTGAAGGCGATGCCGGAGATGAGCGGTTCTTCCATACCTTCTTCCTCAAACGTGATCAACGTCCCCTCGCCTTCCTCGAAGCTGGAAAGCACCCGCAAGGGGACCTTGTATTTGCCGGCAAACTCGACGGCCCGAATCTGCAACACCTTGGAGCCCAGGCTCGCCAGCTCCAGCATTTCCTCGAAGGTGATTCGACTCAGTCGCCGGGCCTTCGGCACGATGCGCGGATCGGTGGTGTAGACACCGTCGACATCGGTAAAGATCTGGCACTCGTCAGCTTTTAAGGCAGCTGCCAGCGCCACCGCCGTGGTGTCGGAGCCGCCACGTCCCAGGGTCGTGATATTGCCTTCGGCGTCGATTCCCTGGAAGCCGGCCACGACGACCACGCGCCCCTTGGCAAGATCGTTGCGAATGACTTCCGCGTCGATGTCCAGGATCCTGGCTTTGCTGTAGGCGTTGTCGGTGAGGATGCGGACCTGGAACCCCGTGTACGAACGGGCCGGGCAACCGCGCTTCTCCAGGGCAATGGCGAGCAGGGCGATGGAGACCTGCTCGCCGGTGGCCATCAGCACGTCCATTTCCCGCGCCGGCGGCCGCGGGCTGATGCTCTTGGCCAGGCCAATCAGGCGATTGGTCTCGCCACTCATGGCCGAGACAACGACCACGACGTCGTTGCCGGCCTGCCGGGTTGCCATGATCTTCTCAGCTACCTTCTCGATGCGCTCGATGGAGCCTACCGAAGTGCCGCCATATTTTTGAACGATCAGTGCCATATGATTGTTCCGCCGTCGCTGAGGGGCGTATTAAACACAAAAACGGGCTCCGAGAAAATGGCGCCTCAAGCCGTGACAGTGCGTCCCAGCTTTTGCTCCACCCAAGGGGCCACCTGAGCCAGCGCGGCATCCAACTTGGAAGGATCGTTGCCGCCGGCCTGCGCGAAGTCGGGCCGGCCGCCGCCGCGGCCGCCGACCTGAGCCGCCACCACGTTGACCAGTTCGCCCGCCTTGATGCGTTCGGTGTAATCCTTGGTGACGCCGGCCACCAGGCTGACCTTGTCGCCGTTGACAGCGGCCAGCACGATCACCGCGCTGCCGAGCTTGTTCTTGAGCTGGTCGACGGTGTCCCGCAGCGCCTTGGCCTGACCGCCGTCAAGGCGTGCCACCAACAGCTTGAGTCCGTTGAGATCGACAGCCTGCGCGGCCAGATCGGAACCGGCAGCGGCGGCCAGCTTCTGCTGCAGACGCTCCAGCTCGCGCTCCAGCTCGCGGTTGCGCTCCAGCACCTGGTTGAGCCGCAGCTCGACGTTCTCGGGGCTGGCCTTGAGCAGCTTGCCCAGGCGCTCCAGCCGTCGCGACTGCTCGGCGACATGACGGAACGCGCCCTCGCCGGTGACGGCTTCGATGCGCCGCACGCCGGCGGCGACGCCGCTCTCGGATACGATCTTGAAGAGGCCGATGTCGCCGGTGCGCCGGACATGAGTGCCGCCGCACAGCTCGGTGGAGAAGTCACCCAGCTTGAGCACCCGCACTCGCTCGCCGTATTTCTCGCCGAACAGCGCGATGGCACCGCTATTGATGGCCTCGTCGTAGCTCATGATCTCGGCCCGAGCCGGTGCGTTGAGACGGATCTGATGGTTGACCAGCCGCTCGATCTCGTCCAGCTGCTCCGCGGTAAGCGGCTCGAAATGCGAGAAGTCGAAGCGCAGGCGGTCGGGCGCCACCAGCGAGCCCTTCTGGGTGACGTGCTCGCCAAGCACCCGGCGCAAAGCCGCATGCAACAGATGAGTGGCCGAGTGATTCAGCACCGTGGCCTGGCGGCGGGCGGCATCGACCCGGGCCCGCAGCCTCTGTCCGACTGCAATCGCCCCTTCCCGCACCACGCCTAGATGGCCATGGGCATCGCCGTACTTGACCGTGTTCTCGACCTCAAACTGCAGCCCCTCGGCCGACAGCAGCCCGACATCGCCAACCTGGCCGCCGGACTCGGCATAAAAAGGCGTCCGGTCCAGCACCACCATGCCCTGCTCGCCGGCCTGCAGGGCGTTGACGCTGCGACCGTCGCGGTAGAGCGCGATCACCTCGCCCTCGTCCTCCAGCTGCTCGTAGCCGGTGAATTCAGAACGGGCGCCGGCGCCTTCGGCAGCGATGTACTCCATCTTGAACTGGCTGGCGCTGCGGGCCCGCTGCCGCTGCGCCTCCATCTCCCGCTCGAAGCCCTCCATGTCCAGGCTCAGGCCGCGCTCGCGGGCGACGTCGTTGGTCAGGTCGACCGGGAAGCCATAGGTGTCGTAGAGCTTGAACACCAGCTCGCCGGGGATGACCTTGCCGTCCAGCTTGGCCAGGGCATCCTCCAGCAGCCGGATGCCCTGATCCAGGGTCTCGCGGAAGCGCTCCTCTTCCTGCCTAAGGAGACGCTCCACCTGCTGCTGCCCCTGCGCCAGCTCGGGATAGGCGCCCCCCATCACCTCGACCAGGGTCGGCACCAGGCGATGGAAGAAGGGCTCTTGGATGCCTAGGCTGTAGCCATGCCGCACCGCCCGCCGAATGATGCGCCGCAGCACGTAACCACGCCCCTCGTTGGACGGCATCACGCCGTCTACGATCAGGAACGAGCAGGCCCGGATATGGTCGGCGATCACCTTGAGCGAGCTGAGGCCGAGATCGTTGGTGCGGGCCAGCTCGCCGGCCGCGGCGATCAACGGCGTGAACAGGTCGGTCTCGAAGTTGCTGTGCACGCCCTGCACCACGGCGCTCAGCCGCTCCAGCCCCATGCCAGTGTCGACGCAGGGCTTGGGCAACGGGCTCAGGCTGCCGTCCGGTGCCCGGTCGTACTGCATGAAGACCAGGTTCCAGATCTCGATGTAGCGGTCCCCGTCCGCCTCGGGACTACCCGGCGGACCGCCCCAGACCTCGGGACCATGATCGTAGAAGATCTCGGTGCAGGGACCGCAGGGGCCGGTGTCGCCCATGGCCCAGAAGTTGTCCGAGGCGCCAATGCGAGAGAAGCGGTTGGGATCGACGCCGATTTCCTTCAGCCAAATGTCGGCCGCTTCGTCGTCTTCCTCGTAGACCGT
>Ga0079224_100005514_pt1 | contig 16642 bp, 15 predicted proteins | sample Stecom2015_FD_80414 | JGI IMG/M metagenome (GOLD analysis project Ga0079224, IMG submission 80414) | Agricultural soil microbial communities from Utah to study Nitrogen management - Steer compost 2015 | ecosystem: Environmental > Terrestrial > Soil > Agricultural land | place: USA: Utah... | reverse complement strand
TCAGTCATGCTGATCAGTTCTGTCATGATCATAACGCTGTCCTCGCCCGCGCTGGCCGGTGTTGACGCGCCCGCCTGGGACAAGGTAAACAGCAGTTTTTTTTCCGGAAAAAAGCTTGAAGACGGCCCCTTTATTCATATTGCCGCGCCCAAAAGGGCAGCCAGCGGCGCGCAGGTGCCGTTTGCGTTTTCCATTGACTATCCGGCCACCAAAGACGACTACATCAAGAATGTGACACTGGTAGTGCCGGAAAATCCTGTACCGCTGACCGCCGTCTTTCACTTTACGCCGGAAAGCGGCAAAGTTGATATTGCGACCCGCATTCGGCTTGAAGTGGATGATTACGTTCACGTTGTTGCGGAAACCAGCGATGGTCGCTATTTTCGCAATGCCGTGCCGGTCAAGGCATCGGGAGGCTGTGGCGGCACGGTCGGTGGCGATGCTGATGCCGCCAGAAAGACCGCCGGACAAATGAAGCTGGCCGCTGTGGATCCGGTTCATGCCGGCAAACCGGTGCAGGGGCGCTTGATGATACGCCATCCCATGAACACCGGTTTGCAGCGCGACCTGATGACTCAGGGTTTTCGTCCGGCCTATTTCATCAAGAAGATCGATGTGCGTTATAACGATAAGCCGGTCATGCAGGCAGACACCTATATAGGCATCAGCGAGGATCCGAATTTCCGTTTTTTCTTCGTGCCGGATAAAAGCGGGACACTGACTGTCTTCGCAGAAGACAATGAAGGCAAACGCTATCGTCATGAAACCGATGTGACGGTGCAATGATGCGTTTCGGACTTTGTCGGTTCGCACTGTCATGTGTGATGACAGCGACCTGCGTCGTGGCTGCTGCAGCACCGTTGCAGATGCATGAGGTGGCTCCGGGAGTGTATGTACATCAGGGTGCACATCAGGATTTTGATGACGCCGACTACAGTGGTGATATTGCCAATATCGGATTTGTAGTTGGCAAACAGGCCGTCGCGGTGATTGATACCGGCGGCTCCTTCGACATCGGCAGCGCGCTTGCGCAGGCCGTGGCAAAGATTACGCCGTTGCCGATCCGTTATGTCATCAATACGCATGTTCACCCCGATCATATCCTGGGAAATGCGGCATTTGCCGGCGGCGATACTCAATTTGTCGGGCATGCCCGGCTGCCAGCGGTCATGTATGAAAGCCAGGACGCCTATCTGCGGGAGGCGCCCGCTCGCGCCGACGGTGGCAAGAATACGATAGTGCTGCCTACCATCAGGGTCTCCGAACCGCAACGGCTGGATCTGGGCGGACGAACCCTATTGCTGCAAAGCTGGGGGCCTGCGCACAGCACGACAGATCTGACTGTTCTGGATGAACAGACAGAAACGCTATGGACTGGCGATCTGCTGTTTACCGAGCGTACGCCTTCGGTTGATGGCGACGTCAAAGGCTGGCTCAAGGCGATCGATACCATCCGACAGAAGCCGGTGGCGCGACTGGTGCCGGGGCATGGTCCTGGTCCGAAAGACCAGGCCGCGGCCTGGAACGCGCTGCAACGCTATTTGCGGACGCTGCAATCGGATATCGCGCAGGGTATCGACCAGGGGCAGGATATGAGCGAAGTGATGCAGCATGCGGCGGCCCAGGAAAAGGACAAATGGCGGCTGTTTGATGTCATCAATCCGCGCAATGTGAATGTATTGTTTCCGAAAATGGAATGGCAATAGGGCTGAGAATAATGACCGGGATGGGTATCGCCACAAGACTATGGACTCTGGTATTGCTATTGGGCGCTACCCAGACAATGGCACAAGCGTCCACGACGGATCTGCATGTTCGTGTTCTGGCCGCATCGTGTGCGGCCTGCCACGGTACGAATGGCGTAAGTGTGGCGAGTACACCCAGTTTGGCGGGAATGCCGTCCACGCAGTTCCGTTCGCGCATGATGGCGTTTCGCGCCAGCAAGACAGACGCAGATGTCATGACGCAACATGCCCGCGGCTTGACTGCAGAGGAAATTGACCGCCTGGCCGTCTATTTTTCGGCCCTGCCCGCACCCAGATGAACTGCGCCTTTCCTCAAGCTATTTCAATTGCAATAGAGATTCGGCTGCATCATGGTGTGCAGTCTTTCAGAATACAGACGGGACATCAACGATGAAACGCAGGGAGTTTATCAATACATTGGGAGCAGCCTGGCTTGGCGCCGGCGCATGGCCGCTGAGCGTGAGTGCAGCACGCAATGTGCGGCAGGCGCGCGTTGTCATTGTAGGTGCAGGTTTTGCCGGCGCGACGGCGGCAAAATACTTACGCATGTGGAGTGAATATCAACTGCCGGTTACGCTGATTGAACAAAATGCGCAGTTTGTTTCGTGTCCGACCAGCAATCTGGTCCTGGGCGGTTCTGTCCAGCTATCGGCGATTACCCGCTCCTATGAAAATCTGATCCGCAAGCATGGCGTGACAGTGCGCCGGGAAACGGTACTGGCAATAGATCCAGACCGCAAGCAGGTGCGTACGGCAACCGGGCCGGTATCCTATGATTATCTGATAATGGCGCCCGGTATCAGCTTTGATTATTCGCAGTTGCCTATGACGCAGACCGATGCGGCAAAAGCGCGCGTTCCACATGCGTGGAAAGCCGGCGCGCAAACGCAGGCGCTGGCCCGGCAACTGCAACACATGCGCAAAGGAGGCGTGTTCGCCATTACGGTGCCGCCGCTACCGTATCGCTGCCCGCCCGGGCCTTACGAGCGGGCCTGCCAGGTGGCATGGTATCTCAAACAGCATAATCCCACAGGCAAGGTGCTCGTTCTGGATGCCAACCCGGGCATTACGTCCAAGCGAGCGCTGTTTGAACGCAATTGGGCCGAGCATTACGCGGGACTGATAGACTATCAGCCCGGCAGCGAGCTGTCTGCCATCGACGTTGACAGCGGAACCGTCAGAACGGTTTTTGATACCTGGAAGACCGATGTGCTCAACGTCATTCCGCCGCAGGCTGCAGGCCGGCTGGCGCTGGATACCGGTTTGTCCAACAGCGAAGGTCGCTGGTGCGATGTGGATTTTGTGACGTACGAGTCGCGCAATGTGCCCGCCATTCATTTGCTGGGTGATTCGGTCGACTCGGGTCTGCCCAAGTCGGCTCATATTGCCAACTCCCAGGCCAAGGTTTGCGCCAGCAGCATGATTGCGCGCCTGGTCGGCGTTCAACCTGATCCGCTGCCTGTTTTTGCCAATACCTGTTACAGCTATGTAGACGATATGTCGGCCATGCACGTGGCCAATGTCTATCGTTACGACCCTGAAAAAAAGGAGATGGTATCGGCGCAAGGCGGCGGTTTGTCTGCATATCCCTCTGCAAAAGAGGGCGCCGATGCGCGTTCCTGGGCAAAAAACATCTGGAGCGATACGCTGGATTGACTGGACTTATGGCTGTTCATTGTCCTGTTTCGGTCCGTGGGCTCCGCACTGCAATAACGCAACGCACAACCGACGTGCGCCTTATGCACCGCCACTGAACACCGAGGTTCGCTGCAACGCCCCGTCGCTTTGTACTGGCGCAAAGCAGGCGATTGTGGTGCATTGCGGGCGGCTGAATCTGGACTCAACGAAGTTCGGAAACTGGACCTAGACCATCAGGCAAACTTCTTCTATCTTTGATTGACATATTAAAGCAGGAGAATGCAAAATGAGTAACGCGGTAACTATCCAGACGCTTGAGGCCTTTTCCAAGGCATGGAACGATCATGACATCGACGCCCTGATGTCGTTCATGCATGACGATTGTGTTTTCGAAACCGTGGCCGGAGATCAGGTCTGCGGTAACCGGATTGAGGGGCGGGAAGCGGTAAGAAAGGCTTTTCAGGCGGCCTGGGAAAATATTCCCGACGCGCAATGGCGCAATGGCAAGCATTGGATCTCTGGCGATCGTGGGGTTTCGGAAACGACTTTTACCGGCACTCAGAAGGACGGCGCTCGCATTGAAGCCAATATGGTGGACCTGTTCACATTCAAAGACGGAAAGATTCTTGTCAAGAACGCCTTTCGCAAGAACCGTCCTGCGATTGCAGCCGGAAAATAGGCGGGAGCATCGTCATGGCAACTTTGATGCGCGCATACAATCCGCTGTTTGACCCGCTTACCGATAGCCCGACACAAGGCCAGCAGTATGCGCCGACATATTGGGTGGCTACTGCAGGCGAGCCACCGCCCGATGACGGTCCTGCGCCGGATGGACTGATTGCAGATGTGGTTGTGGTGGGTTCGGGCTTTACCGGGCTGTCCACCGCGCTGCATCTGGCCCAGGACTATCAGGCCCAGGTGGTGGTGCTGGAAGCCAATGCGGCCGCCTGGGGATGCACCAGTCGCAATGGCGGGCAGGGACAGAATGCCATGGGTCGCCTGTACCGCTCCCAGTGGATTGCAAAATGGGGTGAGCAGACGGCCAAACGGCTGGATGCGGAAATTCGCTCCGGTTTCGAATACTGGGAGTCGCTGGTAGCGCAATTCGATTGCGATGCGCAAACAGGAGGACATCTTTACACGGCGCATCGTGACAAGAAAATTGATTTTCTGCGCAATGAAAGCCGGGTGATGAATGACATTTTCGGCTATAAGACGCGCATGCTCAGCCAGGCGGAGCTGCGTGAAGAGTACGTGAATGATCAGGAAGCAAAGGCGGCCCTGTGGGAACCCCAGGGCGTCGGCGTACATCCATTGAAGCTGGCTTTCGGTTATCTGAGACGCGCACGGGAACTTGGTGTCAAAGTGCATACGTCCAGTCCGGTCATGAAAGTGGAAACGCGCGATGGCCTGCATCATTTGCATACACCGGGCGGTATTGTCAAGGCGCGCAAGGTGGCTTTCGCCACTGGCGGTTACACCACGCAGGGTGTGCATCGCATAACGCGTTCCAAGCTGATGCCGATCCAGTCCAATTCCATGGTGACGCGTCCACTGACTGCGCAGGAGCTGGCCGACGCCGGCCTGAAGTCGACCGTATTCATTACCGATACCCGGACGTTGCGCTTTTACTACCGGCTGTTGCCTGATGGCTCAGTGCAAATTGGCAGTCGTAGCGCGATTAAGGGCAAAGATGCGGCCAATCCCAAGCACCTGGAGTTGCTTAAAACCGGCCTTTACCGCAAATTTCCTTCGCTCGAGGGGGTGCCAATTGCGTACAACTGGAGCGGCTGGGTCGATGTCAGCCACGACATGATGCCGCGCATTGTCCAGCCGGATCCCTCGTTGTCGCTGTATTATTCGTTCGGCTATGGTGGTAACGGCGTATCGTCTTCGGCATGGGCAGGACGACGCCTGGCGCAGCGTATCGTGGGTCAGGACGGGGCGCAATGGGATCTGCCCATTTACAATTCCCCGTTGCCCGGACATCTGTTTTCTCCTTTCCGGCGTCTCGGACAGGCTATGCTCTATCACTGGTATTACCTGAGAGATGAGGTGATCTGATGAACCTTCGGCACTGCTCACGTCGCAAGTCTATTAGTCTGGCTCTGGCAGCGTTCGCTTTGCTGATGCTGTATTCAGCGATGCCGCCGGGCGCACGAGCGGCGCGGGCAGAAACGCTGGTGGTTGCCACCGATACCGCCTTCCTGCCGTTCGAGTTCCGGGAAAATGGCAAATATGTGGGATTCGATATAGATCTGCTGGATCTGATTACACATGAAATGGGCGCATCCTATTCCCTGCTGCCCATGGATTTTTCCAATATCTTTGCGAATCTGACAGCCGGCAAGGTGGACATGGCCATTGCCGGCATCACCATTACGCAGGATCGGGAACGCAGCGTGGATTTTTCCGACCCTTATTTTCGCAGCGATATTTCCCTGGTGGTCGCCAATGGCAATACCGACATCAATCGCTTTACCGACCTTGCTGATAAACGGGTGGGCGTCAAGCGTGGCACCGAGGCAGCCGATTATGTCAATCGCATGCTGCCACAGGCAAAAGTGACTTATTTCCAGAACATGGACGCAGGTTTTCCCTATCTTGAAGTGGCCGCCGGCAGGCTGGACGCGGTGGTTCACGATACGGCGAATGTGCGCTATTACAGCCAGAATAAAGGCCGGGGTTTGGTCAGGGTGGCGGACACCGTGGCTACACCGAATAATTTCTATGCAATAGCGATGCCAAAGAACAGCGCGCTGACGCAGCGGGTCAATGCCGCGCTACGCAAAACGATCGAATCCGGGCGCTACGCCACCATCTATCGCAAGTGGTTTGGCGTGGAGCCCGATCCGGCAAAGTTGATGATTCGCTGACTTTGTCACAAGCAGGACCAAGAGGCAATACAGGAGGGAGTAGTACCGCAGCAAGACAGACCTCCGACACATGCAATATTAATAAATTCATAGCAAAACATCGTCGCGCCCGCCCGGCGCACTTACTACAACGTTGTAAACCACCACTCGTGGAGTCAAACATGAAAAATCCGTTTATGAAAACATTGTTGTGCGCCTCGGCAACCGTGGCAACGCTCGCCTGGTCCACCCACGCAGCGGCGCAGGAAGAAGTCACCATTGGCTACCAGCAGATCGTCGGGCCCTATGTGTCCGCCATTGCGATGAAAAAATTTGATGAGCCGCTCAAGGCTGCGGGCTATACCGTCAAATGGCGCCAGTTCAGTTCGGCCGGTGATATTTCCAGCGCACTGGCTTCGGGCGGCATCCCTATCGGCGTGCTTGGCTCCACCGGGATTGCGGCCGCTGCAACGCGTGGCGTGAATATGCAGCTGTTCTGGATTCTTGACAACATTGGCCATTCCGAAGCGCTGGTGGTCCGCAAGGAGTCGGGCATCAGCAAGCCGGAAGACCTCAAGGGCAAGCGGATCGGCGTGCCGTTTGTGTCGACCTCGCATTTTCATTTGCTGGTTGCGCTGAGCAAGGTGTGGAAAATGAACCCGCGCGATGTGCGTATTCTGAATATGCAGCCGCCGCAGATCGTGGCCGCCTGGCAGCGCGGCGATATCGACGCGGCCTACGTCTGGCCGCCGGCACTGACCACGCTGCTCAAGGATGGCACGGTTCTGACCGATTCCGAGGAAGTGGGCAAGGCCAGCGTGCCAACGTTTGACGGCATTGTGGTCGATAAAGACTGGGCGCAGAAGAATCCGAAGTTCATGCAGGCCTACACCAAAGTGCTGGCAGACGCCTATGATGACTACAAACAGAACGGCGCCAAATGGACAGACAGCAGTCCAGAGGTCAAGGGTATTACCCAGATGATCGGGGGCGAGTCCAAGGATATTCTGGAAGCGATGAAAATGCTCGTCTTTCCAACAGCGGCAGACATGGCCTCTAACACCTGGCTGGGTGGCGGCGCCAATTCCGGCGCAGTCAAGGCGCTGACAGAGAGCGCTGCGTTCCTGAAGGAGCAAAAACAGATTGACTCTGTGCTTGCTGACTACAGCGGCTTTGTAAACGCCAGCTGGGTAGAGCAGGCGGCAAAGCCGAAGTAATTGCAGCTGCCATAAGCGTGAAAGGTGGCGCGCCACCTTTCACAGAATCAAAGCGTAGTTGGAGACAATCGCAATGCAAACTGTAGCCGAGAATTTATATGTGAAAGATGTCAATGTGGTGTATCCCGGGATTCGCCAGAATGACAGTGTGGTCGCGCTTAAGGATGTCAACCTGACGATCAACAGTGGTGAGTTCGTGGTCGCACTCGGCGCCTCGGGTTGTGGCAAGACAACCTTTTTAAATTTGCTGGCCGGCTTTATGTCGCCGTCGTCCGGTTCGATCCTGCTGGGCAATCAACCGATCTCCGGTCCCAGCGCGGATCGCGGCGTGGTGTTCCAAAAGCATGCGTTGCTGCCCTGGCTCAATGTCATAGACAATACCGAATTCGGCCTGAAGCTACAGGGTGTGGCCAAGGCGAAACGGCACGAGATTGCGGCCCGCAATCTGGAACTGGTGGGGCTCAAGGACTTTCATCAGCATATGATCTATCAGCTGTCTGGCGGGATGCAGCAGCGGGTGGGTATTGCTCGGATCCTGACTTGCAATCCGGCTATGTTGCTAATGGATGAGCCTATGGCGGCGCTGGACGCTTTGACCCGCGAAACCATCCAGGAGCTGCTGCTCAAGGTATGGGAAGTGACACACAAAATGTTCTTTTTTATTACCCATAGCGTGGAAGAGGCCCTTTTTCTTGGCTCCAAGCTGATCGTGATGTCGCCCCGACCGGGACGCATTACCAACACCTACGACCTGTCGTTCAACCGGGAGTTTCTGGCGGGAAAAAGTGCCAGGGAAATTAAATCAAGCCCCGAGTTCATTCGCATGCGCGAGACTGTGCTCAACATTATCTACAGCGATGAGCGTGAAGGAGACCACCATGCTTAACAAACTGTTCGGCAGATCTGCCGCGGTGCCGGGGCAGGTTTATGGCGCGCCGGGAGCTGGCGCCAGCGTGTTTATCAGCGTCGCCACAGCGATTTCATTGCTGGTGATCTGGTCCATTATTACGTACTTTGGCTGGGTAAAGCCGCTGTTTCTGCCGTCACCGACGGCGGTGTATAACAAATTCATCGTGGGCATGACCGACGGCATTGCCAATGCGACGCTTGTCGAGCATACCGTGGCCAGTCTGACCCGGGTGTTTTCGGCGTTCTTTCTGGCGTTGCTTACAGCAGTGCCGGTGGGCGTCATGATGGGAGTCAATCGCGTTGCGCGCGGGTTGTTCGACCCGGTAATCGAATTTTATCGTCCCCTGCCGCCGTTGGCTTATCTGCCGCTGGTCATTATCTGGTTCGGGATCGGCGAGTTTCCAAAGATTTTCCTGATCTATCTGGCTATCTTTGCGCCGATGGCGATTGCCGCCAGGGCAGGTGTCAAATCGGTCTCCATGGAGCAGATCCATGCTGCCTATTCCATGGGCGGAACAAACAGGCAGATTGTCTGGTATGTCATTCTGAAGTCGGCCCTGCCGGAAATATTCACGGGCATGCGCATTGGTATTGGCGTGGGCTGGAGCACGCTGGTTGCTGCCGAGATGGTGGCGGCCGATCGCGGGTTGGGGTTCATGGTGTTGAATGCGGCTCAATATCTGGCCAGTGATACCGTCATTATGGGTATTATTATTATCGGTTTTTTTGCGTTTATCTTTGACGCCCTGATCCGTTATATTGAGAAGGCCATGGTGCCCTGGAAGGGCAAGGTATAGATCGAACCGGTACATGCCGCAGATTTGCCGACATGGGTCGCCATTTGCATGGCATCCATGTCCGTTTCAGGGATAATCGCAAGCTGCTATTGCATTTGAAATTATCGCGAGCCGATACCAGGATTTATTCTCAATCTGTCGGATCACGCCTACATTAGCCTGTTACCAGAAAAAAGCAATGAGTAATCACAGAAAACGTGTCAGCCAGGGAACGGACAAGGTCAGCGCGCCCAGCCGGGCTGCCCTGAGCGCGCTGCTTTGGGAAAAGCTGTTTCGTGAAACCAGTGAGTCGCTGGGGTTGCAGGGCCGGATCCGGCAGATGCTGGTGGCCGCCATAACGCAGGGGCATTTGACGCCCGATGCGCCAGTGCCCTCCAGTCGTTTCCTGTCAGATACGCTCAAAGTGGCGCGCAATACGGTGGTGTTTGCCTATCAGGAGCTGGTTAGCGAAGGTTATCTGGTCACGCGCAACCGTAGTGGTCATTTTGTGGGTCAGGCGGCGCAGCAGCGCAATATGCTTGACATTATCGCCAGCGCCGGCGGCGATGACGAAACCGATTTCTGGCACGGGCGCATACATGCGCGGCCCAGTCAGCAACGTAATATCCGTAAGCCTGCCAACTGGCAAACCCAGCCCTATCCTTTTGTGTATGGCCAGTTTGATCCCGCCCTGTTTCCTACTTCCGAGTGGCGTGAGTGCTGCATGAAGGCGCTGTCCATTGTGGACATTCGCAGTTGGGCCCAGGATCTGATCATGATGGACGACCCCGAGATTATTGCGGCGATCCAGAACCAGGTGCTGCCGCGGCGGGGGTTCTCTGCGACCAAGGACGAAATCATGGTGACAGTGGGGGCCCAGCACGCGCTTTATCTGCTGGCGGATCTGTTGGTCCGGCCGGGCAATAAAGTGGGCATGGAAGAGCCGGGCTATCCCGACGCGCGTAATATTTTTGCCAGCCGCACCCGTCATGTGGTGCCGGTGCCGGTCAATGAAGAGGGCGTGGATGTCGAGGGTATTACCGTTGACATGGACATGATTTTTGTCACGCCAAGCCACCAATGTCCCACCGGCGTCACGATGTCCATGGCGAGACGCCAGGCGCTGCTTGAAAAAGCCAATGCTTGCAATACGGTAATTGTCGAAGACGATTTCGAATTTGAAAACAGCTTTATTGATAAACCTTTTCCGGCGCTCAAGAGCCTGGACCAGAATGGGCGTGTGATTTATGTCGGCAGTTTGTCAAAGACATTTGCGCCCGGACTGCGGCTGGGGTTCATCGTGGGCCCCAAGCCGCTGGTCGATGAATTGCGTGCGCTGAAACGGCTGATGCTGCGCCATGCTCCTTCTTTTTTGCAACGGGCCTTTGCCCTGTTCGTCTCGCTGGGCCACTACCAGTCGTTTCTGCGCAAGCAATCGCAAATCTATGGCCAGCGCGAACGGGCGTTGCGTGATGCGCTAAGGGAGTACCTGCCGACGTTTCAGATCATCTCCTCGCCAGGGGGATCTTTTTGCTGGGTACGGGCGCCGGAGCATATCGACACCACGGCGCTGACGGCGGTGGCGTTGCAAAACGGAATTGTTCTTGAGCCGGGAGAGGTATTTTTCAGCAGGGTATCCAAAGGCGCCCGGCGCTATATTCGCTTTGGTTATGGTTCCATTGACGAGCCGAAAATTGCGATTGGCATTAAAACCCTGGCTGAACTGGTCACTCAGCATTTTCCCGTGGCTTCAAGAAAGCGTTGATCAATATTCCGGTTATTGGTATAATTTATTTCAATATTTGAAATAAATGGCGATTTCTATGGATATGATCGAATCTGAACGTGTCGAAGGCAACACCCCTACGTTACGGCTGTTTGCGCTTCTGGAAGTCATTGCCGAAAAAGACAGTTATTTTTCGCTGCAAAGTCTTAGTGAAGAATTGGGTATTCCCAAGCCGACCCTGCACCGTATGCTACAGCAACTGGAAAGCGCAAGGCTGATTATTCGCGACGGCGATGGCAGGCAGTACAGCACCGGTCGCCGCTTGCACCAAATGGCGGAAAAACTGCTGTTGAATAACACGATTCACGGCTCAAGGCGCGCGGTATTGCGGCACCTGGTCGAGGAAATCGGTGAAAGCTGCAATATTACCGCCTGCTCCGGCAACGAGGTGCTGTATCTGGACCGGGTTGAAACGGTCGCGCCGCTTCGGTTCTACCTGCATCCGGGTTCGCGCGTGCCATTGCATTGTTCGGCCAGCGGCAAACTGTTTCTTGCGCAAATGTCGCCATCACAGTGCCGTCGTTTACTGGAAGCAGCTCCGCTGGAACAGTATACCCCGAATACCCTGACGCGCTATGACGCGATCGAACAGGAAATAGAACAGGTGCGCCGACAGGGTTATGCCATGGATAACGAAGAGTTTTTGCCCGGCCTCATTTGTATTGCCGTGCTGGTGCCGGGCGAAAACGGCAAGTCGAACATGGGCATCGCGGCGCAATCTCCCATCATGCGCATTACCCGCGAAAAGGCATTGGAATTTTTGCCGGTATTGCGTCACGCAGCCGACTCGCTGGCAGAAATTGAAAAAGCCAACGCGGCAGCGTAAATTATTCACGCGCAGTGGTCCGCCATTGCGATCCGCAACGGAGGCAGAACCTCATGACCACCCCGCAAGACTCATCCCGCGCTGTCCGCGAGATTTCCGTCAGGCAAGTCTTCGGCCTTGATACCGACCTGACCGTACCCGCATTTTGCGAGCCCACGGACCATGTGCCGGATATCGACACCGCCTATCATTTCAATCATGATGTCACGCTCGCCATCCTGGCTGGCTTCATTCAGAACCGACGGGTATTGATCCAGGGCCTGCACGGCACCGGCAAGTCCACGCATATCGAACAGGTCGCCGCCAGGCTGAACTGGCCTTGCGTGCGTGTCAACCTGGATGGCCATATCAGCCGTCTGGATCTGGTTGGCAAGGACACCATTGTATTGCGCGAAGGCCGTCAGGTGACCGAGTTCCAGGAAGGTATCCTGCCCTGGGCGTTGCAGCAGCCCATGGCGCTGATCTTTGACGAATATGACGCCGGGCGGCCCGATGTCATGTTTGTGATCCAGCGGATTCTGGAGCGCAACGGTCATTTCATGTTGCTGGATCAGAACCGCAGTATCGCCCCGCATGCCAGTTTCAGGTTATTTGCGACGGCCAATACGCTGGGGCTGGGCAATTTGAATGGCCTGTATCATGGCACGCAATCGCTCAATCATGCGCAGCTGGATCGCTGGAATATTGTCGCCGCCCTCAATTACCTGCAGCCCGAGGACGAGGTGCAGATTACTGCTGCCCGGGTGCCGCAGATGGACAATGCCCAGGGGCGCCAGACAATTCGCAAAATGGTGGATCTGGCCAACCTCACGCGCAAGGGCTTCGAGGCAGGCGATATCTCGGTACTCATGTCGCCTCGCACCGTGATCACCTGGGCAGAGAATCGGCAGATTTTCGGCGATACCGGGTTGGCATTTCGATTGTCATTCCTGAACAAATGCGATGACGCCGAGAAAGAATTGATTGCCGAATATTATCAGCGCTGTTTCGAACAAGAGCTGCCCGAAGCGTTTATGGGCACCATGCTGACGTGAACGATATTGCGCACAGCATATTCCAGCAACATACCGACGAGTTGTGCGGCGCTGCCGTGCGCGCCCTTAGCGGGCGAACCAATGCGCATTTCAGAAAGGGCAGGTTGTATCTGGATGACAATCTGGTGCCGGTGCTGGCGCCGCATTTGCGGCTGGATCCCGATAATCAGACTTTCGCGGACTTTCGTGCCGTGGCCGATGGTATGGCGCTGCGTCTGCTTGCCTGTGATCCGCTCATCTACGAACAGGCATGTCCGCAAGACGAGACCGCCCGGCTGCTTTATGATTTTTTCGAACAGGTGCGCCTGGAAGCGACCGTCGCACCAGACTGGCCGGGGGTGCGCGCCAATGTGCAGACGCGCTTTCGTGCCTGGGCCGCGGCGTTTGAACATTCAGCCCTGATCGAGTCCAGCCTGGGTATTTTGCTCTTTACCGTCATGCTGACCGTGTGGTCAAGGGTAACAGGGGGTGTGCTTAGCGAAGCCCAGCAGGATCTGCTGGAGGCCACGCGCGCCGGTATGGCAGGTGAAATAGGCGAGGAACTCTATGCGTTGCGCCGTCTGCGCGATGATCAGGCCGCCTTCGCGGTGGTGGCTGCGCGGCTTGCGGAAAAGGTCAGTTTGAATCTGGCAGCGGAAATGGCGCTGGATCGTCGGCAAAAGGATACTGACAAAAATAGCCGGTCGCTGTTTTCTTTGCTGCTTACCCCCGATGCGCAGCCAGAAGAGGGGTTTGATATTGCGCCATTCGGCCAAAGCCGCGTATTTGATCAACATCAGGCCAGCTACCGCGTATTTACCCGGCGTTACGACCGTGTGGAACTGGCGGCCTCGCGAGTCAGACGAGCCGAGCTCAAGCAGTTTCGCCAGCAAATGGACGAAGATCGTGCTGCGTTGTCGATCGGGGTGGCCCAGCTGGCCAGGCTGTTTCGCCGTATCTTCCGCGTGCCGCAGGATGACGGCTGGATATTCGGCCAGGAGGAGGGCATCCTTGACGGTCGTACGCTTAGCCAGCTGGTTGCCAGTCCTGCCGAAACGCGTATATTTCGCCAGGATCAGGTCATTGATCGGGTCGATCAGGCGGTCACCATTTTGCTCGATTGCTCCGGCTCCATGCGCACGCATGCGCGCCGCCTCTCTGTCCTGCTCGATACCTTGCTGCGAGCCCTGGGGATGGCGGGCGTGCAAACTGAATTGCTGGGCTTTACAACCGGCGCCTGGAATGGCGGTCGCGCCATGAAAGACTGGCAGCGCCAGGGCAAGCCGGCGCATCCCGGGCGCCTTAATGAACTATGTCATCTGCTATTTAAGCAGGCTGATACCAGCTGGTCGCGCGCGCGTCTGGATATTGCTGCATTGCTCAAGCATGATCTGTACCGGGAAGGTGTGGACGGCGAGGCCGTGCTGTGGGCTGCGCAGCGGCTGCAGGAGCAGTCGGTCAAAAGACGCACCCTGATCGTGGTCTCTGACGGGTGCCCGATGGACAGCGCCACGCAACATGTCAATGATGATTTCTATCTGGCCAGCCATCTGCAGCAAGTCGTTCGGCAAACCATCGGCCAGGGTATTGACGTTGTCGGATTGGGGGTTGGGCTGGACCTGGGTTCGTATTATCCAAGAAGCCTGGCGGTGGATCTGCAGCAGGCGCTGACGCCTGCTGTCTTTTACGATATCGCGCGATTACTGGCTGGCGGACACCGACGATAATTCGCCGGCAGTGGCTTGCTGTTGTTGCGCCTGTACGCAAGTGACGGCAATCACATTGTAGACGTCGTCGGCGCTGCAACCGCGTGACAGGTCGTTCGCGGGCTTGTTCAGTCCTTGCAGCAACGGGCCAATAGCAATGGCGCCCCCCAGCCTTTCGGCAAGCTTATAGCCGATATTACCGGCATTCAGATCCGGAAAAATCAACACATTGGCTTGCCCATGCACCTGTGAATCGCTGATTTTGCGCGACGCGATGTCGGGAATAATGGCGGCATCCAGCTGCACTTCGCCGTCGATCAGCAGATCGGGCTGAGCCTGCCTGACCAGGCTGGTGGCTTGCTGGACCTTGGTCACATTCACATGTTGCGCGCTTCCCAGGGTCGAGAACGATAGCATGGCAATGCGCGGCTCCTGACCCAGCAGCGCACTTGCGCTTTTTGCCGAGTCAAGGGCGATACGTGCCAGTTGTTGTGCGTCCGGATCAATGACCAGGCCGCAATCGGAAAAAATCATGCCGCCCTTGGTTGGGTGGTGCTCATGTTCAAAAATCATCAGAAAGAAACTGGACACGATACTGCCGGCAGAGGCTTTGGCGCCCACGACCTGAAGTGCCGTGCGAACCACATCGGCGGTGGTGTGAACCGCGCCGGCGACCGAGCCATCGGCATCGCCCATATGCAGCATAAGATTGGCAAAGCACAGCGGCTGCGCAACGGCTTGCTGCGCCTGTTGCAATGTCATGCCTTTTTTCTCGCGCAAGCGATACAGTTGCTGCGCATAGCGTTCACGCGCTTGGCTGGTGGCCGGATCGGCGATGGTAATGCCAGAGATATCCAGATCGTGCTGGCGGGCGATCGTAGCGATTTGCGCTGGATCGCCCACCAGAATGACATCGGCAATACGGTCCCGATGAGCCCGCATTGCCGCTTCAAGTACGCGCGGATCCTGAGCTTCGCACAGCACGATGCGTTTCGGGGCGGCTTTCGCCGTTTCGACGATGCGTTGCAAAACGCCCATGATGTGCTCCTCGGGTTGCGCGCGTGGATTAGACGTAGTCTTTGTATTTGTCCAGGAACCGCACGGGTTTGGACAGAGCATCGCGACGGAACGGGTCCCCGAGTTCGCGTGTACACATGATTTCAATGACGCAGGTTTTGCCTTCATTCATTTGCATGTCCACGGCTTTTTTCAGGGTTGGGCCCACATCTTCCAGCTTGTCGACGACAAAACCGGTGGCGCCCATGGCTTGCGCGATGTCGGCAAAGCTCTGGTTGTCCAGTTCGCCGGCTACAAAGCGGCGGTTATAGAAGTCAACCTGGTTTTTCTTCTCGGCGCCCCACTGACGGTTATGGAAGACCACTGCCGTGACTGGAATGTCGTGACGTACGCAAGTCATGATTTCGACCATGCTCATGCCCCAGGCGCCGTCGCCGGCGTAGGCGATGGCGGGACGATCCGGTGCGGCCACTTTGGCGCCAATGATCGTGGGCAGGGCATAACCGCAGTTGCCGAAGCTCATGGGAGCAAAGAAGCTGCGTGGTTTTTCGAAACGCAGATAGCTATTTGCCACTGAATTGATATTGCCGATATCTGTAGAGACCATGACGTTTTCGGGCATGGCTTTTTCCAGTTCACGCAATACCTGGCGTGGGTGCAGATATTTGCCGCCTTCTTTCTTGGCTTCCTCGATCATGTCCAGACTGTAGGCATCTTTCTCGTGCGTCCATTCGTCCAGTTCTTTTTCCCATGCCGCTTTTTCGTCGGCAATGGTTTTGGCGCGCGCTTCTTTGGTTGCGTCAGAGGCCAGTTTCTTGTCTTGCAGGCGCTCCAGCAAGGCGACAGCCGCTGCCTTGGCATCGCCACAAATGCCAACTGAAATTTTCTTCACGAGACCGAGCATTTTGTTGTCGGCATCAATCTGGATGATCTTCGCTTCCTTGGGCCAGTAATCCATGCCATGCTGGGGCAGGGTGCCGAAGGGGCCCAGACGCGAACCCAGCGCCACGACGACATCGGCCTGTGCGATGAGCTTCATGGCTGCCTTGGAGCCCTGATAGCCCAGCGGGCCGGCCCACAGCGGATGGCTGGCGGGGAACGAATCATTGTGCAGATAGCTGTTGACTACTGGCGCGCCCAATCGTTCGGCCAGG
>Ga0079224_100005513_pt1 | contig 16642 bp, 17 predicted proteins | sample Stecom2015_FD_80414 | JGI IMG/M metagenome (GOLD analysis project Ga0079224, IMG submission 80414) | Agricultural soil microbial communities from Utah to study Nitrogen management - Steer compost 2015 | ecosystem: Environmental > Terrestrial > Soil > Agricultural land | place: USA: Utah... | reverse complement strand
TTAAAAAGAAATAAAAAAAGGAGCCTGATATTCAAGCTCCCCCTTGGAATTAGCGAATTTCTTTAATACGTGCTGCTTTACCACGCAGGTTACGTAAGTAATACAATTTGGCACGGCGAACTTTACCGCGGCGGACAACTTCCAATTTAGCGATTTTTGGAGAATGAACAGGGAAAGTCCGTTCTACTCCAACACCATAAGAAATTTTCCGGACGGTGAAGGTTTCACTAATACCGCCGCCACGACGTTTAATGACAACACCTTCAAAAACCTGAATTCTTTCCCGGCTTCCTTCAACAACTTTCACGTGAACACGCACTGTGTCACCAGGACGGAATGCAGGAAGATCGGTACGAAGCTGATCTTTTGTTATTTCATGAATTAATTGTTGCATTCTTTTCAACTCCTTCCAACAGATGTTCTTACAAACCATCCTTTGCAGCGGAACATCGTTTTAACGGGTTTGGACACACCAAAACCACAAGAAATATACTAACATATTCCGGGAAGTCTTTTCAAGGGGATTTATTCTTTTTCTTCATTTTTTTCGCTTATAAATTCATCAATCCACTGTTTTTCCTTGTCGGATAACGGATAGTTTTCCAGTAGATCTGGTCTCCGTTCAAAAGTCCTGCGTAACGATTCCTTCTTCCGCCATTCTTCAATTTTTTCATGATTGCCGGATAAAAGCACATCCGGAACTTTCATCCCGCGAAAGTCTCTCGGTCTTGTATAATGCGGATGTTCTAACAGTCCGGTGGAAAAAGAATCTTTTTGATGGGAAGACTCATTACCGAGCACTCCAGGCAAAAGCCTAACTACACTATCAATGACTACCATGGCTGCCAGTTCCCCGCCGGTTAAAACAAAATCGCCAATGGAAATTTCATCGGTAACAAGATGCTGGCGAATTCTTTCATCATATCCTTCGTAATGACCACAAATGAAGATAAGATGTTCCTCTTTCGCTAATTCTTCAGCTTTTTTCTGATGATAACGCTCCCCTTGAGGACATAGGAGTATTATCCGTGGTTTTTTTTCCGTATCCTTCACTAAATCTTCAACAGCATTAAAAATCGGTTCTGGCTTTAATACCATGCCTGCTCCGCCGCCATAAGGATAATCGTCCACCGACAAATGTTTATTCCCGGCATAGTCGCGAAAATTCACAAGTCGATATTTTACAGCCCCAATATCTTTGGCCCTTCCTAATATAGAATCATTCAGTACATTTTCAAACATCTTTGGAAAAAGAGTTAATACGTCAATTTGCATTAATCCAACAATCCTTCCATCGGTTCAATGGTAATCTCTTTTTTCTCAACGTCCACTGATTTTACCACATCTTCAATATAGGGGATGAGATATTCTTTACCATTTTCTCCTTTGACGACCCAAACATCGTTTGCGCCGGGAGATAATATTTCTTTAACGGTTCCAATGTATGTACCTGAAAGAGTCATAACCTTGCAGCCAATGATTTCGTGATAATAATATTCATGTTCTTCAAGGGCTTCAAGCTGATCTTCACCGACCTTTAAAACTCCGCCTTTAAACGGCTCTACATCATTGATGGATTCAAGTCCTGCAAAGGATAAAAGGTCAAAATTTTTATGTTTTCTCCAAGACTTTATTTCAAGTTCCAACGGCTCCATTCCCTCTTTAAAAAGAACAAGGCGGGATCCTGTTTGAAATCTTTTTTCCGGAAAATCGGTAGTTGAAATAACACGAACTTCTCCCCGAATCCCATGGGTGTTGACAATTTTCCCTACCTTAAAGTACTGCAACGCTTTCACCCCTCTTTGATTTCTTGAATGATTCCATCTTTGACAATAATGGTTTTCCCGTTCATAACCTCATTCCAGGTATCCCCTACCTCGACTTCAACCAACCCTTGAACTTCCCTTTCCTTTAACTCGGTGCCAATTGGCAAAAGGTTTAGCTGTTCCAACTGGAAATCAAGAATCTTTATCTTTTCATGCCGATCGTTCATTTCCTTATCATAATAATGTTGCAACATTAGGGATGAATATTTTTTCGATTTTTCCATCCGTTTCATCTCAAATTTCAGTTGATCCAACTCTCGTTTTAACTCCTCTTTTCGCTTTGTAAAACGTTCATAAAGTTCGATTTTGCTCTTTTCTGTTAAGATTTGTTTAACCGTGATTGTCGTTAAAATTTTCAATAGTATTCCCCTCTTTTCATCAAGAGTTGCTTCTCAACGGATAAAGGACTAGGAAAGAATTTACGAAAAAAAGGAGGGTCAGCTGCCCTCCTAGTCGGTAATCTCTAAATATACCTTCTTTTTTTCTGTTGTTTGTGCATGTGCATAGACAACAGTTCGAATCGCTTTCGCTACCCGTCCCTGCTTTCCAATGACTTTTCCGATGTCTTTTTCATGAACCTTCAACCGGTATGTTACGCTTTTTTCTTCCTCAATGCGCTCGATCGAAACGTTCTCCGGAAAGTCAACAAGGGGTTTAACGATTGCTTCAATCAGTTGTTCCATTTTAATTACTTACCGTATTTTTCGTTATGGAATTTTTCCAAAATCCCTTGTTGGGAGAACAGATTTCGAACGGTATCTGAAGGCTTAGCTCCATTTTTCAACCATTTGAGGGCAAGTTCTTCATCGATTTTTACGCTTGCCGGTTGAGTTAACGGATTGTAAGTACCGATTGTTTCAATGGAACGGCCATCCCGAGGAGAACGGGAGTCAGCTACTACAATTCGATAGAAAGGATTCTTTTTAGCACCCATACGTTTTAAACGAATTTTTACTGCCATTATATAAACACCTCCGATTAGTTTCACACAAGATAGTATATTAGCAAGAAAAAATAGGTTTGTAAAGTATTTTTTCTTAACAGATATATTTTTTCCGGTTTTAGCTCCAAAAAAGTAGGGAAAGCCATTTAATAAGCTACATAAATGGTAGTTTAAAGCCCCCTCTACGCCGCCCTTTCTTTTGGAAACCGCTCATTTGTTTCATCATTTTCTTCATTTCTTCAAATTGTTTTAATAAACGGTTTACTTCTTGCACCGGTCTGCCGCTTCCTTTTGCAATTCGCTTTCGGCGGCTGGCATTAATAATTTCCGGGTTTTTCTTTTCCTCTGGTGTCATCGATTGGATAATCGCTTCCACATGGCGGATTTGTTTTTCATCCACCTGGATATTGTTAAGCCCTTTAATTTTATTGGCTCCGGGGAGCATTTTCAGCAATTCATCAAGCGGTCCCATTTTCCGGACTTGGGCCAGCTGTTCTAAAAAGTCATCTAAAGTGAAGGAAAGGGTCCGCATTTTCTTTTCCAGTTCCAAAGCCTTTTCTTCATCAACGGCAGCCTGGGCTTTTTCAATTAACGTTAAAACGTCACCCATGCCGAGAATCCGTGAAGCCATTCGTTCCGGATGAAACGGTTCCAAGGCGTCCATTTTTTCGCCAAGACCAATGAATTTAATCGGCTTTTCGGTAACGGCACGAATGGAAAGGGCTGCACCACCTCGAGTATCCCCATCAAGTTTCGTTAAAATAACGCCTGTAATACCTAGCTGTTCATCAAAACTTTTTGCTACATTGACCGCATCTTGTCCGGTCATTGCGTCAACAACTAAAATAATTTCGTCAGGACGGACCTTTTCCTTAATTTGTTTCAGTTCATCCATCAAATTTTCATCGATGTGGAGTCGCCCGGCAGTATCAATTAATACATAATCATTATGGTTGGATTTTGCCTCTTCGATTGCCTTTATAGCAATTTCCACTGGACTTACTTGATCACCGAGGGAAAAGACGGGAATATCCAGCTGTTTTCCAAGGGTTTGTAGTTGGTTAATCGCAGCCGGACGATAGATGTCAGCTGCAGCTAAAAGAGGCTTCCGGTTATATTTTTTCCGCAATAAATTCGCCAATTTTCCTGCGGTCGTCGTTTTCCCGGCACCTTGCAAACCGACCATCATGACAACGGTAGGCGGCTTTGAGGCGACAGCCAATTTACTTTGTTCGCCACCCATCAATTCTGTCAATTCTTCTTTAACCACTTTGATAACTTGTTGACCAGGTGTTAAACTTTTCATCACTTCCTGGCCAACCGCCCGCTCGCTAACCCTTTTCACAAAATCTTTCACTACTTTTAAGTTAACGTCTGCATATAACAGGGCTAGGCGAACTTCCCGCATCATTTGTTTGACATCTGCTTCGGTTACTTTCCCCTTGCCCCGAATTTTATTCATCGTGCTTTGTAACCGCTCGGCTAAACCTTCAAATGCCATAAGTCGGCCTCCTAATCTAATTCTTTAAGTTTGCCTAAAATATGGAATATCTCTTTATCCTTTTCCTTATCAAGCCGTTTTGAAAGCAAGTCGGATAATTGGTTCACTAATTCGCTTTTTTGGCGAAATTTTTCAAAAAGATGGAGTTTACTCTCATATTCTTCGAGCATAGCTTCTGTCCGTTTAATATTATCATAGACCGCTTGCCGGCTCACATCAAATTCTTCAGCGATTTCTCCTAAGGAATAGTCATCCAAATAATATAATGCCATATAATTGCGTTGCTTTGGAGTCAGCAGGACTTGATAAAAGTCAAATAAATAATTCATTCGCGTTGTTTTTTCAAGCATAATCCTCTTCCTCCAATGTTAAGTAAAAAACCTTTACACCGATTATGTTACACAGTTTCCTGTCGAATGTCAATCCATACCTAGGCATTAAATTGTAGTCAAGTCCATAAAGGAAGTTTAAGGAGGGAAATCACCCCTCCTTACTCCTCCCCTAATTCAGCAAACAACCCATAAACATACTGTTCCGGATTGAAGGATTGCAGATCTTCCATCCCTTCACCGAGACCAACCATTTTAACCGGAATATTTAATTCCTTCCGAATGGCAATGACAATCCCGCCCTTTGCAGTACCATCCAATTTCGTCAACACAATTCCAGTAACATCGGTTGCTTCTTTAAATTGTTTCGCTTGAACTAAAGCGTTTTGACCAGTTGTCGCATCTAAAACTAGCAATACTTCATGAGGGGCACCGGGTACTTCCCGTTCAATGACCCGTTTTACCTTTTCCAGTTCCTTCATCAAGTTTACTTTATTTTGCAGCCTGCCAGCTGTGTCACACAATAAAATATCTGCTTTCCGCGATTTCGCCGCCTGAATTGCATCATAAATGACTGCTGCCGGATCTGAACCTTCACTATGTTTAATAACTTCAACGCCGGCCCTGCTGCCCCAAACTTCCAATTGATCAATTGCCCCGGCACGGAATGTATCTCCCGCAGCAAGAAGTACTTTTTTTCCTTCTTGCTTAAATTTATATGCTAATTTGCCAATGGTCGTCGTTTTTCCTACACCGTTAACTCCTACGAAGAGAATAACAGTAAGTCCATCTTCCTGGATGTTAAGCATTGTCAATTCTGTTTCAGAACCAACGTAAATATCGACGAGCTTTTCCATAATAACTTCTTTAACTTCATTGGCATCTTGGATATTTCGACGTTTTACTTCCATTTTTAATTCGTCGGTCAGTTCTAATACTGTATCAAAGCCGACATCAGCCTGAATAAGAATTTCTTCCAATTCATCAAAGAAATCTTCATCGACCTTCCTGTAACGGGCGATTAAGTCATTCACTTTTCCGGCAAAACTTTCCCGCGTCTTGGCCAAACCGGATTTAAATTTTTCAGTAACTTCATCTCTTTGTTTTGCAATTTTTTCCTTTAATTTGTCAAAAAAGCCCAATTTTTCTCCTCCTATTCAATTTCTTGTGGGAGTTATGAAACCACCTGTTCAACTTCTTCCAGACGGACGGAAACAAGGCGTGAAACACCAGACTCCTGCATGGTTACTCCATATAGGACATCAGATTCTTCCATCGTTCCCTTCCGGTGGGTAATGACAATAAATTGGGTTTCATCACTGAATTGTTTTAAATAGTGAATGAACCGGTAGACATTCGCTTCATCCAAGGCAGCCTCGACCTCATCGAGGACACAAAAAGGAACAGGACGAACCTTTAAAATTGAAAATAGCAAGGCAATTGCAGTTAACGCGCGTTCGCCACCGGATAAGAGTGCAAGATTTTGCAATTTTTTCCCCGGGGGCTGGGCAATAATTTCGATTCCAGTATTTAGCAAATCCTCTGGATCTGTCAATTTTAGTTCAGCCCGTCCACCTCCGAAGAGTGCAGCAAACACGTTATTAAACTCGCTCCGGATCTTCTGGAAGGTATCATCAAAGCGCTCTATCATTACTTCGTCCATTTCATCAATGACTTGATAAAGGGTTGATTTCGCTTCTTGCAAATCTTCCTTCTGTTCCGTTAAAAATTGGAAACGTTCCGAAACCCGTTCATATTCTTCGATAGCCCCTAAGTTTACCGTACCCAATTCTTCAATGGCAAGCTTAATCAGTCGTACCTGTTTTTTCGCCTCATTATAAGGTATTGTTAGTGGATATTGTTCTATCGCAGCTTCAAAGGTAAGGGTATATTCTTCCCGGAGGGTAGCTAACAAGTTATCCAGTTCCACATCCAGTCTGTTGACTTTGACCTCTTCTTCTTTTAATAAATCTGATAGACCTTTATGCTGCCTTTTTAATTCCTTTGCTTCTAACTCTAGATCTTCTAATTTTTGTTGCAAATCGAGCCGCTCTTTTCGCTTCTCGCTAATCGTTTCCAAAATTTTATTTTTCATTTCATTTTTTAGTTTTGCTTCCTTTTCCAGGTCAATTTCATTATAAGAGCTAGACTCCAGTTCTTGAAGCAAGATCTTTAATGCATTTTCAGATTCTTCAATCGCAAAACGCAATTCATCATAACGTGCTTGCTTTTCTTTCCATTGACTATTGATTGAAGCGAGCTGTTCCTCACGCTTTACCAACTGGATTTTCAATTCTTGGATTCTTTCCTGAAGCTCGGCTTTACTTGATTGGTCCATATTTTTCTTCTCAGAAAGAAGTTTTAGTTCGTCATCTAGCTTTTCAATGGATTCTTTGATCCGCTGTAACTTTTTAGCGTTCTCTTCTTTCCGTTTAAGAAGCTCAGTTTCTTCTCGTTTTAAATCTTTAATTTCTTGATCAAATAACGATAGCTGATTATTAATATTTTTCTCGCGCCATTCAATATCTTTGAGCTCGTCCTTTAACAATTGTTCTTCTTGGCGGAAATCATTAATTTCCTCCTGAATAAAGACTAATTCTTCCTCTTTTTTCTTTAATTCTTGTTTCTTCGCCTTCACATCTTGCTCAAGTAAAACTGCTTTTTCTTCCATCTTAGCCAGTTTCGTTTTTAAATCTTCTAATTCTGACTTTCTAGTAAGTAGATGGCCACTGTTTTGTTTAATAGAACCCCCGGTCATGGAGCCGCCCGGGTTTACTACATCCCCATCCAATGTGACGATGCGATAACGGTATTGCAAAATTTTTGCAAGGCTATTGGCTCCGCGGAGATCTTTACTAATAATGACATTGCCCAATAAATTTTGGACAATTTGTTTATACTTTCCTTCCGCTGTTACTAATTCCGCACCGATTCCTATAAAATCAGGATGGTGTTCAATGTTTTGACGGAATGATACAGGTATTTCCTTCGCTTTCATGACGGAGAGGGGTAAAAAGGTTGCCCTTCCGAAACCATTTTGTTTTAAATATTGAATCGCTTTACGGGCATTATCTTCGGTTTCCACAACGATATGCTGAAGACTTGCCCCGAGGGCGACACTGATTGCTGTTTCAAATTGTTTTTCAACGGTAAGAAGCTCAGACACAGCTCCAATAATGCCAGGAAGTTGTTTTCGAGCTTTCAACACTTCCCTGACACCCTGATAAAATCCGGTATAATCATCCTCCATTTCTTCCAGCAATTCTTTCCTGGATTTTGCTTGCTGAATATATTGGAGGCCTTGATATAAGTTTTTCTCCGATTTTTCATATTGATGTCGGAGGGACTCTAATTTTCTCTCGTTTAATCTGAATAAATCTATTTTTTCATTTACGACTTGTTCCTGTTTTTTTAGTTTTTCTACTAAAGTCGCTTTTTCTTGAAGAATCCCTTCCCGTTCCTCGATTGAGCGTTTATTTTCTTCTAACAGTCTCAAGCGTTTTTGCTCAATTTGACCGAGTTGGCCGTCTAAATGATGTTCATCATTGTTAATGGCCGCTTGCTCGTTTAATAGTTCAATATAATCGCCCTTTAATTTTTCAATTTTATCGTCAATATTTTCTGCAAATATGGCAATCTCCTGTTCTTTTTCCTTAAGAAGCGCACGAACCTCTTCTAATGCCCGAATCGATTTGTCCCTTTCTACAGTTAATGAGCGAATTTCCGTCTCTAGCTCTTTTAGTCTTTCTTTATTTTCTACAATGGACTTTTGCAATTGTTCTTTGTTATGGATTGCGTTTTTCTTCCGCTCTTTCAAAACTTCTTTTTTCCCGGACAATTTTTCTAATTCTTCACTCGTAATGAGAAGTTCATTCTGCAGCTGTTCAATAGTTTCATCCAATCCGGCCGTTTGATTGCGGATATTTAAGATTTCAGTTTCCTTCACCTGGATTTGGTTCGATAATTCCAATTCTTTATCTTTATGGGTTTCTAGTTCCTTTTTTAACAAATCCCATTTTTCATGAAGAACTTGAATTTCATGGGCGAGTAATGATACTTCAATTGTTTTTAATTCATCTTTTTTCGCCAAATATTCTTTAGCAACGGAAGCCTGTCTTTTCAAAGGTTCCAATTGACCTTTCAATTCATGAAGGATATCCCGGACCCGATTTAAATTTTCTTCCGTCTCTACTAGTTTCATTTCTGCTTTTTTCTTGCGGGTTTTATATTTTAAAACGCCAGCTGCTTCTTCAAATATTGTTCGGCGATCTTCAGCCTTGCTGTTTAAAATTTCTTCGACCCGGCCTTGGCCAATGATAGAAAAGGCTTCTTTTCCTAATCCTGAATCCATTAACAAGTCATGGATGTCCTTTAGCCTGCAAGGTTGTTTATTAATAAAAAACTCGCTATCTCCAGTCCGATAAACCCTTCTTGTAATGCAAATTTCATTGTAGTCGAGGGGCAAAAAATGGTCTTCATTATCAAGAGTGACCGAAACTTCCGCAAAGTTTAGCGGTTTTCGTGTTTCACTCCCGGCAAAGATAATATCTTCCATTTTCCCGCCCCGCAAATTTTTTATGGACTGTTCACCTAAAACCCAACGAATGGCATCGGTAATATTACTTTTTCCACTGCCGTTCGGTCCGACAACTGCCGTTACTCCTTTGACAAAATCAATGGAGACCCGTTCGGCGAATGATTTAAAACCTACTATATCAAGACGTTTTAGAAACATCCTAGTCCCCCTAATTACGGTAATTTTTTGTCAAACCCTTGGTGCAAAGCCTTCAAAGCGATTTCCGCTGCCCTTTGTTCAGCCTCTTTTTTCGACTTGCCTGAGCCCTTGCCTAAAGTGGTACCTCCCACTTTGACTAGAGCTACAAACTCCCGGTTATGGGCGGGACCTTTTTCATCGATAATTTCATACTCAATTGAACCTAAACCATCATGTTGAATCTGTTCCTGTAATTGGCTTTTATAATCCATCATATGAGAAAAAGCACCTTCCTGGATTTTTGGGAAGACAACCTTTTCTAAAAAGCGGATAACTTCCTCCAGCCCCTGGTCCAAAAATAATGCGCCGATAAAGGCTTCAAAGGCATCCGCAAGCAGAGCAGGCCGATTCCTTCCCCCGGTCAGTTCCTCTCCGCGACCAAGGCGGATGAGCTTGCCAAAATCTAAACTTTTTGCAAAGAATTCTAAGGAAGGTTCACAAACAATGGCTGCCCTAAGCTTTGTTAATTCCCCTTCTTTCATCGTTGGATATGCCCGGAATAAATATTGGGAAACCGTCAATTCCAAAACAGCATCTCCCAAAAATTCCAGTCTTTCATTATCTTCCTGATCCTTTTTGCGATGCTCATTCACATAGGATGAATGGGTAAAAGCCTGTATTAGTAATGACATATTGTTAAATTGCAATCCCATTTTTTCTAAAAAACGTTCATACTTGGTCTGTTCATGGCGGTTTGTCCTGCGCCGTTTCGTTTTTTCCATTCCTTTACACCTCTTGTTATACCATCAAGTTTAGACTATGTGGAACAGATTTTCAAAGTGTTTTTATTATACCATTCCCAAAGCAAGTCATGAATAAAATAAATAAGAAAACACCTCGCATATGCGAAGTGTTTTCCTAGCGGGAATTTTTTCTTGCCGCCTGTTTAATGGTTATTACATTTTGCTCTTTATGTAATCAACCGCATCACCGACGGTTACAATTTTTTCGGAATCTTCATCGGAAAATTGCATTCCGAATTCGTCTTCCAATTCCATAACCAATTCTACTACATCTAGAGAATCGGCACCTAAATCGTCTTTAAATGTGGCATCGAGGGTAACTTTAGATTCTTCCACACCTAGACGATCCACGATGATTTTTGATACACGCTCAAATACATCTGCCATGTTATCACCTCCCCTCAAGGTATCATTCTTCCATATTGTTTCAATCTGAGATTTTAAAATTACATGTACATTCCACCGTTAACATGGAACGTTTGACCGGTAATATAACTGCTGTCATCCCCGGCTAAAAAGGCGGTCATTTTTGCAATATCTTTCGGTTCGCCTAGTCGGCCGAGGGGAATTTGTTTTAACAGTTCTTCCTTAATAGAATCCGCCAGTTGATCAGTCATATCAGTGACAATGTATCCGGGTGCAATGGCATTAACTGTAATATTTCGTGATGCCAATTCCCGTGCCGAAGATTTCGTCAAACCAATGATCCCCGCTTTAGCGGCGGAATAATTTGCCTGCCCGGCGTTTCCGCTGAAACCAACGACGGACGAAATATTAATAATCCGGCCCCAGCGTTGTTTCATCATTTGGCGGGAAACCAATTTCGTAGCTAAAAAGACACCTTTTAAATTTGTATCAAGAACTTCATCCCAGTCCTCTTCTTTCATACGCAACATTAAATTATCTCTTGTAATTCCGGCATTATTCACTAAAATATGTAAAGCGCCAAAGCGGGCGATGGTTTCATCAATCATGCGCTGGACATCATTAGCATCTTTCACATTCGCTTGAATTGCAAAACTTTCTCTACCTAATGCCTTAATTTCTTCCACCGTTTCTTGTGCACGGCTTTCACTTCCAGCGTAATTGACAACGACATTGGCTCCTTTTCTTGCCAATTCTAGTGCAATTTCCTTTCCAATTCCACGACTTGCCCCGGTAACAAGGGCTACTTTTCCTTCTAAACTCATTATTCCACCCCTTTTAATTGACCAATTGTTTGATCAAGACTTTCTCGGTCAAAAATGGAAAAGGTCCGGACATTCCGATCAATTTTTCGGATCAATCCGTTAAGAACTTTACCAGGTCCGATTTCGATGAAAGTATCGACTCCTTCAGAAATCAGGAAGTGAATCGAATCTTCCCATAAAACTGGAGAACAAACTTGACGAGTTAACAGTCTCTTAATCGTTTCGGCATCTGTTACAGGCTCGGCGGTGACGTTGGAGACAACAGGGATTTCTGCATTATGAAAGGGATATTTTTCTAATAAAGTTTCCAGTTGATTAGCGGCCTTTTCCATCAATTTTGAGTGGAATGGACCACTGACATCAAGCGGAATCGCACGTCTTGCTCCCTTTTCCTTCGCCAGCTCCATCGCTTTTCCTACACCTGCTTTTGTTCCGGATATGACGATTTGGCCAGGACAATTCATGTTCGCAAGCTGGACTAAATTTCCTTCCGCCGTCACTTCATCGGTAATTTCTCGCAATACATCCCGGTCCATGCCAAGGATGGCTGCCATCGTCCCTTCACCATTCGGGACTGCTTCTTCCATAAATTCGCCCCGTTTTTGTACGATTTGTACAGCATCTGCTAAGGATAAAGTTCCACTAGCAACAAGTGCGGTATATTCACCTAAACTATGACCTGCGACAAAATCCGGCTGAATATAAGCTTCCTTAAAGGCTTGTAAAATTGCAATGGATGTTGTTAATAAAGCAGGCTGAGCATTGTATGTTTTCGTTAATGTTTCTTGCGGCCCTTCGAAAATAATTTCTGATAGACGATTACCTAAAGCAGCGTCGGCCGTATCAAATACCTTTTTTGCTTCAGGATTGTGATCATAAAAGTCTCTGCCCATCCCAACGGTTTGGGATCCTTGACCGGGAAATACAAATGCTATTTTTCCCATTCCATGCTCCTTTCTAGTGCGAAAATAGCACCTACGATTCCTTTGTAGCTTCAATAATAGAAGCTACCGCATCAGCAATTTTTTCCGGCACTTCATTGACGACCATCTCCCGTGCCTGGCGAATCGCATGAAAAATGGCAAGTGCATCAGAAGAACCGTGCGCTTTAATGACCGGTGCCTTCAAGCCAAACAGGGAGGCGCCACCATATTCGGAATAATCCAGTTTCTTTTTTAATCCGTAAAGTTCCGGTTTTAGAACGAGAGCGGCCAATTTTGATTTTGTATTTTTCATCATTGCATCTTTTAACATTTTAAACATCGAAAGGGCCGTGCCTTCAATCGTTTTTAAAACCATATTCCCGGTGAATCCGTCGGTCACAACGACGTCCGCCGGTCCTTCTAACAAATCCCTAGCTTCCACATTTCCGATAAAATTCAAATCCGATTGTTTTAAAAGCTGGAAAGCCTTCTTCGTCAAATCATTTCCTTTTTGATCTTCGGTACCAATGTTCAAAAGACCGACCTTTGGATTTTGAATGCCACGTACTTTTTCCGCATAAATGGAACCCATATAGGCACTTTGCAACAAATGCTCCGGTTTGCTGTCAGCATTAGCTCCAACATCTAATAGCAGGAATCCTCTTCCATCAAGGGTTGGCAATGTCGGTGCTAAGGCTGGTCGATCAATTCCCTTTATTCTTCCGACGACAAAAAGCCCAGACGCCATTAGGGCACCAGTATTTCCGGCAGAAATACAAGCATCTGCTCTCTTTTCAGAAACTTCCTTTGCCATTAATACCATTGAAGCATTTCTTTTTGTGCGAACGGCACGGACCGGTTCATCATCGCCAGTTATAACCTCTTCTGTATGTAAAATAGACAATCTCGGATGATTTGAAGAAAGAAAGGGTTTAATTTTCTCCTCATCACCAACGAGAACAACTTCCAAATCAGAATAAGTTTCCAGCGCTTTTAATGTACCTTGGACAACGGTTTTTGGGGCATGGTCCCCACCCATTGCATCAATCGCTAATTTCATTCTGTTCCACCTTCATTTTTCTTTGATCTGTATAAGGAAAATCTGCCATAAAAGACTAAATCATGGTTCACATAGCTATGCACTTCAACAATGGTTCGTCCCTTCTCGTCTTCCCGTTCAATAACTTTTGCCTTCGCGACAACCCTTTCTCCTTGTTTTACCTGTCGGATAAAACGGACATCGGCCTTTGTAGTAAGTGCTAACTCGTCATTAATGAGAGCTACGGCCAAGGAATTTGCTTGAGCAAAGAGGTGATGTCCGCGGGCAATTTTATTCCGGCTGAACACATGATTTTCATTGATTTCTAGCAAGGAAATGGCGTGTTCATCCAATTCCATGTCAATAATTTCACCAATAACTTCCTCGATTGTTAATGCACGAACCTCATCTGAAAAATTCCGTTTAGCCACATTTTTAATTCTTTCCCTAAGCTCCGGAATCGATAACTCCAGTCTGTCCAAGCGAATTGTTTGAATGCTGACGGAAAATTTTTCAGCTAACTCTTCATCTGTAATGAAGGGGTTCTCTTTTATTGTTTCCTTTAAAGCTAGTTGTCTTTCTTTTTTGTTTAACCTCATCGATACCGGCTCCGCTCTTTTATTTCTTCGTATTAAGACTAGGTACTAATAGTAGTATAAATAAGCAACGGAAAGATTGCAACAGTTCTTTCTATATCAGAAAATTTAAAAATCCGGAACTGTTTTCAATTAGTAAGTTTGCATTAACTATAGTTTTTTCTTAAACAAAAGATTAATCCAACTTTTCTCCATCTAAAACACCGGATTTTTGAATGGCTTCCCGTAATGCTTTAAATTCATCGGATTTCCAAAATATGTTCGACTCAACCATAGCTTGAGCATCCTTTCGTGCCGTTTCCAACGCCCGATAATCATGAACCATATCAGCAATTTTAAACTCCGGAAGACCGCTTTGCTTTTTGCCAAAGAAGTCGCCTGGGCCCCGTAATTCAAGATCCTTTTCCGACAGTAAAAATCCGTCCGTCGTCTCTGTCATGATTTTCATCCGCTCTTTTCCGACATCGGATTTTGGATCAGCAAGCAATATACAATAAGATTGATGTTCACCGCGACCTACACGCCCCCGGAGCTGATGAAGCTGGGCAAGTCCAAACCGTTCCGCATCATAAATGACTATTAATGTTGCATTCGGAACATTGACCCCTACTTCAACAACGGTCGTTGACACTAAAACTTGAACTTTATTTTCACTAAATTGTTTCATTACATCTTCTTTTTCATCACTGGAGAGGCGACCATGCATCAGCCCAACTCTAAAACGGTCTTTAAAATAGAAACTGACTTGGCTATGTACATCGATCGCATTTTGAACGTCTAATTTGTCTGATTCTTCAATTAGCGGGCAAATAATATAGGCTTGTCTGCCTTGGAGAAGTTCTTTTTCCATAAATTGCAATACCCGTTCAAGCATCTCCGGCTTTACCCAGTATGTTTTCACCTGTTTCCTTCCAGAAGGCATTTGATCAATAGTCGAAACATCCATTTCTCCAAAGGCAGTTATTGCTAATGTCCTTGGAATTGGAGTTGCTGTCATAAAGAGGGTATTCGGATTTTCCCCCTTTTCCCTTAAAATTCTCCGTTGTTCCACACCGAAGCGATGCTGCTCATCCGTAATGACGAGGCCAAGACGATGAAAATTGACATCATCTTGTATAAGGGCATGGGTGCCGACCACAATCGGAAGCTCCCCAAACTCGAGCCGTTTAAGAATTTCCTGCCGTTCCTTTTTCTTTACCGAACTCGTAAGTAAAGCAACTTCCATTTGGAAGGGAGTAAAGAGTTCCTGTAATGTTTGTGCATGCTGTTCCGCCAAAATTTCCGTCGGTACCATCAATGCCCCTTGATAACCAGCGGTAGCAGCCGCATAAAGGGCAATGGCTGCGACAACTGTTTTCCCAGATCCAACATCCCCTTGAAGAAGTCGGTTCATTCGATATGGCGATTTGAGGTCGGCCAAAATTTCTTTAAGCACTCGCTTTTGCGAATCGGTCAATGTGAAAGGTAACTGGTGAATAAAGTTTCGTATTTTTTCCTTTTCAAAAAGGATTTGCACTCCTTCACTGTTTTCCCTTTGAAATTTCCGGAGTGCTTGCATTTTCAGCTGGAAATGTAAAAATTCTTCGTAAACGAGTCTTCGCCTTGCTTGTTTTAAATCAAGCGGACTTTGTGGGAAATGGATGGCGCGAATCGCTTCTTTTCTAGAATATAGTTTATATCTTCTCCTTAACGCTTCTGGTAAATTCTCTTGGATGTGCTCACCATATTGAGAGTAGGCCAGTTGAATAAACCTACGGATTCCTTTTACCGTTATATCCCCTTTAACGGAATAAACCGGCTGAAAAGGCTTGTCCTTTACTGGAAAGGAGGAGCCGATACGAACTTGATTTACAGTGATTTGCTGACGATGCCGATTCCATTTTCCCGAAATTGCAATTTTTTCATTAAGAACTATTTTATTTTTTAAATAATGCTGGTTAAAAAAAACCGCCGTAATTAAATGATTTCCCACTAAAACCCGGCATGTGAGTCGGGATTTTTTTCGCCCATAAAAGGTAAGGGAAGGGACACTTTGAATAATCCCCTCCACCGTTACCTTTTCATCATGTTCTGCTTCTTCCAAATTTTTCAGCCGAAAATCATCATAGCGATAAGGAAAATAAAACAAAAGATCTTCGACTGTAAAAATATTCAATTCTTCCAATAGTTTCGCTGATTCTTCACCGATTCCTTTAATAGCGGTGACTGGTTGTTTCAATGAATCCATCACTCTATTTTTGCGGTGTGCCGAAGATTTCCCTTTCTAATCGTTTACCCGTCGGCGTCGCCGCTAAACCTCCTTGTGCTGTTTCTCGTAAACTTTGTGGCATCGCCCGTCCTACTTGATACATTGCATCAATGACCTCGTCACAAGGGATTCGACTTTTTATACCGGCTAAGGCCATATCCGCCGCCATCATGGCATTGGCTGCTCCCATCGCATTTCGCTTAATGCAGGGAACTTCCACAAGACCAGCAACGGGATCACAGACAAGACCGAGCATATTTTTCAATGTAATGGCAAAAGCTTCCGCCGATTGACTTGGTGTGCCGCCAGCCATTTCAACAATTGCAGCACTAGCCATAGCACTGGCCGAACCTATTTCCGCTTGACAGCCACCCGCTGCTCCTGAAATAAAGGCAAGGTTCGCTACAACAAACCCAAAGGCCCCAGCGGTAAAGAGGAATCGAATCATTTCTTCCCTTGTTGGGTTCAGTTTATTTTTCACGGCAAATAAGGTGCCCGGAACGACCCCCGCACTACCAGCGGTTGGAGTG
>Ga0079224_100005512_pt1 | contig 16643 bp, 16 predicted proteins | sample Stecom2015_FD_80414 | JGI IMG/M metagenome (GOLD analysis project Ga0079224, IMG submission 80414) | Agricultural soil microbial communities from Utah to study Nitrogen management - Steer compost 2015 | ecosystem: Environmental > Terrestrial > Soil > Agricultural land | place: USA: Utah... | reverse complement strand
GTCGGCGTTCACGATCTACCCGTCCCTGTCGGGGTCGATCGCCGAGGGCGCACGCGTGCTCGACGCACGGGTCAGCGGCTGACCGGTGCCCGGCCGGGCCCTGCGCCCGGCCGGTGCGCTAGGCGATCGAGGCGTCGAGGACGACCTGGCCGTCGTCGACCGCGACGCCCGTGACCGTGAGCCCCGGCACCTTGGCGTCGAGCAGGCGCTCGACGTCGACGGCGATCCGTGCGTCGGGCTGCACGTCCACGACGCCCGGCGGCAGGCCCTGCTTGGCGACCTCCTGCTCGATGGGCGCCGCGGCGAGGCTGAGCAGCCGGTGCGCGGGCAGGCCCGCGGCGTTCACCTCGACCGCCAGCGTCGCGACGCCGCGCTCGAAGGATGCGAGGCGCACGTCGGCGCGCACGATCGGCGCGATCTTGACCGCGAGCTTCAGCGGGCCGGGCAGCGTCTCGAGGCGGCGCAGGTCGGCGACCACCCGGATCACGTCCCGGTCGCCGACGACAGAGCTGATGACGGGAGGGGCCTGCCGGGCGATGCGCGCCAGGCCGAGCACCTCTTCGGGAGCGATCCGGATATGCACGGTTCGACCCTATAGCAGCAGGGCGCCGCCGGCCGGGCCGGGCTCAGTCCAGCAGCGCGAGCAGCCGCGGCAGGGCCTCGCCGAAGGCGGGCAGCAGCTCGAGGCCGTCGAGCTCGTCGACGGCGACCCACCGCACGTCGAGGCTCTCCGGGTCTGCCGCGCGGGGCTCGACGCGGGCGCCCGGCGCGACGTCCGCCACGACGGTCGTGTACGACCAGGCCGGGTGCTCGAGCACGTGCGTGCCGACGACGTGCACGGCGGCGGGGTCGATCGCGGCCTCTTCCTCGGCCTCCCGCAGCGCGCCCGCCGTCGGCTCCTCGTCCGGCGCGAGCGCGCCGCCGGGGATGCCCCACGTGCCGCCCATGTGGGACCACAGGGCGCGGTGCTGCAGCACGAGGTCGGCGGGGGTGCCGTCGTCGTCCCGCCGTACGAGCAGCAGGCCCGCGGCGCCGAACAGGCCCCAGTGCCGGTGGTCCTCGCACGTGATCCAGCCGTCGCCGTCGTGCCGGTGCAGGTTGGCGGGAGGCAGGATGGGATTCGGCACGGCGTCAGTCTGTCAGGTCCCGGCCGGGTGTGTCTGCCGGCGGTGCGCTCAGTCGACGATCTCGCAGAGCGCGGCGCCCGCCGTCACCCCGGCGCCCGGGGCAGCCGTGAGCGAGCGGACGGTGCCGGCGCGGTGCGCGAGGATCGGCTGCTCCATCTTCATCGCCTCGAGCACGACGACGAGGTCGCCCTCCGCGACCTGCGCGCCCTCCTCGACCGCGACCTTGACGATGGTGCCCTGCATGGGAGAGGCCAGCGTGGTGCCCGCCGAGCCGCCGCCGGCCGGCCGGGAACCGGTCCGCCGCGCCGGGCGCCGGGCGTTGGCCGTGCGGGCCCGGCCCGCCGCCACGCCGAGGCCCGCGGGCAGCACGACCTCGAGGCGACGGCCGCCGACCTCGACGACCACGCGCTCCGCGAGGACCTCCTCCTCGGCCTCGGGGGCCGGGGCGGGCGTCGCGGGCGCGAGGGCCTTGAGCTGGTCGGCGAACTCGGTCTCGATCCAGCGGGTGTGCACGCGGAACGGCGAGCCGTCGGTCGGCACGAACGCGTCCGACTCGAGCACGGCCCGGTGGAACGGCAGCACGGTGGGGATGCCCTCGACGACGAGCTCCCGCAGCGCGCGGCGGGCCCGCTCGACGGCCTCGGTGCGCGTGGCGCCCGTGACGATCAGCTTGGCGATCATCGAGTCGAACGCGCCGGACACCGTGTCGCCCGCGACGACGCCCGTGTCGACGCGCACGCCGGGGCCCGAGGGCCAGGTCAGGGTGTTCAGCCGGCCCGGTGCGGGCAGGAAGTTCGCCGCCGGGTCCTCGCCGTTGATGCGGAACTCGATCGAGTGCCCGCGCACGACGGGGGACTCGTAGCCCAGCGTCTCGCCCGCCGCGATGCGCAGCTGCTCGCGCACGAGGTCGATGCCCGTGACCTCCTCGGTCACCGGGTGCTCGACCTGCAGGCGCGTGTTCACCTCGAGGAACGAGATGGTGCCGTCGGCGCCCACGAGGAACTCGCACGTGCCCGCGCCGACGTACCCGGCCTCGCGCAGGATCGCCTCCGACGCCGTGTACAGGGCCTTCTCCTGGTCCGGCGTGAGGAACGGCGCGGGCGCCTCCTCGACGAGCTTCTGGTGACGACGCTGCAGCGAGCAGTCGCGGGTCGACACCACGACGACGTTGCCGTGCGTGTCGGCCAGGCACTGGGTCTCGACGTGCCGGGGCTTGTCCAGGTAGCGCTCCACGAAGCACTCGCCCCGCCCGAACGCCGCCGTCGCCTCGCGGACCGCCGACTCGAACAGCTCGTCGATCTCGTCGAGGGTGCGCGCGACCTTGAGCCCGCGGCCGCCGCCGCCGAACGCCGCCTTGATGGCGATGGGCAGGCCGTGCTCCTCGGCGAAGGCTCGCACCTGGGCGGCGTCCTCGACCGGGTCGGGCGTGCCGGGCACCAGCGGCGCACCGGCGCGCTGCGCGATGTGCCGCGCGCTCACCTTGTCGCCCAGCGCCTCGATGGCCGACGGCGGCGGGCCGATCCACACCAGCCCCGCGTCGATGACGGACTGCGCGAACTCCGCGTTCTCGGACAGGAACCCGTAGCCGGGGTGCACGGCGTCGGCCCCGGAGCGGCGTGCGACGTCGAGCAGCTTGGCCGGGTCGAGGTAGGTGTCCGCCGCGCGGGCGCCGCCCAGCGCGAACGCCTCGTCCGCGAGACGCACGTGCAGGGCCTCGCGGTCCTGGTCCGCGTAGACGGCGACGGAAAGCAGCCCCGCGTCGGCACATCCACGGGCCACGCGCACGGCGATCTCACCACGGTTCGCGATGAGCACCTTCGAGATGGTTCGGGGCAGGCTGGAACTGGGCACGGCTCACCGTAACCCGGCCGTACCGGGCCCCAGTACCGGCTCGGCGCACCAGGCGGAAAGTCTGGAGACCAGACCAACCCCGGCAGGCGCCGTTTGGAGGATTCGGACATGGCGTCACGCCCGCACCCGCTGCCGAGCCGCCCGCCCTTGTCGATATCGGGTAAACGCGCGGCCGTGTGGGGCGGTCCCCTTCGAGAACGACCTGAGGGACCGTTTCGGCTTCGGCTGCGCCCCGGAGGTCGTTCTCGAAGCGGACCGGGCCGGAGAGAGGTGGGTCACCGTCCTGTTTCCCTGTCGTCACCGGGCTGTTCTCGTTACTGTGGCGCGGTGCCACGCCTGGTTCTCGCCTCCCAGTCCCCCGCCCGACTCGCCACGCTGCGGTCCGCCGGAGTCACCCCCGACGTCATCGTGTCCGGCGTGGACGAGGACAAGGTCCTCGCGGACGCCGCCGACCGGTTCGGCGACCTCGACCCCGCCGACGCCGTGCTCGTCCTCGCGCAGGCCAAGGCGGAGGAGGTCGCGTCCCGCCTCGAGGAGTCCTGGGCCGACGACGCCGACGCGCCCGCGGACGTGATCGTCGTCGGCTGCGACTCCATGCTCGAGATCGGCGGCGAGGTGGTCGGCAAGCCCGCCGACGCCGCGGCCGCCCGCGAGCGCTGGCGCGCCATGCGGGGGACCAGGGGAGTGCTGCACACCGGCCACTGGGTGGTGGACCTGCGGGACGACGCCGCGGGCGGCACCGGCGGCGCGCTCGGCTCGACCAGCTCGACCACCGTCTGGTTCGCCGACATCGACGACGACGAGATCGACGCCTACGTCGCGACCGAGGAGCCTCTGCACGTCGCGGGCGCGTTCACGATCGACGGCCTCGGCGGCCCGTACGTCGAGCGCATCGAGGGCGATCACCACGGCGTGGTCGGGATCAGCCTGCCGTTGCTGCGCGGCCTCCTGACCGACCTGAACGTCCCGTGGCGTGCCCTGCGCCCGGCCGCTTCCTCGGCCGCCTCGGACAGCCCGGCCGAGCCTGCCGACCGCTGAGCCCGTACGCGGCCGGACCCGCGCCTCAGGTGCGCACACCCGGCCGTGCCGGTGTGCCCAGCTCGATCGCCTCGTCCCGCCCGAGGGGTTGCCCCGCGACCCAGCCGAACCGGCGGAGCCGTTCCGCGACGTCGCGGCCGACTCCTCCGGGCCGCTCGTTCTCCGAGGCGGCGTAGCGCAGCACCACGACCCGGTCGGTGCCGACCAGCGCGTTCTGCCTGCGGGCGTCCCGGGCCAGGGCGCCGGGGCGCCCGTGCACCTCGATCCCGTCGATCTCGACAACCAGCCAGCGCCCGCCCGGCAGCCGGTAGACGAGATCGGCCCGGGCGAGGAAGACGCCGTCGCGGAACAGGTTGACCTGTTGGCCGTCCGGCGGCACACCGTGGTCGAGGCACGACAAGCGCGCGAAGGTCTCGGCGGCCGACTCGTCGCGCTCGTCGGCCAGTCCGAACCAGGTATGACGGTCTCGGGATCCACGCCTGCCGCGGAGGAGGTCGTGCACGTGCTCCAGGCCGGTGCGGTCGAGGTATCCCTCGTGCAGGGCGCTGCTCAGCACAGCGACGCCCTGCTCGCGCGTCAGCGTGGGCAGGGCCTGGGCCAGCGCGTGGTCGAACCGTGCGGCGAGCCGGCCGCGGAGGAGCTGCGTCGGGAACGGTGCGTACTGCCGCACCACGATGCCGCCCCGGCCAGGCGCACCCAGACCCCCGGGGAGGGCGACCTCGGCGTCGAACCGACGGGGCAGGCCCGCGACGCCGTAGAGGGCAAGGGCACAGCTGCCGGTGGACACGGCGTCGTCGTACGCGAGCAGGGCGGTCCAGGCGATCCGGCGGCGGACATGATTGTGGAAGTCGGGCCGCCGGCGGCGCTCCACCGGCGCGGGGTCGGTGTCGTAGACGCCGCGCACCACCCGCTGCCACCGACCCTGGGCAACGAGCCGGGACACGCGTCGCTTGTCGATCCCGGCAGCATCGCACTGAGCCTTGCTGACGAGGCCCTCCTGCCCGGCAGCGTCGAGGAGGAGAGCGTGGGGGATGCGGATCAGCGGTCGCATGCACCGATCAGACCCGACGCCGGACAGCCCCACCAGACCCGAGACCCGGCCCTGTGCACATCCCCCCGCCCCGGCTCCCTGTGGAAATCTCTCGACCCCGCGGACCACCACGGTGGTCCCCTTCGAGAACGACCTGCGGGACGCTTTCGCGGCCAGAAGTGTGCCGCAGGTCGTTCTCGAGGATCGCTCGGTGAGCGGCGACCAGCGTCAGGACAGCGCCTCGCGGAGGGTGTCGAGGCCCACCGAGCCCAGGTTCAGCGCCCTGGCGTGGAACGCCTTGATGTCGAAGTCCTCGCCGCGCGCCGTCGCGACGGACCGGGCGGCGTCCCGCGTCTGCTCCCAGAGGCGCTGGCCCACCTTGTACGACGGCGCCTGCCCCGGCCAGCCGAGGTACCGGTTGAACTCGAACCGGACGAACTCCTCGGCCATGTTCACGTTGGCCAGCAGGAACGGCCACCCCTTCTCGGCGGTCCAGGTGCCGCCGCCCCACCGCTCGGGGGCGGGCAGGCCGAGGTGCACGCCGATGTCGAAGACCACGCGGGCGGCGCGCAGCCGCTGGGCGTCGAGCATGCCGAGCCGGTCGCCCGGGTCGTCCAGGTGGCCGAGGTCGGCCATGAGTCGCTCGGCGTACAGGGCCCAGCCCTCACCGTGGCCGGCGACCCAGCAGGCCAGGCGGCGCCAGCTGTTCAGGGTGTCCCGGGCGAACACGGCCTGGCCGCACTGCAGGTGGTGGCCCGGCACGCCCTCGTGGAACACGGTCGTCTTCTCGCGCCACGTGTTGAACTCCGTGACGCCCTCCGGCACGGCCCACCACATGCGGCCGGGGCGGGACCAGTCGTCGCTCGGGGCCGTGTAGTAGATCCCGCCCGACTGCGTCGGGGCGATCATGCACTCCAGGTCCAGCACGGGCTCGGGGATGTCGAAGTGCGTGCCGTTCAGGGCGGCGACAGCGGCGTCGGACGTCTCCTGCATCCAGGCCTTGAGGGCGGCGGTGCCCTCGAGTCGGCGTGCGGGGTCGGCGTCGAGCGCGGCGACAGCATCCTCGACCGTGGCGCCCGGCCCCGCGATCTGGGCGGCGACCTGCTCCTGCTCTGCGACGATCCGGGCGAGCTCCTCCAGGCCCCACCGGTAGGTCTCGTCGAGGTCCACCGTCGCGCCCAGGAAGTACCGCGACCACAGGGCGTAGCGGTCGCGGCCGACGGCGTCCGCCTCCGGCGCCTGCGGTGCCAGGTCGCGCTCCAGGAACTCCGCGAGCTTCCCGTAGGCCGCGCGGGCCGCTGTCGCCCCGTGCTCGAGCTCCTTGCGCACCAGGCTGCACGACGCCGACTCGTCCAGCACCGCGTCGACCTGCGGGCCGCTCACGAACGACGCGAAGAACGAGCTGTCGCCGGCCAGCTCACGGGCCTGGCCGATGGCCTCGTGCACCTGGCGGACGGCGGCGACGTCGCCCCGGGCGGCGGCGGCGGTCAGCGACTCGATGTACCCGTCGACCGCGCCCGGAAGACCGTTGAGGCGGCTCGCGACGTTCTCCCACGCCTCGACCGATCCGGTGGGCATGATGTCGAAGACGTCGCGCAGGTGCTGCACCGGCGAGTCGATGTTGTTCAGCTCCCGCAGGCCCTCGCCGGCCTCGTGCAGCTCGAGCTCCAGGCCGACGCGCTCGCGCATCGCGGACAGCGTGACCCGGTCGACGTCGTCGACGGGTTCCAGCCCGTCCAGCGCCGCCAGCACGTCGCGCCCGGCCCGGGCCCGCGCGTCATGGCCGGCAGGGGAGAAGTCGGTCAGCTCGTGGTCGTGCCCGGGCAGGCCCATGTCGGTCGCCGCCAGGGGGTCGAGCGCGGCGATCCGGGTGACGTAGTCGTCCGCGACGGCGTCGATCGGCGTCGGGGTCCGTGTGGGGGAGGTCATGGAGGGGAGCCTACGACCGCGCCCGCGGGCAGGCCCCCGAACATGCGGTCAGGAACGCAGGCTCCAGCGCCACGCGTCGGCGTTGTGCCGTCCCGCGCGCCCGCCGAAGCTCTTCGCCGTCGCGGGGGAGTTCCCGCGCAGCGAGCGGGCCCGGTTGGTCCACTCGTCGAGCGGCGCGGCGTCCTCGGGCTCCGGACCCGCCGCCGCGACGGCGGCAAGGCCCGCGACCAGGGCGGCGACCTCGACGTCGTCCGGGCGGCCCCGGACCACGCGTACCTGCGGGTTCATTCGTCGTCCTCCTCGTAGAAACCGAAACCGGGCGCCTCGCCGCGCGAGGCCGCCCACTCGGCGATGTCGTAGCCGCCGTCGGTGAGCGCCGTGGCCACGGACTCCCCGGCCGCGTCGAGCAGGTCGATCACGCCGTCGAGGGACGCGTCGCCGCCCTCCCGGGCCGAGACGACGAACCCCAGGTAGAACGCCTCGGTGTCCTCGGGCGTGGGCTCGTCGACGGCGTCCGGCTCCGCGCCGTCCTCGGGCTCCCACACCGACGACGTGAGGTCGGGGTGCATGCCGAGGGCGCCGTGCAGCACGTCGAACAGCGCGGCGTTGAGGTGCCCCACCCGCGACTCCAGGGCCAGGACTCGCGGGTCCTCGTCCGCCTCGGCGGCGCCGAACTCGGCGCGGACGCCCACGGCGGTGCCGACGTACTCGTGCAGGGCAGCCGCCAGCGCGTCGACCGCGCGGTGCATGGGCTCCGCGTCGACGCGGCCCATCGGCGCGGGGCCGTGGGTGGCGTCCTCGTGGCTCATCTGGTTCGTCCTCCGGTCCTCCCGCCGGTCAGAGCGGGATGTTGCCGTGCTTCTTCGGAGGAAGCGTAGATCGCTTGGTGCGCAGCGCGCGCAGGGCGCGCACGACCTGTACGCGGGTCTCGGACGGCCGGATCACCGCGTCGACGTAGCCGCGCTCGGCGGCGTCCCACGGGTTGACGATGGCGTCCTCGTACTCGGCGGTCAGCCGCGCCCGCTCCGCCTCGACGTCGCCGCCCGCCTCCGCGACGGTCTTCAGGGCGCCGCGCTGCAGGATGTTCACGGCGCCGCTCGCGCCCATGACGGCGATCTGCGCGGTGGGCCAGGCCAGGTTGACGTCGGCGCCGAGCTGCTTGGAGCCCATGACGATGTACGCGCCGCCGTACGCCTTGCGCGTGATGATCGTGACCAGCGGCACGGTCGCCTCGGCGTAGGCGTAGATGAGCTTCGCGCCACGGCGGATGATGCCCTGGTGCTCCTGCCCGACGCCGGGCAGGAACCCCGGCACGTCCACGAACGTCAGCACGGGGATGTTGAACGCGTCGCACGTGCGCACGAACCGCGCGGCCTTCTCGGCCGCGTCGATGTCGAGCGTGCCCGCCATGGACTGCGGCTGGTTGGCGATGATGCCGACCGACTGGCCCTCGACGTGCCCGAACCCGGTGAGCACGTTCGTGGCGAACATCGGCTGCACCTCGAGGAACGACTCCGGGTCCAGCACCGCCTCGACCGCCTCGCGCATGTCGTAGGGCTGGTTGTCGCTGTCGGGGATCAGCTCGTCGAGCGCCTCGTCCTCCGGCGTCACCTCGAGCACGGTGTCGCCCTCCGGCGGGTAGGCAGGGGCGTCCGACAGGTTGTTCTGCGGCAGGTAGCTCACGAGGTGGCGCACGTAGTCGAGCGCGTCGTCCTCGTCGCTGCCCATGTAGTGCGCGACGCCGGAGCGCGTGTTGTGCGTGCGTGCGCCGCCCAGCGTCTCGAAGTCGACGTCCTCGCCCGTGACGGTCCGGATCACGTCCGGGCCCGTGATGAACATGTTGGACGTCTGGTCGGCCATGACGATGAAGTCGGTCAGGGCGGGGGAGTAGACCGCGCCGCCGGCGCTCGGGCCGAGGATGAGCGAGATCTGCGGGATCACGCCCGACGCCGCCACGTTGCGCCGGAACATCTCCGCGAACTGCGTCAGGGCCGCGACACCCTCCTGGATGCGCGCGCCGCCGCCGTCGCTGATGCCGATCAGCGGCACGCCCGTGCGCAGCGCGAGGTCCTGCACCTTGGTGATCTTCTGGCCGTGCACCTCGCCGAGGCTGCCCCCGAACACCGTGAAGTCCTGCGAGTAGACGCAGACCTGGCGGCCGTCGATCGTGCCGTACCCGGTGACGACGCCGTCGCCCGCGATCCGCTTCCTGTCGAGCCCGAAGTTGCGGCTGCGGTGCTTGGCGAGGGCGTCGAGCTCGGTGAACGAGCCTTCGTCAAGGAGCGCCTCGATGCGCTCACGGGCGGTCTTCTTGCCGCGCTTGTGCTGCTTCTCGCGGGCCGTCTCCTCGGGGACGTCGACGGCGGCGGCCCGGCGGGCGTCGAGGTCGTCGAGCTTCGCGCGCGTGCCGGTGAGGGTCGTGGTGGCGTCGTTCACACCCCGAGCCTAGTTGTCGGATGCCTCCCGCTCGATGCGTGAGTGTCCAGCGGGTCGGACCGCCGGGTTGTGGGGATCCTCCAAGGGCGGCGTCGTGATGCAGGGGCCAGGATGGGGCTGTGCACCCCTCACTGTCCCTCGATCGTCTCAGCGTCCCCGGGTACGGCCGGGTCGAGGTGGTCGAGACCTCGCCCTCCACCAACACGGAGCTCGTCGCCGCCGTCCGCGACGACCCGGCCGCGTGGCCCGCGCCGTCGGCCCTCGTGGCGGAGCACCAGACCGCTGGACGCGGCCGCGCCGGCCGCACGTGGGAGACGCCCGCGCGCGCCGGGCTGACCGTGTCCGTGGTGCTGCGGCCGGACGTTCCGGCCGGTGCGCTGGGCTGGCTCCCGCTGCTCGCGGGCCTCGCGGTGGTGCGCGCCGTCTCGGACGGCGGCGTCGGCGCTGTCGTGAAGTGGCCCAACGACGTGCTCCTGCCCGCCGACGACGCCGTCGCCGGGCTGGGCCGGTACCGCAAGGTCGCGGGCGTCCTCGCCGAGGTCGTGCCGGGAGAGCCCGACGGCGGGCCCGCCGCCGTGGTGCTCGGCATCGGCCTCAACGTGTCGCAGTCGGCCGCCGAGCTGCCCGTCCCCACCGCGACGTCGCTCGCGCTCGCGGGCCACCCCCGTCCTGACCGCACCGACGTGCTCGTGCGGTTGCTCGGTGAGGTGCACGCCGTCGTGCGCCGCTGGGAGCAGGCGGGCGGCGACGTCGGGGCGGCCGGCCTGCGCGACGAGTACGCGGCGGTGTCGGCGACGCTCGGCACACGCGTCCGCGCGGAGCTCGCGGGCGACGCCGGTGTGCTCGAGGGCGTCGCCGTGGGGCTCGACGCCTCGGGCGCGCTGGTCGTCCGTGAGGAGTCCGGGCGCGAGCGTGCCGTGACGGCGGGGGACGTCTGGCACCTGCGGTGACTCCCGGGTGACTCCCGGGTGAATCGTGCGGCACTCCCTGCCGTGGACGAGGTGGCCTGCGGTAATGTCCGCCTCAGCGGCACAGGACAGGCAACGGGGCCTCTGACGGGAGCGGTCAGGAGATGTCGATGGACGCAGGCCGGGCGACGCTGGGCGTGGCCAAGGCGGTGGTGTGCGCCGCGGCGATCGTCACGGTGTACCTGATCAGCACGGTCCGGCTGGACCGCGGGTTCGTGCAGAGCGAGGGGACTCCGACCGCCGGCCTCGTCGCCGCCGTCGTCTCCTGGCTCATGGTGGTCTGGGTGCTGCTCTACCGGGACGACGGCCGCCGTGGCGTCCAGCTCGGCCTGTGGACCGTCGTCACCGTGGTCGGCATGCTGCTCGTGCTGACGGGGATCCCTCTGGTGCTCGCGCTCGTCCACTGACCTGCGCACGAGGCCTGGCGGAGCGGGTTGGTGCCGCCGCCTAGAGTGGTGACGTGCTCCACAACTCCGAGACCCCGCCGTCCCACCACCACGACGCCCCCGGGGCCGACACCGCCGCGCGCCTCGACGAGACCCTGCTGGGCGGCGCCCGGCGGTACACCCTCTCGCAGGTGCTGGAGATCACGGGCCTCGACAAGCAGTTCGTGACCCGGTACTGGCGCTGGATCGGCCTGCCCGTCACGCACCCGACCGAGACCTGGTTCACCGACGCCGACGTCGACGCCCTCAAGGACGCGGCCGAGCTGTTCGCGTCCGAGCAGATGGACGAGCGCGCCCAGATGACGTTCGTCCGCTCGGTGGGGCACACGGCGGACCGGCTGGCGCTCTGGCAGGTCGAGGCCCTCGTGGAGCACCTCGTCCGCCGGTACGACCTCGACGAGACCTCGGCGCGCCTGCTCGCCCTCGACCGGCTGCCGGAGATGACCGAGACGCTGCTGGGCCAGCTCGAGCACGCCTGGCGGCGTCAGCTCGCCGCACTCACGGGACGCATGGCCATCGAGTTCGCGGGCTCGCGGAGCGACGCGCGCAACGACAGCCACCAGCTCCCGCTCGTGCGCGGCGTCGGGTTCGCGGACATCGTCTCGTTCACCAAGCGGACGGCGGGCCTGGGCTCGGAAGAGCTCGCCGAGTTCGTGCAGCGGTTCGAGGCGGGCGCGCGCGACATCATCGTCAACGCGGGCGGGCGCGTGGTGAAGACCATCGGCGACGCCGTCCTCTTCGTCACCGACGACCTCGAGACCGGTGCCGAGGTGGCTCTCGGTCTGGCCGAGACGTCGGGCGAGGCGCTCGGCACGGCGGCCCCGGGCGACCCGGAGATCCCCGTGCGTGTCGGGCTGGTCTGGGGGCGCGTGCTGTCGCGGTTCGGCGACATCTTCGGCCCCACCGTCCACCTCCCCTCGCGCCTCACCGAGCAGGCCGACCCGTCGACCGTGCTGGTCGACACGGAGACGGCCGCCCAGCTCGCCGCGAGCCCGCGGTACGCCCTCACGGCGCAGCCGCTGCGCGACGTGCCCGGCATCGGCCCCCTCGCCCCGGTGCGCCTGCAGCGCGCGTACCAGGGCTGAGGGCCGACGCCCTGGGACCTCAGGGGAAGGTCGCGGGGATCGCCTGCGCCAGGTACGGCTGGAGCGTCAGCGCGAACGAGTCGGTGATGTGGCTCGTGTCGCGGTAGACGAGCACGTTGCCGACGACCTGCTCGCACTTCTCGGCACCGCAGAAGAGGTCCGTGAAGTCGACGACGTGAGCGCGCGGCGCGAGCTCCGCGGCCTTGTCGACGAGGTCGCGGCCCGCGGTCGCCTTCTCGCGACCGATCGCGCACCGCTCGGGGTGGTCGTAGTGCTTCGCCACGCAGGCCTGGGCCTTCTTCCGTGCCTCCGGCACCGCCTTGACGACGTAGACGTCCGACCCGAGCGCGTCCAGGTCGTTCCAGAGGTCGGCGAAGCCCTTGACGCCCGGCTCCATGCCCGTGCCGGTGTCCCGGAACTCGCTGCGGCCCAGGTACGACGTGACCACCGCGTCGGGTCGCACCTCGGCGAGCTGCTCCATCGTGGCCTCGTTGAGCGTGCGGCAGGAGTCGGCCCTCAGGTCGCGCTGCTCGTACGAGAAGGGGCACGAGTTGTGGAAGAACCCGAGCAGGCGCCAGCCGCGCTCCTCGGCGAGGTTCACGAGCGGTGTGGAGAGCATGCGGGCGTGCGAGTCGCCGATGAGCGCGACGACGGTGTCCGACGTCGGGTCGCCGTACTCGCAGACCGTGCTGCGCGAGGTGCTCAGGTCCGACTCGCACGGGGTCCGCAGGGCGATCTCCGTGTCGTCCTCCGCGCTGATCGGGTTGGGCCGGATCGCGGTGCTGCCGCCGGTGAGCACGTCCATCGTGCCGTCGGCCGCGGCGTGGGCGCCGAAGATGCCGTCGGCCTCGGTGGAGGCGTCGATCGTGGCGGCGCGCTCGTCCCACTGCCGCTCGACCGCCGCGGCGCGCGCCGTGGGGACGAGCGTCAGGGCGCAGGCGACACCCATCGCGGTGGCGGCCAGCCCGAGCGAGCGGGGGTCGTGGTTCTTCAGCCACGCGGTGGACCGCAGCGGTTGCTCGATGTACCGGTAGCTGGCGGCGGCGACGACGAGCATCAGGGCGAGCAGCCCGATGCCCTCCAGCTTCGTCGGTGCGCCGTTCGCGTACTCGGTGAACCACACGACGATCGGGAAGTGCCAGAGGTACAGGGAGTAGGACACGTTCCCGAGCCACTGCACCGGGGCGCGGTCGACGACCCAGGTCAGCGAGCCGAGGCCGGAGGTGCGACCGGCCGCGATCACCGCGGCCGTGCCGAGCACCGGCAGGAGCGCGGCGGCGCCGGGGAACGGCGTCCCGGCCGTCAGCGTCAGGGCGCCGACGGCGATCGTGCCGACGCCGGCGAGGGCGAGGGCCGACCGGGCGAGCCGGAACCGGTCGGTGTACCGGAGCGTGACGGCCAGCAGGCCACCGGCGCCGAGCTCCCAGAGGCGGGTCGTGGTGGCGAAGTAGGCGGCCGGGTCCTCGTTGCCGACCGACACGAGGTTCCAGACGAACGAGGCGGCGACCAGCACGCCGAAGGCCAGCAGGAGGCCGGCGGTGAGCGCGCGCGGGCCGCGGCGCGATCGGCGCACCGCGACGGCGGCGCCCAGCACGACCAGCGGCCACAGGATGTAGAACTGCTCCTCGACGGCCAGCGACCAGAAGTGCTGGAACGGCGTGGCCGCGGTGTCGGACGCGAGGTAATCGACCGCGTTGCCCACCAGCGCCCAGTTCTGCACGTAGAGCACCGAGGCGAGGCCCTGGCGACTGATCTCCGCCCAGTCCGTGATGGGCATCAGCACCGGTGTGGCCAGCAGCACCACGGCGACGACGAGCAGGCTCGCCGGCAGGATGCGGCGCGCCCGGTTGGCCCAGAAGTGGCCGAGCCGGAGCCGGCCGGTGGTGCGGACCTCGCGGAGCATGTGCCCGGTGATGAGGAAGCCCGAGATGACGAAGAAGACGTCGACGCCGATGTACCCGCCCGGCAGGACGTCGGGTCGCAGGTGGTAGACGACCACCAGGGCGACGGCGAGGGCGCGGAGCGCCTGGACCTCGGGGAGGAACCGCCGGGTCGAGGCCCCGGTGGAGGTGCGCGCTCGGGGGGTCTGCCCCCCGTTGCCGGGCTCCGGCGAGGATCCTGCGGACGCGGTGGAAGGAAGCGTGGCTGTGGTCATGACTCCAGGTCCGGCGGCTGCGGGGACGGGGCGCCTTGCGCCTGCACCGTCGAGCGTCTTCTGTCGGAAGAGCAACTTAGGGCGAAGCCCCCGACAGTAACAAACGTCCGTGTGATGACGGCGCAGGTGGAGCGTGCCTGGTCAGCGGCGCAGGCCCCGCATCGCGCCGGGCAGCAGGCGCAGCTGCGCGCTCCGCTCCGCCGCGAAGGTCCGCAGATCGCCCGCTGACCAGTGCTTGTCGAAGAGGCGCTTCGCGGCGGTGAGGGCCGCGGGCCGGTGCGCGGCGATCCGGGTGGCGAGGGCGAGAGCGTCCTCGCGCGGCGTGTCGCCGACCGTCCCGGCGAGCCCGAGCCGCACGGCGTCGGCGCCGCTGATCTCGTCCGCGGTGAAGGTGAGTCGCTTGGCCGTCTCGATACCGACGAGCTGCGTCAGTGCCCGGACCCCCGACATGTCCGGCACGAGGCCGTGCGCGACCTCCTTGACCGACCAGCGGGCGTCCGGTGCGGTCACGCGGAGGTCGGCGGCGAGGGCGATCTGCACGCCTGCGCCGATCACGTGGCCGTGGACGGCTGCCACCACAGGGACGGGCAGCCGGCGCCAGGCCCAGCAGGCCTCCTGGAACAGGTTGGTGCCGCGCGGGGACGGCACGAACGCACGCGCGACCGCCCCCGGCCTGCGCGCGGCCGACGCCAGGTCGAGCCCCGCGCAGAACGACCGGCCGTTCCCGGACACGACGACTGCCCGCAGCCCGGGCTCGCGCCGCAGCGCGCGGGCCGTGCCCCGCAGCGCCTGGAGCATGTCGAGCGACAGGGCGTTGAGCTTGTCGGGCCGGTCCAGGCGGACGTCGGCGATGCCGTCCGTGACGGTGCAGGTGACGTGGCTCCCGGACGGCGCGGGAGACGGGTCGGTGCTGGCGGTCATGGGCGCAGCCTATGCAGGCCGCCTCGCGGACCGTGTCGGGATGCCCGGGCGCCGTGTGACACGATGCGAGCGTGCTGAAAGTCGTTCTCTTCGATCTCGACGACACGCTCGTGGACCAGGAAAGTGCTGCGCGGTCGGCCCTGCTGGACTGGGTGCTCGAGCTCGGGCCGGACCTCGACGACCAGGACGAGCTCCTCGCGGCCTGGCTCGCCGTCTCCGAGGAGGCCTACGCGCGCTACTCCCGACGGGAGATCACGTTCGCCGATCAGCGCCGGCTCCGCGTGCGCGAGTTCCTGGGCGCCGACGCGTCCGACGAGGAGGCCGACGAGCTGTTCAGCGGCTACCTCACGCGCTACGAGCAGGCCTGGCGTGCCTTCGACGACGCCGTGCCGACGCTGCGCCGTGTGCGCGACGCCGGGCTCGTGACCGCGCTGCTCACCAACGGTGACGGCGACCACCAGCGCCGCAAGCTCGACCGGACGGGGCTGGCCGCGCACCTCGACGTCGTCGTCGCGTCCGGTGACCTGCCCGCGGGCAAGCCCGACCCCCGAGCCTTCGCCGCCGTGTGCGAGATCCTCGGCGTCGCGCCGGACTCGGTGCTCATGGTCGGCAACGACGTCGTCAAGGACTACCAGGGCTCGCTCGACGCCGGCCTGCGTGCCGTGCTGCTCGACCGCGCCGGGCTGCACCCGGAGGTCGAGCACCGCATCGCGGGCCTGGCGGAGCTGGACCTGCGGGGCTAGCGCAGGCGCGGGTTTCTGTGCCCGTGCTGCAGCCGATGGGCTCTGGCGTCCGCCGAGATCTGGTGCCCGCGCCGAGATCTGGTGGTGCACGACCAGATCTCGCCGGCGACACCAGATCTCGCACGCGCGACGCTCACACCCGGACCGGTTCCGGGTCCCGCGGCTCCGGGTCCTCCTCGATGAGCTCCGGGCCGTCGTTCTGCACCGAGCCGACGGCGTCGCGCACCGGACGGGTGGTCAGGCGGGTGGGCTCGATGTCGAGCAGCTCGGACGCGTCGGACACCGCCGGGTCGAGCCACGCGTCCCACGCGCTGTGCGGCAGCACGAGCGGCATGCGGTCGTGGATCGCCGTCATGCCCGCTGCGGCGGGCCGGGTGACCACCGTCGTGGAGACCAGCCACCGGTCGGGATCGGTCTCGCTCGCGGCCGGGTTCCGCCAGAACTCGTAGAGGCCGGCCAGGGCGGCGACGCCCTGCTCGGCGGGGTGGATCCAGTAGGGCTGCTTGGCGATCTTCCGCGAGCCCGGGGCGGCAGGCCCGAGCTTGCGCCACTCGTAGTAACCGTCAGCGAGCACCAGACAGCGGCGGGCGGCGAACGGCTTGGCGAACGCGGGCTTGTCGAGCAGCGTCTCGGACCGTGCGTTGATCATGCGGGCCCCCACGCCCGGGTCCTTCGCCCAGGACGGCACGAGGCCCCACCGCGCCACGCGCATCGACCGCGTGACGGCGCCGGTGTCACGCGCGGCGCGCTCGACGACGATCCGCACGGGGTCGGTGGGTGCCACGTTCCACGACGGCGGCAGGAGCCGCGCGTCGTCAGCGATCTCCGCGATCGCGAGCTCGTCGGCGAGATCCTGGTCGTTCGTGAAGGAGGCGAAGCGTCCGCACATGGGTCAAGCATGCCCCGAGCCACTG
>Ga0079224_100005510_pt1 | contig 16645 bp, 15 predicted proteins | sample Stecom2015_FD_80414 | JGI IMG/M metagenome (GOLD analysis project Ga0079224, IMG submission 80414) | Agricultural soil microbial communities from Utah to study Nitrogen management - Steer compost 2015 | ecosystem: Environmental > Terrestrial > Soil > Agricultural land | place: USA: Utah... | reverse complement strand
TTAAACACTGAGAAACTGTTTATAATATGATCCTTTCTAAAGAACATCTAACTGAAGTAGGTAGATTAAAAATTAGATCGATAGTTTCTGAAATAAAGAGTTATAAAGAGTAGTTTTCTACATGTAATAGTAAGAGGGTCAAGTTTTTATAGATAGTATTTTGACCTCTACCCACTAAAGTGCCTTCATTAAACTAGACTCAATGCTGGAAACTCCTAAAGCCTTAAGTACTTAAAGTAAAAATCTTAATGGATAATAATGGATAATCAGCAGGAAATGAATAGATCTATAATTGTCTTAGTAGTATCCTCAGAGACTATTGTTAATAGTAAAATACGTTAAAAATAAGATTAACCTATTAGTAAATATATAGTTCAAGCAATAATAGAAATATATTGGGTTTTTAGACTTATTTAGGGGACCATACCAGTTCAGTCCAACGAGGTATAAATATAGGTGTAGCTTTATTTATAGTATCTGAAGCTTTATTTTTTTTAGCGATTTTTTGAGCGTTTTTCCATAGTGCTTTAAATGAGGAGAATAATGGAAAGACTTTAATAGGTGGTGGATGAAATTTAATAAATGATTATTATTGGGGTTTAGATTTTGTTCAATTTATTTGTGATTTTACATTGAAGCTTATAGATAATATTTTATTCTTAATGCGCTTATTTTGTTCTTTATTAATATCTTCTATCTTAAATTCAGGTATAGGAGTTTCGCTATATCAATGCTTAAATGTCTTATTAACTAAAGATTGTGGGCCTTCTAAAGTAAATTCTTTTAACATTTCAAAATTGTCTCCATCGTTTTTAGAATGATTTTGTGGAGTGACAGATGGTGAAGGTACTTTTTATATTAGAAAACGTACTTCTTCTGTATTTTCTTTTAAGTTTGTAATAGGAATGCATATTGATGATATAGCTATGTTAAACTTTATACAAAAAACATTAGGTTTTGGGAAAGTATCCATTAATGCTAATGCGGCATATTTCGAGGTTTATGATTTAAAGAATATTCCTAAAATAATAGAAATATTTACTCTGTACCCTCTTAATACTACTAAATATCTTAATTTTTTAGATTTCAAAAAAGCTTATGAACTTTATAAAAGTTCTAAAAGTTATGAAGTAAAACAAGAAGTAGGTAGACTAAAAGATGGAATGAATACACAAAGAATTAACTTTAAAATGCCAGAGTCCCATCGAATTAAAATAACTCCTAACTGATTATTAGGGTTTGTCGAAGGGGAAGGTTCATTTTTTGTATCTAAAGGGTTTAACTTAACATTTAATCTTGTTCAAGCTTCTATAGATTCTGATTTAATGTATGCAATAAGGGACTTTTTTGATAATCTACCGGGTACTGCTGAATTTAAACGAGACGGTAATGATAGTGTAGTATACATAGGTGTTTTTAAAGGATCATCGGGGAAAGAGATAACTAGAATATGTATTAGACAAACTAGTTATATAAGATCTGTACTTATACCTTTTTTTGAAAACTTGGAATGAAGAAGTAAGAAAAGTTTAGATTTTAAAGATTGAGTTAATATCTTAAAACTTAAAGATAGATGTCACCAGTATGAGGATAAAGGTAAAAAGTTAATGGATACTATAATTAATCAAATGAACAGTAAACGATTGTCAACTAGTGGTGTAAAGTTAATACCTGGCGATTCTTTACTGAAAAAGGTTAATGACTTGTTAAACGGACCTTCTAATTGTGAGATTAGAGATGGTAAAGTTTGAATAATATCTTTAAATAGGTTCCGACCCGTGGGAGGTTTAATTAAACCTATGAAAATACAATTACAAGATTTAAATGGAAATATTGTAAAAACATTCGCTACACAAACAGAGTGTGGTAAATATTTAAATACTACTCGTACTACAATCGCGAGATGATTAGAAGAGGGTAGACCTGTTTTATTTGAGAAACAGTTAGTTTATATTAGTAAAGGACTTGAAGAGGAGGAAGAATAAAATTAAGACCAATTTGATTACTTTTGCGTAATTATTGTGTTTTTATCTTAGCAAAAATGTAGAAGGGTTCTACTACGTTAAAAATTTAAGGTTTATTTAAATATAACGGAAGAGAACGACAGAATGGACTTTTTTAAGGTTTTTCCATAGTGCCTGCATTGTGGATAAGAACCAAATTCCGGGGAAACCCTAAAGCTCCTTAAACCAAGGATTAAGCAAAATTTAATCTGGCCTGATGTAATGACTCAGGGTACGGTAATATCTAAGGAGATGATGGAAACTGATAATGGGTGATCGCGGGTCTAAGTCAAATAAATATTATTAGTAAAAGAGCAACGAGTAGACGGTTCTTTAATATAAATTATTTATATTATAAGGTGTACTCTTAACGCTAGAGAAATCTAGTATTTATTAAGAATAGCATGCCAATAGCGAACAACCCTAGGTTGTCTGGTACTCAAAGTACTAGTAATAAATTAGACCCTAACTATGTAACAGGATTTACTGTTGCCCTCCAAAGGAGGGCAAGGGATGTTTCTATATGGGGTATAAGCCCCGATAGTAAATTAAGTTCTGGTTTTAGAATTAAATTATCGTTTCAAATAGGTTTACCCCTTTTTACTCCTGTTTTCCTTTTGGTTTTATGGCTACGCAGATAAGCACAATCAATCCTTCCCCCCCATATGCCCTTGCCCTTTGGTTTACCTAAAAAGGGTAAAACCAAAGGGCAAGGCAGCGATAGAGGGAAGGATTGATTTCTTCGCACAAAAGGAAAACAGTTTTTAAGAGGAGGAAGGACACAAAATAAGGGTTAGAAAAAATAAAACAAATAAAATCTGGTCTTGGCTTTGCAACTCCTTCCCTCCTGCCCCTTCCTTTGGCCCCTTTGGTTGGTTTTACCTAAAAAGGGTAAAAACTGCAGTATATACACTTGGGGGAGGAGAGGTATGAATAAAAATAGAAAATAGTATAAATAACTAAGGTTTTTAGATTTATTTTCTTAATTATTATAAAAATAAGATAAATTATAAAGTTAAAATAAGACTATACTAAGTATATTAACCTTTTAGCTAAATATAATTAAATATAATTTAGAATAAATAAAATATATATATTTGTGTAGGTTATTTAAAATTTGAGTGCCTTAGCACCAACAGTAGAATTGGGTTGTGCCTGACCTCCATTAGGAATATCAGCTATAAATCCATTTGAACTTCCCTTATTGAACACTGTTATTTTACTTTCTAGTGGGGTAACTGTTACTTGAGCTCATCATTCTCTAATAGAAGGAAACAGAAAAGGAGCATTATATGGTACACTTGCAACTCTTGTATTAGCTATTATTTTTACAGGTGCTTTGTGAATTAGGAAATTACAAATAAGTGCCTGTACTAAATTACCAAATTCCGGAGAAATCCTAAAGCTTCTGGTACCAAACTATAGTTTTAATAGAACTATAATAATAATATATTAAGGGTAATAATTCAGAAGATTCTTTCAAAAGGAATGGACAATCGCGGATCTAAATTAACTACAAACATTACAAATCATGCAGCCACAGCTAAATTAAAGAGGAGTAAGTTTGTAGTTGCAAAAGAGCAACGAGTAGACGGTAATTGCAGCTGTTTAAAATATCAGCTGTTAAGGTGTACTCTAATGGGCAGCGTGAGCAGCTATCAGATCAGAATCCTTTCTAAGGATATATATAAAAAGGGGGGGGGTAAGGTTTTACTCTACATCAGATTACCCAACCCTTTTTGGACTACAGGATTTGTGTCCTCCTCCGTTTTCCTTTTGGGTTTTCAAAAGGAAAACCCAAAAGTTCGGAGGAGGAGGTGTGAAGAATCTATTCAATTACGAGTATATTCAATTAAGGAATTAGAAATTCTTCAAAATCACTTTGATAAATATCCTTTAATAACTCAAAAATGTGCAGATTACCAATTATTTAAACAAGCTTTCTTATTAATAAAAAAAAAAAATAAAGAACATTTAACTCCAGAGAGGAAGGTTTAAATAAAATTATAGCGATGAAAGCTTCAATGAATTTAGGTCTCTCAGAATCTTTAAAAGCTGCCTTTCCAGATATCAAACCAGTTTCAAGACCTTTAGTAGAAAATCAATTAATTCTAGATCCTAATTGAATTGCTGGGTTTACAAGTGCTCTCCGAAGGAGAATTTTTGTTTTTTTTTTAATTAAGAAAATCATCATCATATCGAATGGGCTATAATGTTTTATTAAAATTTCAAATAACATATGTGCCCCTCCGGGGCAAGGGATAGTTTATTATTTAAAAATATTATTTATTATTTAGAATGTGGCTATTATAGAGAAATTGTTAAAAATAATGAGGGTAAATTTGAAGTTGAGTTTAAAAGATGTTATTGAAAAAATAATACCATTCTTTAATAAATATCCAATTGACGGACTTAAATCTAAGGATTTTCTTGATTTAAAAAAGGTTGCTCTTTTAATGGAACAGAAAAGCTCATTTAACTCCGGAAGGATTTGAAGAGATCAAAAAAATCAAATCAGGGATGAATAAAGGTAGAAAACTATAATTTAGTATTGGGTAATCTTTTTTTGTTTTTGTTTTGTTTTGTTTTTGTTTTTGTATTCTTAGAATAATCTGTTATATCGGTACTTATTCGCTCCAATAGGTGCTGATTGCCATGTTCCAAGCAGTGGAGTATAGCGTGTCTTCTTTTACAATATCAGACGGAATATTTGGAACTTGTTTCTATTTTGGAACTGGGTTTGTAATAGGAGCCCCTATTAGTAATAATACAAATAAGATATCTAATAAAATAGAAGAAATACAAAACTTTCACCATATTGAATTACAGGATTTTCAGATGCAGTGCTCCCCACGGGCACTGCTTTTTTAATAAAAATAGGTGAAGATACAACTAGAAAATCTTAATTTACTTGTTTCAGAATTTGTAATTGAATTTCATCTCCCCAGGGAAGGAGAGATTTTTAAGTTTTAAAAGAAATAAAAACAAAAAACAAAAATTTTTTAATGTAGGTTCATTAAAATTAAGAGTTAGAAAAGGTAAAACTACAGGAATTTATTCAGTACAATCAATTAAAGATTTAACTGAAGTAATTATACCTCATTTTCAAAAATATCCATAAATAACCCAAAAACAAGTAGATTTTAACCTTTTTTCATCTGTAGTTCTTTTAATTAAAAATAAAAGACATTTAGATGAAGAAGGATTAAAAGAAATAATATCATTAAGAGCTTCTATGAATAAAGGTTTATCTGGTATATTAAAAATAATGTTTCCAGAAATTAAACCAGTAGAAAGATTAGTCATTAGTTCACAAGAGATTAAATCTCCTTTTTGATTATTAGGAATTGTAGACGGTGAAGGATGTTTTTATATAAAAATAAGAAATAATAAACAAGTTGCATTAGTATTTTCAATAACTCAACATTCCCTGCTTCGCAGGAGAGATTTATAATTAATGAATGTAATAAAAAAAAATTATTTAGATTGTGGTATAATAGAACAGATTTCTACTAGACCTACCATAGTAAATCTTGTAGTTTATAAATTTAATGATAATTACTCCAAGGAAGAAAATTCTTCCGTTTTCCTTTTGGTTTTCTCTCTTTATAAAAAAAAGGAAAACAGTCCGAACTTTTTTTGGTTTTCTCTTTTTAGCTATAAAAGGAAAACGGAAAGCTGGGGGGAGGGAGAAAATATTCTTTAATAACTAAAAAATAAAGATTTTATTAAATTTAGTCAAATAGCTTCTATAATAGAAAAAAAACAACATTTAACTATAGAAGGAATAAATAAAATTATATCTATAAAGAATAAATAAGTTGTATAAATATATTTGTATTATTAATTTAATAGAAAACAGGGTAAATTGCATGGACTCCTACTTCAATAGGATTTAGGACAATATGCAGCCAAGCGTATAATCAATAAAATTATTCTTATAATAATGATTCAATCATGAATCCGGTTTATGAAGGTTCAACGACTAGTAAGTGAGTATTTTATTAACAATAATCTTACCAAGAAAACCCTGCAATTTATTGATAAAAAAAAAAATAAATTGATGACATAGTCTGACCCATTTGAGAAAAATGAAAATAAAGGATAAAGCCTTTAAATTTAACAAAAAGTCCACGGATTAACATTAGTAGTCCCTACCAACTTATTTATCTCTTTATTATGTAATTCTTTAAGTATAAAAAATTCAATTCTTACTTTAGAATCAAATAAAAAATCAATTAAATTAGATAAAAATTTTATTAATTGATTATTAGGATTTACAGACGCTGAGGGTAATTTCAATATTAGTTTAAAAGGTTTACAAGATAATAAATATAATAGCTTAAATTTAATATTTCAAATAGATCTTCATAAAAACGATTTATATGTTTTAGAATATATTAGAGATAAGTTAAATTGTGGTAGTATTTCTAAATCTGGAGATAAATGTAATTATTTTGTAAATGATCAAAAATCATTAATAAATGTTATTTTACCTATATTTAATAGTGTAGAGTTAAAAAGTTCTAAATATTTCCAATTTTTAGTATTTAAAAAAGCAGTTAATTTATTAAAAGATAAAAAACATTTAACACCTCTTGGTAGAATAGAAATATTACAATATTACCATGAAATGAAAATTGTAAATCAAAATTCTGTAGCTAGAGAAAATATGGAAATAGATAAATATTGATTAATAGGATTTACAGAAGGAGATGGATGTTTTGGAGCTAATAAAATTAAACCAAAATTAAAGTATGAAAACCATATTAAAGAATTAGAATTATTTAAAAGTATTTTAAATTATTTCAATCATGGGAATTTATATTTATCTAAAAGAAAATATACTGGATTTGTTTCATTAGAAATTAATAATATTAATGTTTTAATGAATGTTATATTACCTATATTTTCTGAAGGTATGTTAACAAAAAAATCTAAAGATTTTTTTGATTGATCTATTATAGTAAAAATTACTTATTACGGATATCATACTTTATTAGAAGGTAAAGAATTAATTAATTTAATTAAATCTAATATGAATAGTGTTAGATTTAAGAATGAATCTATTATAGATGATCATAAAGATTTTATACAAGAAAAACTAAATTATCTATTTTCTTTACCAAGTCCTTATGAAATAAAAAATGGAATTACATTTTTAAGAGGTACTAACAAATTAGTATCGAAAAAATTTAAAATAAAAATAGAATATCCAGACGGTAAAGTCCAATATTTCTCTAGTATATCAGAATGTAGTTTAAATCTTAATATACCCAGTAAAATAATTAAAAATTGTTTAATAGCAGGTAGTCCATATAAAAATTATACTTTTAAATTTGATACATTTATTAAATAGGATTGACAGAAAAGAGGGTAAATTGCATAGAACTCCTATTTCAATTAGTATTTAGGACAATATGCAGCCAAGCGTATATTAAATAAATCTAAAAGGAATATACGAAGGTTCAACGATTAGCAGGTGAGTACTTTATTTACAATAATCCTGCCACGAACACCCTTCAATCATTTATTGATTGATGACATAGTCTGAACCCTTTTGTAAAAAGGGGAAATTAAGGGCTCTTTTGCCCTTATGATAACAAAATTGTACATGTAATAATAGGAACAATATTCCTTGGAGTAGGGTTCTGAAGAGCATTATCTTACCACCTTACAGATAACCACCATTTGGGTATGGAGTCAGCAATTTTATATTGACATTTTGTCGATATTGTTTGATTGTTTTTATATATTGCTATATATTACTGGGGTTCATAATTGACTATTCTATCCGATCGAATATTGCTATAATTGTTTGTTTACCTGTTTTATCTCTAAGCGCTAATGAGTTAGAATTAGCTAGAAGATAATTTTCCTGACGAAGCTAAACCTGAAATTACAAATTTGATTCTAATAATATAGATTATAAAAATTTTCTTCACCTCCTTCCCTGGGGACAAAGCGGTTCTCCTCCCCAGGGAAGGAGTCAGGGTTCCCTTCCCCCTTTTGTTTTTGTTTTTGGGCCCTCCTCACCTTCGGTGAACCCTGAAGCAGCCCTCTTAAAAACTCCTCTTCTTCTTCTTCTTAAAAAAAAACTGTTTTCCTATTGTTTTACCCTCCTCCCTTTGAGCCCTTGGCCCGTGGGCTGCGGGTTTTTACCTTTTGGTAAAGACCAAAAGGCCACGGGGAGGGGGAAAAGGAAAACCAAAAGTTGGAGGAAGAAGGAGGCAAGGGCAAAGGGAAGGAAGGAAGGAAGAGAGGAGGAGAGGAGGGAAGTAGGAGAACCGGATTCAAAATGGTTACAATATTCTATTGTAACCAATTATTAATAATGTTCAGGTTATTTTATTCAAATTACCAAATAATATAGATATAAATTGATAAAAATATGTTAAAACTAATTTTCAACTCTATACAAGTAAATTGTGATGCGCCAAAACCATGAGGTATATATTTTCAAGATAGTGCTGCGCCTCAAATGGAGGGATTAGTAGAATTACATGATTCCATAATGTTTTATTTAATAGTGATATTATTTGGTGTAGGTTGAATATTAACTAGTGTAATAGTAAACTATGCAAGTGATAAATCACCTATTTCACACAAATATTTAAATCACGGTACATATGTGCCGACTCAAAAGTGTTTTAAGTTTAGTAATATCCTAAATAATAAACTTAATTCTATACGTTTTTATAGTACAGCCTTTTCTTCAGATGTTAATAGTGTTAAATTTTACGAAGATGTTTATGCAATGAAAAAATTAATTATAAATGATAATAAAAATAAATCTGGTATTTATAAATGAACTAATAAATTAACAAATGATATTTATATTGGTCAATCGATAGATTTATCAAAAAGATTTATAAGATATTTTAATATGAGTTACTTAAAAAATAGAGGTACTCTTGTTATAAATAGAGCTTTAATCAAATATGGATATTCTAATTTTACATTAGAGATATTAGAATATTCTGATATATCTGATTTAACAGAGAGAGAACAGTATTACATAGATAAATTAAATCCTAAGTATAATACTTTAAAAATAGCAGGGAGTTCTTCAGGACATAAACTTAGTGAAGAAACTAAAGAAAAAATTAGTAAATCTTTAAAAGGAATTTATGTTAAAGAAAAATCAGGTTTATATGGTCGTACTCATACTGAAGAAACTAAAGCGCTTATGTCTTTAAAAAAATATCAGGAAAATAACCCCTTATTTGGTAAAACTCACAGTGAAACAACTAAAGAGTTAATGAGACAAAAAGCTTTAGGTAGAAAACATTCTGAAGAGACTATATTAAAAATGAGTGCTAGTAAAGGTTATCTTGTTCACATTAATGAAAAGTGTGACGACGAAGGATTTAAATTAATAGGTAGTTTTGTTTCAATAAGAAGAGCTGCCAAATTTTTAGGAATTAGTAGTAGTACTATAAGATCGTATATAAATTCAGGTAAAATATTTAAAGATAGATACAAATTTACAGGAGAAATCCCAAAATAAACTTAAAAAAACTATATTTAAAATTTCACTATATGCTGAAAACTTCTAAGCATTTAGGTACTATAGAGTTAATAATATATGATTTATCAGTTACAACCCTAAATGATGTACAATGGACAATCAGCAGGAAACCAAAATAACATGCCATGTTATGAGTAGGAACCTCAGAGACTATACGTGAAAGATTAGTCATTCATCCAAGAATGATTAATTAAGATATAGTCCACCTTAACAAATATTTGTTAAGTAGACATTAATAGAATTAATTTGAACAATCACACCTGCATTAATTTTAATATTAATAGCTTTTCCTTCATTCAAGTTATTGTACTTAATGGATTGAAAAATAACAGTCCACCATACAGCTCATAATTGTAGGGTTCAAGAGGATTAATTTCAAGGAAAACTGAAAAACCATTCAGTTAATTTGAAGCGAAGCTTGTTATAAAGTAGATCTTCAGCATTAGCTGATGACAAACAAGAACGTTCAACGACTAGAAGATAAAACTTATCTAGAGAATAATCTTCCAATGCTTAGTGTAAGCATGCTCATATTTATTAAAAAAAAAGCATGCTAAAGTAGCTAGAACATCCTCCGTTAATGAATTTAAACCTAATGAGATAAGCCGGCTTTCATTGTCTCTCTCTGTTTTTACCTTTATTCTGGTTCTTATTATTACTACATTAGAGAATAAAAAGTAAAATAGGCCAGTAAAGCTCGAGATAAATTTACTTAGTCTATATCAAAGAGATAAAATATCTCTCTATTTGATCTGGATAACAGGTGATTCGGCATAGGGGCCCATCCGTAGTCTTATTACAAGTTTAAATTAGGTTTTCTTTACTTGGGCCGGTGCCGCCTTGTTTAAGGGCAATAAAGAAAACTTGTTTATTATAACGAAGACATAGTCTGATCCATATCGTGAGATATGGAAATAAAGAATAAAATCTTTATTTAACATAATGCAAGTTAATACAATATCTACAGTGTCAGCTTCCTCTAAAGGTCATATGAATGGTAGAGTTAAATTATTTAAAAAAGATACTTGCTCATTTATAAAAAGGCAGAAAAATATGGCACAATTATTTTTAATAGGGCCTACATCAAATATCACATTCCCTGGCTTGCTTAGCAAGAAGAATTACACTACCATACTTACACCAGCAAGCACGGTTGAAAAACAAGAACGAGAAACTCCCTCTGCTGCGCAGAGGGATTTTTATGAGTGATTAAGTGGTTTTGTGGATGCAGAGGGATTTTTCTATATAGTTATTAGCCGAAGTTGTGCTTTTAGATTTCAGATTAATTTGCACAAGGATGATATCAACGTGTTATATTATATTCATAAAACACTAGGGTTTGGAGAAGTTAGATCTTATCATGATTTTTCATCTTTTACTGTAACAAGACTTAAAGATATAGCCCTATTACTTAAGATTTTTGATCAATACCCTCTTCAGGGTTCAAAATGACTTAATTATAGAGACTTTTCTAAAGCTTTTTATCTATATCAAAACTCTGATCGAGGGGCTGAGACATTAAAAGATATTTTAAATATTAAAAATGGTATGAACCGGTTAAGATCCGATTTTACAATGCCAAATGATAAAGAAATTCACATAACCCCTTACTGATTACTAGGGTTTATAGAAGGAGAAGGTTGTTTCAGCATCAATAAACGTAACAATTATAGATTAGACTTTAGTTTATGTCAGTCTTCTACTAACCTTGAATTATTGCAAAAGATAAAGATTTATCTTGAGAATCTCTCTAGCGTAGCAAGTACTGATGGTAGCGCTCCTTCTTCCGAAGGAAGAAATGTAGGGGCTTTGGGTATTTCTATGGTAAGAACTAATAATCCTAATCATAAGCCTACTGTTAGAATTGAGACTGCTCGTGTCTCATATATAACTGACATTTTTATTCCTTTCTTAGAAAGTCTTACTTGACGTAGTAAAAAGGAGTTGGATTTTCAAGATTGAAAAAATATCTTATTGTTAAAAGAGCAAGGGCATCATTTGTCAAACCAAGGTGTCAAATTAATAGATCTTATTTTAAGTCAAATGAATAACAACAGACTTTCCACGACTGCTTCTAGCCTCCCTGTCGTCGACAGAACGCGTTTATTAGCTGAAATTAACCTCATGCTGAATGAACCTTCAAACTTCGGTTTAAGAAATGGTAGAAAATGAATAGTTTCATTAAATAAATATTATAATTCTTCTCGTACAAACATTTGTGTGACCATTACTGATGAAAACGGTAATAATCTACATTCGTTTGACTCCCTAGCGGACTGTGCTAAATTTTTAGATGTGGACCCTAGTACTGTTTCCAAGAGGATAAAAAAGGGTATACCTTTTTTATTCGAAAATAAACTAGTCTATATTAAAAGAGGTAGTTAATAATTAGGTATACTTTTTTTTTTTATCTGGCACTAAGCTAAGTTTGTGTTCGTAGCTTTCACCACGAAGTGAAGTGGGCCTACTTAGCTGTTTTGCTTCTTTGATTACCCCCTGGTGTATAGGAGCTAGGAAATAATACTAAATATAAATTGGTGATTTTAGCCTAAAGTGTAATATAAAAGTTATTACACGAAACATATAAATGACAGTGAAAATATTAACAGAATAGATATGTTATAACAAAAATGGAAGTAAGTGATCCAGCAATGACAGTAATGGCAGAGGGTCTTTCTATCGGTGGCCCTAAATCGTATATATTAAATAAAATAGAAGACACCAATTGGTTAGGATTACTAATTGGCCAAAGAAATAATATTATATTCACACCTCTCAAAAAAAATTATTTAAATAGTCTTATGTTTCATACTAGAGTAAAAGCTGCTTCTAGAATAGGTCCTCACCATCTTGATGTTATCTCTGTAATAGTAGGTTCATTATTAGGAGATTGCTATGCTAATCGTAGATATGTAGAGGGTACAAGACTTTGTTATAGACAAAGTATAGTACATAAAGACTATTTATTTTGATTATATGAATTTTTTTATAGTAGAGGTTATTGTTCTAATTTAGAACCTAGAAAATATGTTAGAATATTAAAAAAAGGAGAACAAGAACATTATGGATATGAATTTAATACTTTTACATTCAGAAGTTTAGATTGAATACATAAAATGTTTTATAAAGACGGAAAAAAGGTAATTAGTCAAGATATAGAGAAATATATAACTCCATTGGCATTAGCTATTTGAATCATGGACGATGGAGGTTGAGCTAAACCTGGAGTTAGAATAGCAACTAATAGTTTTAAATTAGAAGAAGTACAACATCTTGCTGAGATTTTAAGAAATAAATTTGATCTTGATTGTACAGTTCAAAAAATAGGAACTATTGGCCAACATTCTATTTATATAAAAGGTTCATCTCTTCCAACTTTAAAAAAATTAGTTTTACCTTATCTACATCCTTCTATGTATTATAAATTAGGACTATAAATAAAAATAACAGTGCATGTTTTATTTGAATTAATATAAAAGTTCTTTTAATCACAGTATATATGATAGTCAAGAGATAAATAAAGGTTTAGAATTTCTTTCTTCACAAAAAATGAATTTATTTAGGAGTTATAAATCTCTATTTATTTCTAAGAATCCGACGGGATTCTTTAAGGAAAGTTTATACTTTCTCTGGCGACGCGAGTGAAAACAGTTAAAATATTATTCTTGATAATATCTAGATAATACAAGACTGTCAGTAAATAATTTTTATTGCAACAGACTGGGTCACTTGCGGGTGTTAATAATTGATGCTCAATGTACAGTCGACTGGAACTATTCCGGCACCAATGATATTGAAGCTATCAATATTCTGATTTTTTTATTAATGATTATTAAAATATATAATTTGATTCATATATGGTAGGTGAAGATGATTTAGAGAATGGATCTTTAAGAATGTTAGAAGTGGATAACAGATTAGTATTACCAGAGTTAACTCATATAAGAATTATTGTTACTGCTGCTGATTAAAAAAACCTTAAGTAAGTTTTATTTAGTCTGATAAATGCCAAATTCCGAGTAAAGCTTAAAGTTTAAACTACCAAACATTTTATTAAAATTTAAAATGCTTGTCCTTTTGCGCGCTTTGTTGGCAGCAACTCCTTTTGAAAAACAAGGAGTTGCCAAAGCAAGACAAGAGTCTAATTAATTTGATAAGGTAACAAGGTTTAAAATTGATTGAAAAATCAAATAGCTGTTTGCGGATCTAAAATATCAAAAAACAAAAAATTTGATGTAAAAGAGCAACGAGTAGATGGCATTTCGCCTATAATAAAAAAACTGTACCCATACAGACCATGGGCAGATTATAGGTGTAAGGTGTATTCTAATAGACTCTGAAAAGAGTCGTTATATACTTAACTTAATTCTAAATCAATGTAATTATTTTGTTCATTCTTTTCTAGATTAAATATAAACAAAAAACAAAAAAAATAATAATTATTATTAAAATATTCGTGGTAAGTTCATTCTATTTATTTAATATTTATTAATTTCACAATAAATATTAAATAATAATAAAATTATATTATTTAGCTAAATAAAGATAAAAATGACAAGAATAAAGAGTATAAATACATGAAAATTTATTATTTATTACTGCTATTTATTTCAAAAAAAAAAATTGAGTACCCAAATGTATCTAATAATAATTCAATAGATTTTAAACAATCAAACCGTATACAAAATTTTACTCCTCCTGCTGCTTCGCAGCAGGAGAAGCAGGATACGTTTAAATTATCCTCTAAATTTAAAAAATTTGATAGTTTGAATGTAAATTCTAATCATTTGGTTGTTTGAGGGAGTAATTTAGGTTTAACTTTAGGAGGTAGATTAACTAGAAAAGAGGCAAACATGATTAAAATTCCACCTCATATACAAAGCGTTATGGTTGGATTAATTCTATCAGATGCTTGAATGCAATTACCTTCTTATAGTAAGAATGCAAGATTATGTTTTAAACAGTCTATTAAGAATTCTTCATACCTTTGATTCGTGTTTTCTATATTAAGTCATTATTGTTCTAGTTTTCCACATAGAACTACTAATATAAGAAAAGGTAAAGTTCATTTAGGGCTAGCTTTTCAAACACGACTATTACCTTGTATAACTGATCTTTATAATTTATTTTATATAAATAAAATTAAGGTCATACCAAGTAATATTTATGATCTTCTTACTCCAGTTGCATTGGCACATTTAATAATGGGAGATGGTTCTGCTATTAATAGGGGGTTGGTACTTTGTACTGATTCTTTTACTTTAGAACAAGTAACATTATTATTAAACGTTTTAGTAATTAAATATGAGTTTGATTGTACACTTTGAAATAATAATTCAAATTGACGAATTTACATCAAACGTAAATCAATACCTAAGTTAAAATCTGTTGTAATTAATTATATGCATCATTCTATGTTATATAAACTATCTGTTTAAATTTAACTATTAAGAATATTAAATTTGAATAAATATTTGACAAGATTGAAGAGTATCAAAACATGGTAATCCATAGTCTTGCAGTACCTTCTTTAGGTATAAAATGTGACGCATAAAAAAAAATGAATGGTAGGCTATTCATTAATGTGCAAAAAAAGAGCCAAATTCCGGGGAGGCCCTAAAACTTTAGTAACCAAAGTCATCTAGGAACTAGAAGACCGGCCTGATGTAATGGATTCAGGGTAAGGTAACATTACTAGAGATTATAGAAATTGAATGGGTTATCGCGGATCTAAATCTCCTGCTATGGGCCCTGTTTTCTCCCTCCCCTGCAAAGCAGGGGAAGGGGGTAGCACTAACTTTTGTTTTCCTTTTGGTGCTCCATTAGTCTACATAGGGAGCCACCAGCAAAAAAAAGGAAAACCAAAAGGAAAGAGGGGTCCAAAGGAGGGAGTAAAAGAGCAACGAGTAGACGGTTCTTCCCAATGGGGTAAGGTATACTCTAGTCACCGGGTAATCGGCTCTAGGGGATAAATAAGTAAAAATAGGCTTATCTATTTATAAGTAACTCTAGATTAAAGTTACTACAATAGCCTGAGCTAATATAGGGTGATTGGCCTATATTATAGTATAATATTGTAATTCGATTTTGAATCTAACCATATTTTTAATTTTATAAATATGTCCTGCTGCTGGCTGCTGGCTGCTGCTGGCTGCTGGCTGCTGGCTGCTGCTGCGAAGCAGAGCAGAAAATTATTTAGATCTCTTATTGCTGTTCCCCTCTGCTTCCCTGCGCAGCAAGTACGGTGAATTCAGTAGAGATAACGTATTTTATAAACAATGTATATTTGATACTTTAAATACAAAAATGAAATGTTTTAATTTAAGTTTTATTAGGTTTGATTCGAATGTAGCTTCACCAATTAACGGTAGTAAATTATATCAACCTTCTAATGGTAGTTTTTTAACATATAGATAAAGGTAATATTACAACTAGTGAGACTATAAATAGTGTATTACTTAACCAAAAAGTTTCTATATCTCAAGAAGAACTAGATAAACTTTTAAAACTTCTTCTTGCTCCTTGCAAGCAAAACCACAGGGGGGGGGACAAGTGTAAAATTCCAATTACCGCCTTACATGTCAAAGGAGACTTGGGCTCCTTCATTACTTGCCTGATTAATACGCTAAACCACAATCGGGAGACGTACGTAATGCTGGTGTATATATTTTCACCCATGAAGCTACAGGTAATAAATATGTAGGTTCAACTAATGATTTAGCTAGAAGATTTAAACAATATTTTGAAAAAATACGTTTATTAATAATAAAAGTACTGGATTGTTTCTGCCTTTAATGGAGAAAGAAGGGTTTGATGCATTTACTTTAGAAGTAATTGTAATACCTTATAATTATCCTAAATTTTCATATTGTTTTCTAGAGCAATATTATTTATTAGACAAAAGATTTAACTTAAATACGCATAAGATAGTTAATTTTAGAGTTAACCAAGGATTTAATATATATTTATATGATAATAATTATAAAACCTTATACTATGCATGTAATTCTTTAAATGCTTTCTGTGCAGATTTAGGTATACATCATTCTTCTTATAAAAAATGTATAACAAAAGGTAGTCTTTTTTTTAGATTTTTTGTTTTGCACAAGCT
>Ga0079224_100005509_pt1 | contig 16646 bp, 13 predicted proteins | sample Stecom2015_FD_80414 | JGI IMG/M metagenome (GOLD analysis project Ga0079224, IMG submission 80414) | Agricultural soil microbial communities from Utah to study Nitrogen management - Steer compost 2015 | ecosystem: Environmental > Terrestrial > Soil > Agricultural land | place: USA: Utah... | reverse complement strand
GGCTTGGTGATTGCCTATACCGTGACACGCAGTATCACCCGTCCGATCGCCGAGTCTGTGCTGGTTGCCAGACGCTTGTCCGAGGGAGACCTCAGTGTTGAGATCGAGGTCGACAGCGGCGATGAAACCGGCCAGCTCAAAGGCGCCATGAAGACCCTGGTGGAGAAAATGTCACAGATCATCAGCGAGATCCGCGATGCTGCCGACAACCTGGCCAGTGCTTCAGAGCAGGTCAGTGCGACCGCTCAGACCCTGAGCCAGGCGGCCAGCGAGCAGGCCGCCAACGTGGAAGAAACCTCCTCCACGGTGGAACAGGCCACCGCCTCCATCAACCAGAATGCGGAAAACGCGACCATTACCGACGGTCTGGCCACCAAGGCCGCTCAGGAAGCCGAAGAAGGCGGGGTCGCGGTGCAGGACACAGTCGAGGCCATGAAGAACATCGCCGACCGCATCAGCATCGTCGACGACATCGCCTACCAAACCAACCTGCTGGCCCTGAACGCCGCCATCGAAGCCGCCCGCGCCGGCGATCACGGCAAGGGCTTTGCGGTAGTGGCCGCGGAAGTGCGCAAGCTGGCGGAACGCAGCCAGGTAGCGGCCCAGGAAATTAGCCAGCTGGCAAGCGGCAGTGTCGCGCAAGCCACTCGGGCCGGGGATCTGTTGAAAAACATGGTACCCAGCATCCGCAAAACCTCGGATCTGGTGCAGGAAATTGCCGCCGCCTGTAAGGAACAAGCCTACGGCAGCGTGCAGATCAACACCGCCATGAACCAGCTCAGTCAGGTCACTCAGCAAAACGCCTCTTCGTCCGAGGAGCTGGCCGCCACCTCCGAGGAGATGAGCGCCCAGGCCGAGCAGTTGCAGCAGTCCGTCAGCTTCTTCCGACTCAACAGCGACAGGCCCCACACGGCGACCGCCGCAAAAACGGGCACGACACAGAAGCGCTTCGCCGCATCCCACAAGGCCAGTCAGACTACCAAACCGGCCGCTGCGTCGGATCTGGCTGATTTTGAGAAATTTTAAGGGCCTTACGCATGAATCATCTTGTCCCCATGGCGACCCTGCCGGGCAGCGAACCGAACGAGGGCCGGCAATACCTGTCGTTCCAGTTGCAGGGGGAGGCCTTCGCCATCGGCATCCTCCACATCAAGGAAATCATCGAGTACGGTCAGGTGACGGCGGTCCCCATGATGCCCCGTTTCCTACGGGGCGTTATCAACTTGCGGGGTGCGGTGGTGCCGGTCATTGATCTCAATGCCCGGTTTGGGCGGGAGCCCTCCAGCATCGGCCGACGCACCTGTATCGTCATTGTGGAAGTCGCCTCCGGTGACGAGTCCCAGGTGCTGGGCATGGTGGTGGATACGGTCAACGCGGTGCTGGATCTCCCAGGCGATGCCCTGGAACCGGCCCCGGCCTTCGGCGCCAGCATCCGCACCGACTTTATCGCTGCCATGGGCAAACTGGAGCAGGGCTTTTTGATCATCCTCAACCTCAGCCGGATTCTGTCCTGGGAGGATTTCGTCGCATTACAGCGATTTGAGAGCCAGAAAGACAGCCATTAGGAGGCCGGAAAGCGTACGGCTCGATCCGCTCACAAAGCAACAATGAGACCCCGGGCTGGCAAGAATCCGGCTTGGGGTCGCTGCTGGGTCAGCCCGTAGGCCGGCAGAAAGCCCGGACCTGTACTAATCTATAGGCTCCTCCTGTAATTCCATCGCATGCATGAAGAAGGATGCAAAACAATGGCATTCCTTAAAAAGTTGTCTCAAAACCGTAGCGATATGCTCAATTACCTGCTCTACGGAGGCACACTTGTATTCGCAGCTGTTGGCTATGCCATCGGCAGCGACTCGGACCTGTATTGGACCCTGGTGCTGTGTTTGCTGGCATGGCTGGCGCTAGTCGGACTCTGGAAGCAACGGCAGGCCTTGCCTGCGCCGTCCGCCAAGGAGGAGCAGGTTTCACTCGCGCCGGAAACGCCCGTTGTGGTCCCAAGCAGCGCTTTCGAAACGGCCTGTGAAGAGTTGATTCCCATCTGGCTCGGTAACCTGGATGAGGTTCAAGAGCAGACGGAAACGGCCATCCAGGATCTGGTGCTACGCTTTTCCAATCTCATCGAGCGCCTTGATCATGCGGTAAAGACCTCCCAGCAAGCCAGCGGCGCCGGCGCGGATAGCCAGCTCAACCAAGTCTTCACCAGCAGCCGCCAAATCCTGGAAGGTATCGTCGCTTCGTTACAAAACGCTAACAACCAAAACCTGCAAACGCTGCAGATGTTTGAAACACTTAGCGAAAGCGTGAAACAGTTGAATGCCATGGCGGTTGAGGTCTCCAGAATTGCCGACCAGACCAACCTGTTGGCGCTGAATGCCTCCATCGAGGCCGCCCGGGCGGGTGAATCGGGTCGCGGATTTGCGGTGGTGGCGTCCGAAGTGCGCCAGCTCTCCCATCAGTCGGGCGATACGGGCAAACGGATCCGCGAACTGGTGAGCCAGGTTACCGGCGCCATGCAGGAAACCCTCGACCAGGCCACGGTGATGTCACAGACGGGCACCGCCTCCATCGAGGCTGCCGAGAACGATATCCAGTCGGTCCTGACGCGGCTGCACGAACTGACGAGCGGGATGCAGGATTCCGCGGAAATTCTTCAGCAGGAAAGCTGGGGCATTCGCCGCGAGATCGAGGATATTCTCGTTTCCCTGCAGTTCCAGGATCGGGTTTCCCAGATCATGAGTTCCGTCACGGGCAATATCCGTGAGTGCCAGGAAGCCCTGGCCCACAACGATGGTCAGGGAATCGACCCCGAGCAATTACTGGCGTCCTTACGCCGCTCATACACCACGCGCGAACAACGCGAGAAGGATTCGGGCCTCACCCAATCCAGTCATGATGACGATAACCTAACGTTTTTTTGATTAAGCGATTTCCGAGGAGATTGATATGGCGAAGAGCATTCTGGTTGTGGATGATTCCGCGTCCTTGCGCCAAGTCGTAGCCATTGCGCTGAAACAGGAAGGCTATGACGTGATTGAAGCCAGCGACGGCCAGGACGCCCTGAACAAGCTGACCGGCCAGAAAATTCACTTGATTATCAGTGACGTCAACATGCCCCGCATGGACGGTATCACCATGGTCAAGGAAATCAAAAAACGCCCGGAGTACAAGTTCACGCCGATCATCATGCTCACCACCGAGTCCGGCGACGATATGAAAATGGCCGGCAAGGAAGCGGGAGTAAAGGCCTGGGTGGTTAAACCCTTCAAACCCGAGCAGATGCTCAACGCCGTTTCCAAACTGATTCTGCCGTAATCCACGGCACGGGAGTACAAGACCATGCTGGACATGAAAGAACAGGATGATCAGGTCATCGCGACCTTGAGTGGCGAACTGACGATCCAGAACGCCGAGCCTCTGAAATCAAGCCTGCTCGAATGTTTGGCACCTGGAAAAGACCTCACGCTTGATCTGGCAGGCGTCAGCGAGCTGGATAGCGCCGGCGTTCAATTACTGTATTACGCCAAGCAGGCGGCGCGGGAACGCAATCTGAGCCTGCGCCTGCAGCATCATAGTCCAGCCGTGGTCGAGGTATTCGAACTGTACCGGCTGGCACCGGTGTTCGGTGATCCCATGGTGCTGGATGGGGCGCGAAATACCGACGACAACGCACGTTCAGGAGCACACTCATGAGTCTGGATTCCGCTCTTCCTGTCTTTCTGACGGAAGCCACTGAACTTCTCGAGCGGATGGAGATGTCGCTGGTTGAACTGGCCCGCTCCGGCTCCACCCCCGAGCTGATCAATGACATTTTTCGCGCCGCCCACACCATCAAAGGCACCAGCGGTGTGTTCGGGTTCGACCGGGTGGTTGAATTCACTCACGTGATGGAAAACCTGCTGGACCGGATTCGCGCCGGCAAACAGGACATCGACAGTGACATGGTCAGCCTGCTGTTAAGCTGTTCCGACCACATCCGGCTGCTGGTGCAGCTGGCGGTTGAGAATAGCGAACCCGAGGCCGCCGACCAGGAAACCCACCTCCGGCTTCTGCAGGGCTTGCAGGACTACTTGGAGTCCCCGGCACCCAAATCAGAACTGCCGGTGGCCACCCCATCCGGGCACTCCAGCGCCCGTCTGATTCGCGAACAGAATGATGAGGATGATCCCCGGGTTCGCAACGATCACTGGCACATCTCGGTTCGCTTCCAGCCCGCCGTGCTCCAGTACGGTATGGACCCCCTCTCGTTCTTGCGCTATTTGCAACGGTTGGGAACCGTCGTCGATGTGGCCACTCTGTTTGACGATCAACAGCAACTGGCGGACCTGAACCCGGAGCTGTGCTACCTGGGCCTGGAAATCGCCTTTCAGGGCGATGTCACCAAACAGGAGCTGGAAGACGTCTTTGAGTTCGTCCAGGACGACTGCACGCTCCATATCCTGCCGCCGGTCGCCACCATTTCCCAGTACATTCAGCTGATCAGCTCCCTGCCGGAAGAAGATCTGAAACTGGGCGAGATCCTGGTACGGGTTGGCGCCTTGACGCCGACGGAGCTGGAGCAGGCCCTACAGCAACAACAGGCGCCGGCCGATGAACCCGCGCCCCGCCTGGGGGAGGTGCTGGTCGATGCCCGGGACGTGCACGAGGAAGTGGTACAGGCTGCGGCCTCGAAACAGGCCACGGTGCGCAAGAGCCTGGCAGACAGTCAAAAAAGCCTGCGGGTCGATGCCGAAAAGCTGGACCAGCTCGTCAACCTCATCGGCGAACTGGTGATCTCCGCGGCAAGCTCCAAATTGATGGCCTCGAACACCGGGGATGCCGACTTGGTCGAATCCCTGTCAGTGCTGGAGCGTCTGGTTGAAGACATTCGCGACTGCGCCCTGGGGCTGCGCATGGTGCAGATCGGTGAAACCTTCAACCGCTTTCAGCGGGTGGTTCTCGATGTGGGCCGGGAATTGAACAAGGATGTGCGTCTGGAAATCAGCGGCGGCGACGCAGAGCTGGACAAGACCCTGGTGGAACGGGTGCGCGACCCCTTGATGCACCTGGTGCGCAATGGCATCGACCACGGGCTGGAGGACACCGAGACCCGGCTGGCGCTGGGCAAGCCCGCCCATGGCACCATCCGCCTCCATGCCTACCATGACTCCGGTAGCATCATTATCGAAGTGCAAGACGATGGCCGCGGCCTGCAGCGGGAAGCCATTCGCCGCAAGGCCATTGATAAGGGCTTGATTCAGGAGCAGGACGAACTGTCCGACCGGGAAGTGTACCGCCTGATCTTTGAGCCGGGTTTTTCCACCGCCGCCCAAGTCACCAACCTGTCGGGGCGCGGCGTTGGCATGGACGTGGTGAAGCGAGAGGTGGAATCCCTGCGCGGCAGCGTGGATATCGATAGCGCGCCGGGCAAGGGCACCAAGATCAGCATTCGTCTGCCCCTGACGTTAGCCATCATCAACGGCTTCCTGTTCCGGGTGGGTAGCGCCCATTACGTGATCCCACTGGAATTGGTGGGCGAGTGTATCGAGTCGCCGCGCCTGAACGGCACCGACGAGGCCTACATGAGCCTGCGCAATAGCATCCTGCCGTTGTTGCGTCTGTCCAACCTGTTTCAGCAGGAAGTCCAGCCCAACCAGCGGGAAAACGTCATCGTCATCGAGAGCGCCGGCACGCGCACCGGTTTAGTGGTCAACGAGCTGCTGGGCGAGTTCCAAACCGTCATCAAACCGCTCGGAAAAGTGTTTTCCGGGCTCCGGGGCATTGCCGGCTCCACCATTCTTGGCAGTGGCGAAGTCGCACTGGTGCTGGACCCCTACGAGCTGATCCAGACCCATGTTTCCCGTGCCCAAAACCATCCCTTGACGCTGGCATCCTCGTCAGACGAGAAAGAACAGTAACGTGAATAGCGCTTTCAACCACCCTGACCAAATCACCGATAAGGAATTCGCCCAGAGCCAGAAACTGATTCTGGACTGGGCCGGCATCACCCTGGGCTCCAACAAGCGCCCGTTGGTGATTGGACGTCTCGCCAAGCGGCTACGCCACTACCAGCTGAAGTCCTTCTCCGGCTACTTGTCCGGCCCGCTGCGCCAGAACCCGGAGGAGCAGCAGATCATGATCGACCTGCTGACCACCAATGAGACCTATTTCTTTCGTGAGCCCGCCCATTTCGAATACCTGCAGCAGATCCTGCCACAGCTGACCGGCCGCCCCCTCCGCCTCTGGAGTGCAGCCTGTTCGACCGGCGCGGAACCCTACACCTTGGCCATGGTCTTGTCGGAGGCGCTGCCGAGTGGCGACTGGAGTATCCTCGCCACGGATATCAGCAAGACTGTCCTGGAGACGGCGCGGAGTGGACTTTATGACATCAGCGCCGCCGATAAGATTCCACTGCACTACCGCAAGCAGTATTGCCTGAAAGGGGTTCGCTCAAAGGCCGGGTTGATGATGATCGACCCGAAACTGAAGCAAAAAATCAGCTTTCAGCAGTTCAACCTGCAGTCCGAGCTTGATCAGCTTGGAAACTTCGATGTGATCTTCCTGCGTAATGTGATGATCTACTTCGATACGGAAACCAAGCAAAGGCTGGTGACCCGCATGGAGCAACGACTCAATCCGGGCGGCTATCTGATCGTGGGGCACTCGGAGTCGCTCAATGGCATGGGACGGAGCCTCACCATGCGCAAGCCTTCCATCTATCAGAAAGATTCCTAACAGGTCGCGGAGCAGGTCACCCATGTCAGCACGGGCACCCATTCAGGTTTTTATCGTCGACGATTCCGCGGTGATGCGCCAAGTCCTCTCCGAGCTGCTGGCCGGCTCTCCCGACATTCGCGTGATCGGCACCGCCGCGGACCCCCTGTTCGCGCTGCAGAAAATGGAAAAACAATGGCCCGACGTCATCGTGCTGGATATCGAAATGCCCCGCATGGACGGCCTCACGTTCCTTCGCAAGATCATGGCGGAGCGGCCCACCCCGGTCATTATCTGTTCCACCCTGACCCAGGAGGGGGCGTCCGTCGGTGTTGATGCCCTCAATGCCGGCGCCGTGGAACTCATTACCAAACCCAAGGCCGGTCTGAAAGAATTCCTGGTGGAAGAGCGCCGACGCCTGATCAACGCCATCCAATCCGCCGCCCAGGCCCGATTACACAAGTTGCGGACAGCTACCCCCGTACAGGTGGCACCCAAAGTTCGACTGGAGGATTTCCCCGAAACCCAGGCCGCCAAGCTGGAGCTGACCACGGAACGAGTGGTGGCCATCGGCGCTTCCACCGGTGGCACCCAGGCCCTGGAGGCGGTTCTGAGCGCGCTGCCGAATACCGCGCCCGGCATCGCCATCGTGCAACACATGCCGGAAAAATTCACGGCGGCCTTTGCCAACCGATTGAACGGGATCTGCCAGATCGAAGTCCGGGAGGCGGTGAGCGGAGACCGGATCCGCCAGGGGCTTGCGCTGATTGCTCCCGGCGGGCGCCACATGCAGGTCAAGCGCAACGGCGCCCAATATGTGGTGGAGGTCCGTGACGGCCCCCCGGTGAACCGTCATAAACCCTCGGTCGATGTCTTGTTTCGCTCTACCGCCAATCACGCCGGGATGAACGCCCTCGGTATCATCCTGACCGGCATGGGCGATGACGGTGCCGAAGGCCTGCTGCGGATGCGCCAGGCAGGCGCCCTGACGATTGCCCAGGACGAGGAAAGCTGTGTCGTCTTCGGGATGCCGAAGGAAGCCATCAAACGAGACGCCGCCACCCACATCCTACCTTTACAGCAGATAGCCAGCGCTATCCTGAACTTTCAACAGAAGTGGAAGCCCGTGTAGCTGGGCTGGATCCCGATTGGACAAGGAGATAGCCATGCTTAACAAGCTAAAACTCGGTCAAAAGATGGCGCTTGCCATCGCTCTCACCTTTATTCTGTTCATTCTCGCCATGGGAGTTGCCCTCTCCAGTCTGCAGAACGTGGGGGGGCGTTTCCAGCAATTCCTGGAACAGGACCAAGTACTCGCCAGCGCCCTGGATGAGATGTATGCCCAGGGGCTGCAAATGGGCCAGGCAACACGCAATGTCATTCTGGATCCGGAGAATCCCCGGGCCTATCAGAATCGGGACGCGGCCCGCGACGCCTTTGCCTCAGCCCTCGATCTGTTTGCACAAACCGCCGGCTCAAACGCCGAACTCCTGGCCCTGGCCAACCAGCTTCGCGAGCTGCGCCACCAACAGGAGAACATTCAGGCGCAGGTACTGAAACTTGCCCAGGAGGACATGACCCGGGCCACGGAGTTCCTCAATAGCCAAGAGACTCCCCTCTGGCGCAATATTCGTGGCCTCCTCCTTGAGCAGCGTGGGGCACAGCAGCAACAAACAGAGCGTAGCAAGCATGAAGTCATGAACTTCATCAGTGAGAGATCGGCCCTCAGTCTCTCATTAGGGCTCGCGGCATTTGTGATCGGCCTGCTCCTGATGTTCTTGCTCACCCGCAGCATCACGCGTCCCATCGCTGAAACCGTTACCATCGCCCATCAACTGGCCGAAGGGAATCTGAATGTCCGGATCGACGCCGAGAGCCAGGATGAGACCGGGCAGCTCAAGCGCGCCATGCAGACCCTGGTGGACAAGTTGATCCTGGTTATTGGCGAGGTGCGCGGCGCGACCGACAACCTGGCCAGCGCCTCCGAGCAGGTCAGCTCCACCGCCCAGACCCTGAGCCAGGCCGCCAGTGAACAGGCCGCCGGTGTGGAGGAAACCAGCGCCTCCATCGAGCAGATGACGGCGTCGATTTCCCAGAACGCCGAAAACGCCAAGCTCACGGACAGCATTGCCACCAAGGCGGCGCAAGAAGCTACCGAGGGTGGCAATGCGGTGAACGAAACCGTGGCGGCCATGAAGCAGATCGCCGACCAGATCAGCATCATCGACGATATCGCCTATCAGACCAACCTGCTGGCACTGAACGCCGCCATCGAGGCCGCCCGCGCCGGTGATCATGGCAAAGGCTTCGCCGTGGTCGCCGCCGAAGTCCGGAAACTGGCGGAACGCAGTCAGGTGGCCGCCCACGAAATCAGCCAGGTGGCCCGCAATAGCGTGGAGCTCGCCGAGCGGGCCGGCCAGTTGCTCGATGAAATGGTGCCCGGCATCAAGAAAACATCCGACTTGGTACAGGAAATTTCAGCGGCCTCGGTGGAACAGTCCTCCGGCGTGGGCGAAATCAATGCCGCCATCGGCCAGTTGAGCCAAATCACCCAGCAAAATGCCGCCGCCTCCGAGGAACTGGCGGCAACTGCCGAGGAAATGAGCAATCAAGCCGAACAGTTGCAACGGAGCGTGAGCTTTTTTCAGCTAACCCGCGCAACAACCCATCCCGCCAAAGTGGCGAGCCCAAAAACCATGTCGCCAGTGCCAAGATCTGAATCACCCGTCGACGGCAATTCAGGCGACTTCATCCAGTTCTGAGGACTTCAGTATGGCAAATGAGTTGGCCCCCAGGGCACCAACCACCGTGCAAAGCAGCACCAATGAGGAACAGCGCCAGTACCTGACGTTCCTGCTCGGGCAGGAGAACTTTGGGGTCAGTATCCTGCGCATCAAGGAGATTATCGAATGCGGCAAACTGACCACCGTGCCAATGATGCCCGACTTCATCCGAGGCGTGATCAACCTGCGCGGCAGCGTGGTGCCGGTGATCGATCTGGCCTCACGTTTTTGGCAGCGTGCCACGCCCCTCAATAAGCGCACCTGTATCATCATCATTGAAGCCGGGGACGCCGATGAAACCCAGGATGTGGGCATCATGGTCGATGCCGTCAATGAAGTGCTCGAGATTGCGCCTAGCGATATCGAGCCGGCTCCAGCCTTCGGTGCCAAGGTGCGTACCGACTTTATCAGCGGCATGGGCAAGATAGGCGAGGCGTTCGTCATCCTGCTCGACGTTAACCGGGTATTGTCCATGGACGATCTGGCAACGCTGGCCCAAATGGGCAGCGCCGATTCCAAGCCAGCCCCCGTGTAAGATTCCGCCCTCAGGGCGACTCAAACCCAGGCTCAAAAATAAATTCAATAACGCTATCTACACAGAATAAACAACAAAAATAAGGTTTAAGTATGGGTAATCAGTTGCTTAATCGTTTTTCCAGCCTTTCGATTGCTGCCAAGTTGTCGATTACCGCCGCTCTGGTCATCGGCCTTGCCATGACCGTCATGGCCTGGTTCGCAACCCGCACCGTTGCCGACCTGCTGGATGAAAAATCACTGGAAACAGCCACGACTCAACTCAGTCTGACCAAATCCGTCTTTACGGTAATTGACCGGCAGGCCCGGGGCGAGCTTCAGGCTGTGGAAACAGAGCTAGAGAGGCATTTGAAAGGGATCGCCGACCGACGGGGCGACCTTTATGAAATCCAGGAGCAAGTCACCCGCGAGCTGATCCTACACCAGCTCTCCAAGGTTTCATCCACTTACGCCATTTATGAATCAGCCGGCACGGGGTTTGTCGGGCTGACGGGAGAGTCCGCCCAAAAAGAGGTGCTTGAGACCTTTCCTACACTGTATGACGGCGATCTGGAAGCGATTCGCCAGGGTCGGGCCATCGTTCGCCTCATGCCCCTGGCCGGTCGCGCCCATCTGACACGCATCCTGCCGATTGTCGAAAATAACCAGCCCACTTTTGTGCTGGCTCTGGGCATCGACATTCATGACGCGCTGGAAGAGGCCAAGCAGCAAATCCTGTCCCATAAGATCGGCGATACGGGTTACGCCTATGCCATGGATGCGACGGCCGGCCCCAACTATGGGGTGATCACCATGCATCCGGCCATTGAGGGCAGGAACATGGTGGATGCCGTGGACCCCAATGGGCTTCGCTTTACCGAAATCATGCTCAAGGAGGGGGAGGGTATCCTCCGCTATTATTGGATGAACCCGGAACTCGGGGACAAGGAACCCCGCGAGAAAGTCATCGCCTTTACCCGGTTTGAACCCTGGAGCTGGACCCTGGCCACCGGCACCTACACGGAAGAGCTCACCCGGGACAGCGCCATCATCCGAACCTATCTTCTGTACTTCAGTGTCACCGCGGCGCTGATCATGGTCATCCTGCTGACCGTCGCCACCCGCCGGCTGGTTTCAAAACCGCTGAACCAGGCCGTGGCGCTCGCCGATGCCCTGTCGTCCGGCGATCTAACCGTGCAAGTTGAGGTACAGGCCCAGGACGAAATGGGCAGATTGCTGTCCGCCATGGGGCGCCTGATCGACAAGCTTTCCCAGGTGATCGGCGAAGTGCGTTCTAACGCTGAAACGCTGGCCTCCGCCTCGGAAGAGGTCAACGCCACCAGCCAGAGCCTGTCACAGGCGGCGACCGAGCAGGCTGCCTCGGTGGAAGAAACCACCGCGTCCATCGAACAAATGACCGCCTCCATTGGCCAGAACACGGAAAACGCCAAGATCACCGACAGCATGGCAGTACAGGCCGCCAGCAAAGCCAGCGAAGGCGGTGTCGCCGTCAACGAAACGGTCAATGCGATGAAGAGCATCGCCGAGAAAATTTCCATCATTGACGATATCGCCTATCAGACCAACCTGCTGGCCCTCAATGCCGCCATCGAAGCGGCCCGGGCCGGCGACCATGGCCGTGGTTTCGCGGTGGTCGCCGCGGAAGTACGCAAGCTGGCGGAACGCAGCCAGGTGGCCGCTCAGGAAATCGGCTCCGTCGCCGACACCTCGGTAGAACTGGCCGAACGGGCCGGCAAGCTATTGGACGAGATCGTACCGGCGATTCAGAAAACCTCCGATCTGGTCCAGGAAATCGCAGCGGCCTCCAGCGAGCAGGCCTCCGGGGTGGGTCAGATCAACGGTGCCATGAACCAGCTGAACCAGGCCACCCAGCAAAACGCCGCCTCATCGGAAGAGCTGGCAGCAACCTCGGAAGAAATGAGCGCCCAGGCCGAACAGCTCCAACAAGCCATCAGTTTCTTCAAGCTACAGGATCATCAGGCATCGACCGGGCGTGTCGCTTCATCCCCCACGGCTGCGAAGCCGGCCCGCGCCAAAGTGGCCGCTCAAAAAGCCACTGGCGGCGAGGTCAGAATGGATGATTTCGAGAAGTTTTAAACGGGGTGGCAGCTGCCGGGCCGCAAGGACACCGATCAGCTTTTGCGACGGATAGCGACCCTGCACGCAAGACACTAACGCCAACAGCGGGCGGCCATCTTCTGCGCCGCCCGCTTCTCACCGCTTCTGCCGCACGATTGGAGAAAAGCATCTTCGGAGCGGTACCTCGGGGAACCGCCCACCCAATAATGCCCGCCTAGGCCATCCGACGTCCGGTTTCGATGCGGAAGAAACGCAGGAGTTCCTGTAAGCGCTCCGCGGAGCCACTCAACTCTTCGGCGGTCGCCGCCAGCTCTTCCGACGAGGAGGCCGAATTCTGGGCCACGATATTCAAATGCTCGCAGGCCGTATTAACCTGCTCGACACCACGTGCCTGTTCCAGGGAGGTAGCCGTGATGTCCTGTACCAAGTCAGCGGTCTTTCTGATATTGGGCAGCATGGAGCCCAGCAGGCTCCCAGCGCGCTGGGCGACCTCCACACTGCCTCCCGCCTCTTCAACGATTTCCTTGGCCGCAATTTGACTGCGCTCGGCCAGTTTACGCACCTCGTCCGCCACCACGGCAAAGCCTTTGCCATGGTCGCCGGCCCGGGCGGCTTCGATGGCGGCGTTCAATGCCAGCAGGTTGGTCCGATAGGCGATGTCCTCGATAATCCCGATCCTTTCGGCAATGCGCTGCATGGCGGCCAGGGTTTCCTCTACCGCTTGACCACCAGCTTCCGCTTCCGTGGCAGTACTGGTTGCGATTCCATCGGTAATACGGGCGTTCTCGGCATTCTGCTTGATAGAAACCGTCATCTGTTCCAAGGCCGAGCTGGTTTCCTCGATACTGGCTGCTTGTTCAGAAGCCCCCTCGCTCAACGCTTGAGCCGAAGTATGTACCTGCTCTGCCGCCACGGTCACATTACTGGAGGTCGCCAGAATCTCGGCGACGGTCTGCGCGAGCCGTTCCACCAAGCTCTTGATGCCATTTAGCATACGGCCGAACTCATCGGTTTGAGCCACTTCGATGCGCACCGTCAGGTCCCCTTCCGAAACCCGTTCCACCACCGTCATCGCCTGGTGCAGCGCGGACAGGATGTCCCGCACGATCAGGAATGAAAACAGGCTCACCAGGCCCAACAGCACCAGGGACACCAGCGACGCGAAGAGGAAGCCGTTGCGCGCCTCGCCATGCAACTGGTCGGCCAGCGCCATCAACTCCTGGCTGATCCGATCCTCAATACCTTTCATCAGGTCGATCTTTTGGGTCTGACTCTGGAACCAGCGGGCGGGAACAACGTCGTACTGACCTTCCGTGCCCTTATCCAAAGCCACTTGCCGCATGGCCTCGGCCGACGCCACCACCTCACTGTTCATGGTCGCACCATAAGCCTGTTTCAGTTCCTCGCCTCCGTACATCTCAAAAGTCTTACGGTAGTTCTCCTGTCCGGAAACCAGGCTAACCAGCTGCTGGTAAGCCAACGGTGTAATGCCATCCTGAGCAAACGCGTTATTGAGCACCGCCCGCTCCTGCCCGGCCAGCTCCTTCATGCGCAGAAAGCTGGCGTATGAAACCAGGGCCACGGAAAGCCGGGCATTGCTGGAGGCCGTTCCCATGCGGTCAATGCCATCCAACAGGCTTCCAATGGTCACCGTGTAAAAACGCAGGGCCTCCGGCACCGGGATGGACTGGCGGCTCACGGCTTGGCGGGTGGCCGCCAGTTTGTCCAAAAGCTCCAGACTCGCATCGATCTGCTGTTTGAGGCCAACCGCCTGCAGCAGGTTCTCCTGTTGGGTCACCAGCGACTCCAGCTGCCTCAAGGATGCGTCCACTTTCGAACGCTGCCGCTCCAGTTCGGCGCCAAACGCAGCCCCCCTGGAGCCCAGAAAGCCCGCTGTGAGGCCCCGCTCGATTTGAATCTGATGAATCAGATCGCCAGCCAGGGCGCTGGTTTTGATGCCTGACTCGATCTGTTGCATGGATTGTGCTGTTGTGTAGCTCGAAAGAATGCCGTTGATGGCGAAATACAGGGATCCAATGACGGGAATCAGCGCGACCAGGGTAATCTTGGTGGTCACACTGAGGTTTTTGATGAGGTTCATGGCAAGGCTTTCCTTATTCTTTTTTTGTTGTTGTTCTGATTCAAGCTTCCATTAACGCTTCAACTCATATCACTACCTGCCTCTGCACCCCGAAATGAACGCAATGATTACCCCCCTCGCTACGGCGATTTACGGACAACTTGTAAATAAAGGGGCCCTGGAAGGACAGCTGCTGTCCTTTCATAAAGACCCGCCTGTTCGCCAGGCGTATGAAATTTAGGCTAGTAGGTACTAGGCAGGTGTCAATTTTTGAAACGAAAATCCGATTTTTCCAGGGTTTATAGGTTGGTGACTACAAACATCCAAGGGAGCCGACCGGGCGATTGCCGGACGGATAGAGGAGGTCAACGGGAGTTCAGGCTCATCCAGGCGTCGCCGGTAGCCAAGTCAAACACCAGTCTTCGGGAGCCATTGCCGCCCACGCTTTCGTTCATGACCGAAAAACCGTACCGCTTGAGCAACTGGTAGGCCGCCACGATATTCTGCACCGAGACGGAATTGGGCTGAGCGTTTGGGTCCTGCCGACCCATGAGAAATGATGCCCCGCCAAACAGCTTGACCTGATAGTTCTGTGGAGAGGTGCCGTGCTTACGGATGGCGCACAGAAACAACGCCATTGCCTCGCCGGCGGTTCGAGCCTGAGGGCCGACAGGGGCCCGCACTTCAGTCCTGGGTAACAGATAATGGCACATCCCGCCAATTTTCAGGCGCGGGTGCCAGAGGGTGATTGCAATGCAAGACCCCAAGATCGTGTGGATATGCGCTGGGGCCTGCCCAAACCAGAAATCGCCCGGCCCCAGATAAATCTTGTCATCTGGATTCAGTCCTAAACGCTGCATGTTGTGTTCCTTGAGATGGCGAAAAATGCACCATTGTCTCGACAACATACCTCAAAACGCGGCACGCGTCTGTAACGATTATATGCCGCGTTTTTGCAGTTGCAGATCAGCCCTGGTGAGTACGGAAAAACTGCAAAAGCTGCTGTAACTGCTCCGCATGGGCACTCAGCTCTTCCGCCGTGGCCGCCAGTTCCTCAGAAGACGCGGCGGAGTTCTGCGCCACGCTATTGAGCTGTTCCGTGGCCGTATTGAGCTGCTCCACACCCCGAGCCTGTTCCACCGAGGCGGCAGTGATTTCCTGCACCAGATCCGCCGTCTTGCGGATATTCGGCACCATGGTCGCCAGCAAGGCACCGGCTTTTTCCGCCACCTCCACGCTGTATGAGGCCTCTTCAGTAATCTCCTTGGCAGAGGTCTGGCTACGTTCCGCCAGCTTACGCACCTCCTCCGCCACCACCGCAAAGCCTTTGCCATGATCCCCCGCCCGGGCCGCCTCAATGGCTGCGTTGAGGGCCAGCAGATTGGTCTTATAGGCAATGTCTTCAATGATGCCGATTTTTTCAGCGATGCGCTTCATGGCACTCAGGGTTTGCTGCACCGCCTCACCGCCAGACTCGGCCTCCTTGGCAGAGCTGATCGCGATGTTTTCCGTCACCCGCGCATTATCGGTATTATGCTGGATCGACGCGGTCATCTGTTCCAGAGACGCGCTGGTTTCCTCAATACTCGCCGCCTGCTCGGATGCCCCCGCACTCAAGGACTGGGCAGACGTGCTGACCTGCTCCGCCGCCAGCCTCATGCTGCCACTGGTATTCAAAACATTGCCGATAGTGCCGGAGAGGCGCTCCACCAAACTGCCCAGCGCCGCCAGCATACGTCCGAACTCGTCCTGCTGTTCAACCTCGATCCGTACCGTTAAATCTCCCTGGGAGAGCCGTTCAACAACCCCCATGGCCTGGTTTAGGGCGGTTAAAATGTTACGGATAATCCAGTAGGCCACCGAAGCCACCAGCACCAGTATTGCCAGAGAAATCCCCAGGGCGAAACTAAAGCCCTGCCAAGCGGCGTTGCTGATCTGGCTGGCAAGATCCAACAGCTCCTCGCTGATTCGGTCTTCCATTGTCTTCATCAGGTTGATGTTCTGGGTTTGGCGCTGTTGCCAGTCGGCAGCATTCACCCCGAAACCGCCTTCGTTCGCCTTGTCCAGGACCCGCTGGCGCATGGCGGCCGCAACCACCACAGACTCGCCCACATAGGCCTGCTGAAAGCCGCTTACCTGGTTGTCGCTCGCATACAACTCAAAGTTTTTACGATAGTTTTCCTGCCCGGCCAGTACACCCAGCAGCTGACGATAGACCTCCGGCAGCACAGCATCCTGTGCAAACACGCCATTCAAGATCGCCCGCTCCTGACCGGCAAGCTCCTTCATCCACAGAAAACTGGCATAAGACGCCAGGGCATGGGACAACTCAGCATTGCTGGACTGGGTTACCATCTGATCAATTCCGTCCAGCAGCACCGCAATGGCACGGGTATAGAGATCCGCCACCTCCAACCCAGTGGTGGACAAACTGCTAATGGCAGGACGATGTCTGCGCAGTCGATCCAGCTCCGCAAGCT
>Ga0079224_100005508_pt1 | contig 16646 bp, 17 predicted proteins | sample Stecom2015_FD_80414 | JGI IMG/M metagenome (GOLD analysis project Ga0079224, IMG submission 80414) | Agricultural soil microbial communities from Utah to study Nitrogen management - Steer compost 2015 | ecosystem: Environmental > Terrestrial > Soil > Agricultural land | place: USA: Utah... | reverse complement strand
GTCGACTATGCGGGACGGCTTCGCGAAATGCCGTTCTCGCCGGTCGTGGTGATCGGCGCCTTCGTGCTCGCGAGCCTGGCGATGGTGCCGGTGACGCTGCTGATCGCGGTGGTGGGGCTCGTGTTCGGGACGCTCGCCGGGATCTGCTATGCAATCCTCGGCGCCATCGGCAGCGCGCTCGCGGCCTACCTCGTCGGACGCCTCCTCGGACGCGACGCGATGCATCGCTTCGCCGGCGCCGCGGTCAATCGCCTCAGCCGCCGGATCGCCCGGCGCGGGATCGTCGCCATGGCCGCGGTGCGGGTCCTGCCGATCGCGCCCTACACGGTGGTCAACCTGGTGGCGGGCGCATCGCACATCCGCTTGCGCGACTACATCCTCGGCACCCTGATCGGCATGGGCCCGGGTATCGTTCTCACCGTCGTCTTCGTGGACCGCCTGGTCGATGCGATGCGCGACCCGGCCCCGGTACACATCGCCATCGCGGCGGCGATCGCGGTCGCGATGATCGCGCTCGCGATGGTCGCGCAGCGCCTCGTCGGGCCCGCCAGCGACGCCACGGCAAGAGCCTGACGCCGCGGCCGCCGGCCTCGGAGCGTGGATGCTGCGCATAGCGACCTGGAACGTGCACGAGGGCGTCGGGACCGACGGTCGCTACGATCCCCAGCGTGTCGCTCGCGTGCTGCTCGAACTCGAGGCCGGGGTCGTCGCGCTCCAGGAGGTGCCGCTGGGCGGTCCGGGCCGGCATGACCTTCCGGCCGACATCGACCTCCCGCCCGGCTGGGAGATCGCGGTCGGCGCGACGCTCGACACACCGGCGAGGCGCTTCGGCAATGCCGTCCTGTCCCGCTACCCGATCGAGGAGGTCCGTTCGATCGACCTCTCGTTCGGGCGGCGCGAGCCCCGCGGCGCGCTGGACGCGGACATCGAATGTCGCGGCCGGCGGCTGCGCGTGGTGGCCACCCATCTCGGGCTTGCCGCCGCCGAGCGGCGCGCGCAGGTGAAGCGCCTGCTGGCCGCCTTCGACACGGACCGGATGCCGGTGGTGCTGCTCGGCGACCTCAACGAATGGTTCGTCCGGGGCAGGGCGCTGCTGTGGCTGCGCGCGCACTTCGGCGCCGTGCCCCCGGTCCGCTCGTTCCCGTCGTGCCTGCCGCTGCTCGCCCTCGACAGGATCTGGATGCATCCGGTGGAGCGACTGGTGGACGTGCGCGCGCATCGCAGCCCCGCCGCGCGGGTCGCGTCGGACCACCTGCCGGTGGTGGCGCGGATCGACTGGCCCTGAACGTCGCGCGCCGCGCGTTCAGTCGTCCTCGTCGTCGCCGTCGGGGATGACCGCATCGGCGACCGCGCCGACCCCTTTGGCGGTGACCTTGACGGCGGTGGCGGCCACGGTGATCGCGGCGTCGGCCACGGCGACGACCGCGCAGCCGCCGGTCGGGGCGACGACGGCCAGCAGGATCGCCAGTCGAAGGAGGGCGTGCATCGGGGAGGGGAGCTTCCGGAGGGTGGCGCTCCCGCATGATAGCGCGCCCCTCCACCCGACCCGCGCGGACGGGGTAGCATCGCCCGATGCCGACAAGGGACATTCACGAGCACGAGGGCGATGCCGCCGCCCTCGTCTGCGAGAGGCTCGCGCCGGAGCTCGCCGGCGTGACGGCGCGCCGGATCACCGTCGGCCCGCCGGGGCCCGGCGAGCTGCTCGTCGCGGTGCGCGCCGCCGCCCTGAACTTTCCCGACCTCCTCATGTGTGAGGGGCGCTACCAGTTCAAGCCGCCGCTGCCCTTCGTCCCGGGAATGGAGGGCAGCGGCGTGGTGCTCGCGGTCGGCGAGGGCGTGGACCCGGCACGGGTCGGCCAGTCGGTGCGCTTCTCGAACAAGGGCGGGGCGCTCGCCGAGCGCATCCGGGTACCCGCAAGCCAGGCGTGGCCCACCCTCGCCCGCCACGATTTCGCGCAGTCGGCCTCCTGGCACGTCGGTGCGATCACCGCGTACGTCGGCCTCGTGCGCGCGGGATCGATCCGGGCCGGCCAGTCGGTGCTCGTCCACGGCGGGACGGGCGGCATGGGCTACGCCGCGATCCAGCTCGCGCGGCATCTCGGCGCGACCGTGTACGGCACCGCCCGCGACCCGTCCGATCGCGAGCGCACCGCTCCCCTGCTGGCGGCGGGCGCGCGGGCCATCTGGCCGTCGGCCGGCTTTCGCGAGCCGGCGCTCGAAGCGACGGGCGGGCGCGGCGTGGATCTCGTATTCGATCCGGTGGGCGGCGACGTCTTCGACGAATCGCTGCGCGTGGTCGCCTTCGGTGGCAGGCTGCTGGTCATCGGGTTCGCGAGCGGGCGCATTCCGGTCGTGCCGGCCAACATTCCGCTCATCAAGGGCTTCGCGGTGGTGGGCGTGCGCGCGGGCGAATTCGGGCGCCGCTTCCCGGAACTCGGCGCCGAGAACCTGCGCGAGGTCGCCCGGCTCGGCGAGACCGGGGTCTTCGATCCGCTGATCGGCGCGCGCTATCCGCTGGCGCGGGCGCTCGACGCGATGCGCGCGCTCGCCGCGCGCCGGGTCGTCGGGAAGATCGTGGTCGAGATGGGCGGGTGAAGGGGGAGGTGCGGTGAAGGGCGCGGCGGCACCGATGCCGCGCTGGCTGGCGGTCGGCCTGCTCCTTCTCGTGGCGACGATCTTCGCCGGCAACCATATCGCGGCGAGGCTTGCCTTCGACCACGGGGTGAGCGTCGTGACCGCGGTGGCGGTTCGTTCGGGCGTCACCGCCATCGTGGTCCTGCTGTTCCTGCGCGCCACCGGCGTACCCCTGGTGGTGGACCGGAGGACCGCGGGCCGTGCGGTGATCGTCGGCCTGCTCCTGTCGGTGCAGAGCTATGGCCTGTACACGGCGGTGGCGCTCATACCCGTCGCGCTCGCGCTGCTCACGTTCAACACCTTCCCCTTCCTGCTCGCGCTGCTGTCATGGGTGACGGGCGGGGCGCGACCCGGGCGATATACGCTCGTCGCCATGCTGGTCGCGCTGTTCGGCCTGTCCCTCGCCCTCGACGTCGCTGGCCGGGTGGCCGTCGATGGCGAGGTCGGCTTTGCGGCCCGCTGGGCAACCATCGGCGCCGGTGTCGCGCACGCGCTGGTTGCGTCGCTCGCGTTCGCCTGCGTGCTCTACCTCACTACCCGCTGGCTGGCCGCGCTCGAGCCGCGCCTGCGTACCGTGCTGACGATGAGCGTCGTCTCCGTCGTCACGCTGGGCGCGGGCCTGGTGGGCGGCGGCCTGGCCCTGCCCGCCCAGCCGCTCGCCTGGACCGGGCTCGTGCTGCTCACCATCCTCTATGGCACGGCGTTCACGATGATGTTCGCGATCCTGCCGCGCATCGGCGCGGTGGACAACGCGGCCCTGCTCAACTTCGAACCCATTGCCTCGCTCGGCCTCGCGTGGCTCTTCCTTGGCCAGGCGGTGGCGCCGATCCAGGTGTTCGGCGCCCTGGTCGTGATCGGGGCGGTGATGGCGATCGGCATGCGGCGCGGCTGACGCGCGCCCCGTGAACCGTTCGGCCGCGGACTGCGGTCAGCCCTCGGCCGGGGCGACGTAGTGTCCCGAGCGCCCGCCGGACTTCTCGAGCAGGCGAACGTCCTCGATGACCATCCCGCGGTCGATCGCCTTGCACATGTCGTAGATCGTGAGCAGGCCGACCGATACGGCGGTGAGGGCTTCCATCTCGACGCCCGTCGGGCCGGTGCATTCGGCCCGCACGCGGCAGCGCACGCGATTGCCTTCCTCGTCGATCTCGAAGTCCGCGCTGACGCGCGTGAGCGGCAGCGGGTGGCAGAGCGGGATCAGCTCGGCGGTTCGCTTCGCCGCCTGGATCGCGGCGATGCGCGCGACGCCCAGCACGTCGCCCTTGTCGGCCGAACCTTCCCGGATGCGGGCGAGGGTCGCCGACTGCATGCGGATCGCGCCGCCGGCGATCGCGATGCGCCGGGTGGCCGGCTTGTCGCCGACATCGACCATGTGGGCGCGGCCTCCCGCGTCGAAGTGGGTGAGGGTCTGCGGCTTGTCGCTCATGGTCACGGGCCTGCTCGGACGGCACGCTATCATAGCCCGCGATGCGGTATGTCGATCGCCCGCACGCCGCGGGCACGGGCCAGCGCCCGCTCGTTCGCAGGGGCCTCGCAGCCCTGCTGGCGCTCGCGCTCGCGCTGCCGGCGCCACTGCCGGGGCTCGCGCAGGACATGCGCCAGGGCACCGTCTTCGACAGCCTGCCGCGGATCGGTGCGGCGGCCGCCGACGAGCTGTCGCCCCAGCTCGAGCGCGACATCGGCGAGGCGGTGCGCAGGGACTTTCGCCGGCAGGGCCTGCTGATCGAGGACCCGGAGGTCGTCGACTACCTGAACCAGCTGGGCGACCAGCTGGGCGCGACGGGACCGGCCGCCGGCCACAGCTTCGAGCTCTTCGCGGTGCGCGACGCGACGCTCAACGCGTTCGCGGTACCCGGGGGCTTCATCGGCGTGCATTCCGGCCTGATCGTGGCTGCGAGCAACGAGTCCGAGCTCGCCTCGGTGATCGGCCACGAGATGGGCCATGTGACCCAGCGGCACATCGCGCGGATGCTTGCGCAGAACCGGCAGACGAGCGTGGTCTCGCTTGCGACGGCGGTGCTCGCGATCCTCGCGGCGCGTTCCAATCCCCAGGCGGCCGGCGGTCTCTTCGCCCTCGGCGAGGGCATCGCGCAGGACCAGATGCTCGCGTTCTCCCGCGACGCGGAACGCGAAGCCGATCGCGTGGGGCTCGAGATCCTGCGCCAGGCGGATTTCGATCCCAACGCCATGGTGGCGTTCTTCGGCCGCCTGCAGGACGCCACGCGCATCTACGACAGCGGCGGGCCGACGTACATGCGCACCCACCCGGTCACCAGCGAGCGCATGGCGGACATCCAGAACCGGCTCTCGCAGGAACGCTATCGCCAGCACGTGGGCTCGGTGGAGTTCACCCTGGTGCGGGCGAAGCTCGAGGCCATGGCCGATACCAGCATCGACGGGCTGGCGCGGGCCCGCGCATCGACGGAACGGCGCCTGCGCGACCGCAGCTTCGTGAACGAGGCGGCGGCACAGTACCAGCTCGCGCTGGTCGCGAACGAGCAGGACGACTTCGATGCCGCGCGCTCGGCGCTGGCGGCGGCACGCAAGGCGCTGGGCGCGCCGCATGCGATGCTCGCGCGCCTCGCAATCGACATCGACATGCGGGCCGCGCGCCTCGATGCCGCCCTGTCGGCCTCCAGGGAGGCGCTCGAGGCCTTTCCGGCCTCGCGCGCGCTCGTGCACCAGCACGGCGCGCTGCTGCTGCGCATGGAACGCTTCGACGAGGCCGCGGAGTACCTGCAGGCGCAGGTGAGTCGCCACCGCGACGATTCCGCCCTCTGGCGCATGCTGTCCGAGGCGCGCTTCGGCGCGGGCCAGCCGGTGGCGGCCCGGCGCGCCGTGGCCGAGCACTATGCGCTCGACGGCGGGCTGCTCGCCGCGATCGAGCAGCTTCGCATCGCCCAGCGCGAGGCGGGGGGCGACTTCTACGTGGGGTCGCAGATCGATGCGCGGCTGCGCGAGCTGCAGGCCCGGTACACGCGGGAAAGGGAGGCGTTCGACGGCCAGTGAGCCGTTGGTCGGGCCCGGTTGCGCATGGTGCACCGCGTCGCTACGCTTGCGACGAACCCATGAACGTGTACGACTGCGCCGCTTGAAGGGGGGCGACGATGGTCAGGTATTTCCTGCTGGGACTGCTGGTCGGCTGGCTGGTCGAATGGATCATCGACTGGATCTGGTGGCGCCGGCGCGGCACCGGATCGGCGGGCGATGTCGCGGCACGCGCGCCGGAAACGGGCGCGGTTCCCGCGCCGGCAAGGGAGCCGGACGACCTGACGCTCATCGAGGGGATCGGTCCCCGTATCGCCGGCCTGCTGGCCGAATCCGGCATTCGCACCTTCGCCGATCTCGCCGTCACGCCGGTGGCGCGTCTCGACGAGATCCTGAAGGGCGCGGGGCCGAAGTTCTTCCGGCTGGCCGATCCCGTCACGTGGCCGGACCAGGCGCTTCTCGCCGCGCGCGGCGAATGGGAGGCGTTCGAGCGCATGAAGGCGCAGCTGCGCGTCGAGCGTGCGCCGTCCGCCGCGGCCTCCACGCCGGCCCGCGCCCCGGGAACCACGTCGGCGACTACGTCGGCTCCTACGTCCGCTTCCGCGTCGGCCGCCACGTCGGCCGTGTCCGCCAGGTAGTCCCGGACGCGCCATGTCGCAGAACGACGCTGGCCTGATCGAGCAGGTGCGCCGCTACGACCTCTTCAAGCTCGGCGTGGCGGTCCTCCTGTTCGTCGCCTGGCTCGCCGCGGCCGGCAGCGATCCGGTGGCGCCCGTCAGCCTCGTCGAGCCACGGCCGTCCGAAGCGACGACCGGATCGGCCATGCCGTGGCCGGCGGAGCTCACCCCGCTGCGGATCGAATCCACGGGCAACGGAATCCGCCTGCAGGGCACCGTGCCGGACGAGTCGACACGCGCAGAGTACCTCGCCGCCGCCCGCAAGGCGCTGGGCCGGGCCCACCGGGTGGAGGACGCGCTGGAGGTGGCGCCAGGGGCCGCACGGCCCGACTGGCTCTCGCACGTCGGCCCCGCCCTCGCCGCCCTCGCGAGCGTGGAGGGACTGACCGCGATCGTCGATGCGGATCACGTGTTCCTGGAAGGCACCGTGGACAGCGACGCGCACCGCACCGAGATCGCCGATGCGGTGACGGCCGCCTTTGGCGCGCCGTTCACCGTGGTCAACCGCATGGCCATCGCGGAGCCGGAGCCACCGCCGCGAGCCCGGTAGCGCTGGCGCGCCGATGCGGGCGATGCGCGACCGGAACCGACCGAAATCAGTCGGCCGGCCGGGGCCGCGCGACGAAGCCGAGCTCCGCGGGCGGATCGCGCCACTCGACGAGCGCGATGCGACGTTCGCCCAGCACGAGGACGCCCGCGGTGCCGTCGTCGCCCGCCTCCATCGACAGCGCGCCCAGGTCGAGGTCGTGGACCACCGCGGCCCCGCGGCCGGTCCGCAGCAGGAGTTCGCCCGAGGGGCCGATCCCGGCCGACTCGACCTCGTCGAGCGCGATCTCGACCCCGGTGTGGTCGACCAGGCGAATGTCGTCGCCGGAGCCGAGCACACGCACGACGAGTGGCGCCGCCTCAAGGTCGACATACACGCGCTGGGGGCCGTTCTGCCAGTACCAGCGCCCGTCGGCCTCGGCCTGGTAGTTGCGCGCGATGAACTCCCGGATCTGCTCGTTGCCGATCGGGCTGCCCTCGCCGTGGATTCGCTCGTCGAAGCCGGGCGCGTTGCGATCGACCAGGAACCACTGGCCGCGGCGACCCAGGCGCAGCCAGCCGTAGACGGCCGGCACGTTCGGCCAGCGGGCCATCGCCCGCAGCACCTGCTCATCCATCGACAGCCTCCATGCTTGCGCGCCCGGCGGCTGACGGCAGCGTCCGCTCCAGGCCAGCCAGGCGGTCGGCGCCCAGGTGCCGCGCGAACCAGCCGAGCACGCGGCGGGGCAGCCAGGCGCTGCCGCCGGTGCGATGGGTTTCGAAAAAGCCCACATGGCCGCCGCTCTCGGGATAGTCGAGCGTCACGTGGCGCGAGACCTCCGTCGGTGTGGCGAGATGTCGCGAGGGCAGGAACGGACCGTTGAGCGCATTGATCACGAGCGTCGGCGTGCGGATGGCCGCCAGCCAGGGCTTGCAGGAGGACCGCTCCCAGTAGTCGAAGCAGTCGCGAAAGCCGTGCAGCGGCGCGGTCACGATGTCGTCGAAGTCGTGGAAGTCGCGTGCCTCGCGCACGCGGCGCGCATCGTAGAGATCGGGCCAGAGCGCGAGCTTGGCGAGGCTCTTGCGCTTGAGCGTCACGAGGAAGTTGATCGTGTAGATCCGGTTGAAGCCCTTGCGCAGCGCATCCGCGCCCGCCCGCAGGTCCTGGGGCGGCGAGATGCCGGCCGCGGCCGTCACCAGGCGGGCGGCCTCGTCGCCGCGCTCGCCCAGCCACTTGAGCAGCGCGTGCGCCCCGAGCGAAACCCCGGCCACGAACACGGGCGCGCCCCGGGCGCGTTGCACGATCCGTCGCACGATCCAGTCGATTTCGTCACTGTCGCCCGAGTGATAGGCGCGCGGCGCCAGGTTGGGTTCCCCGCTGCAGCCCCGGAAATGCGGGACGACCCCCTGCCAGCCCGCATCGCGGGTCGCGGCCATGAGGGCGCGCGCATAGTGGCTTTGCGAGGAGCCTTCGAGCCCGTGGAACAGCACGAGCCGAGGCCGGTCCGCCGCAGGCGCCGGTACCGTGTGATCGACGTCGATGAAGTCACCGTCGGGCGTGGTCCAGCGTTCGCGGCGGTACGCCATGCGCGGCGCCCGGCCCAGCAGGGACGGGAAGATCGTCTGCGAATGGGGCCCCGGCAGCCAGCGCGGGGCGCGGAACGGTGATGCGCTCAATGCAGCGTCACGCCGGTGCTCGCCGGCGCGTACTCCTCGCTGTCGTCCGCCGGGGACGCGTGGTGCAGGATGATGTGCCAGCCGCGCGCGTCCTTCACGAAGACGTTGGTTGCCACGCAGCGCACGCTGGCGTCGCCGTCGATCGTGATCTCCTCGATCACGCTGCTCACCGCCGTGGTCATCGTCTCGTACCGCCGGATCGAGCGGGCGCGGATGTCGAGCTGCTCGGTCAGGACGCTTGCCCACGCTCGACGAACGGCGCGCACACCCGTCGTGCGCGGTCCGCCCGGATGGACGCAGACGATCTCGTCATCCTCGGCCCACAGGCTCATCAGTCCCTGGAGGTCGCCCCGCGCCATCGCGTCGTAGAACGCTTCCTCGACGGCGGCGGGGGTCGCGAATCTGGGCTTGCTGGTTTTCATCGGACCCCCTGGCATACGCTTGTCCCGAGTGTAAGCCGGGCGGAACGGGCCGGGCATCGCGCAGCGCAGCGCGGGCGAAGCCGGCAGGAAAATGGTCAGTGCGGCGGCCGGGGAGCGGTCTCGAAGCGCATCGCGCGCCGCAACGACTCGAGCACCCGGGCCGGCTCGATGTCGTTCAAGCAATTGGTATGCCCAAGCGGGCAGGTGCGCTCGAAGCAGGGGCTGCAATCGAGATGGAGCCATTCGATGCGCGCCCGGGGCGAGCGCGGCGGCGTGTGGCGCGGGTCCGAGGAGCCGAAGACGGCGACCTGGGGCCGGCCGTAGGCCGCGGTGACATGCATGAGGCCGGAATCGTTCGACACCACGCCCTGGGCCTGCGAGATCAGCGCGAGCGCCTCGTCGAGCGAGGTCTCCCCGGCGAGATTGCGCAGGGCCTGGCCGCTCAGCGCCGCGATCTCCGTGGCGAGCGGCCTTTCCTTCGCCGAGCCGAGCAGCAGGACGGTCGCCTGCGGCCACTCGGTCGCGATCATGCCGGCCAGGGAGGCGAAGTGGCGCGCCGGCCAGCGCTTGGCCGGGCCGAATTCCGCGCCCGGGCAGAGGATCACGAGCGGGCCGTCGGTGCGGATCCCGAACTTCTCGCGGGCCCGGTGCTCGGCCTCGGGCCGGCGAACGAGCACGGGGTCCGGCACGCGGCCCGGCAGGGGATGGCGCGGCTCGAAGGCGAGGGAAGCATAGAACTCCACCATCGGCTGCGATCGTGCATCGCCGTCGTCATGGACCTGGGTGAGCAGCAGGTTGCGCGCCTCGCCGCGATGGCCGATGCGGCGGGGAATGCCCGCCAGCCAGGGGGCGAGCGCGGACTTCAGCGAGTTGGGCAGGATGTAGCACCGCTCGTAGCCGCGGCCGCGCAGCTCCCGGGCGAAGCGCCAGCGCTCTCCGAGTTGCAGCTTGCCGTGCGCCTGGGGCGCGATCAGGACCTCACCGATCTCGGGCATCGCCCGCATGATCGGCGCGATATGGGCCGGCGCGGCCGCATCGATCGTGCCGGCGGGGTCGAACCGCTTGACCAGCGCGATCAGGGGCTGGGCCATGACCGCATCGCCGATCCAGTTCGGGGAAATGACGAGCGTTCTCAAGGCTCGAACTCGGGAATCCTTCGGGCTGGTGAGGGATTGTCGCGAGGCCCCGCGGGCGTGTCCGCGCAGTCCGTCACAATGGGACGCGATTCCCCCCGGCCGGCCGGAGGCGCCCGGCGGGAGGGCGCCCGGCGGGCGGATCCCCTAGTGGGAATCGACGGCCGCGCCCGGCTTCAGCACGTACACGGTGCCGCAGTACGGGCATCGTCCCCGGCCGTCGCGGGTCACGTGGATGTAGACCCGCGGGTGGCCGCTCCAGAGCGGCATCTTGGGATTGGGGCAGTGGGCGGGGAGGTCGCCCGCGTCGAGTTCGACCACCGGCTGGGCGTTGTCGACCGTGTTTTCGCTGGACATTCGGGATCTTTCCGGGAGGCCGGGCTCAGATCGGCATGAGCCAGTGGCGGTAGCGCTCGTTGCGCCCGGCGACGATGTCGAAGAACAGCGTCTGCAGCTTCTCGGTGATCGGTCCGCGCCGCCCGTCCCCGATCGGCCGGTCGTCGAGCTCCCGGATCGGGGTGATCTCGGCCGCCGTCCCGGTGAAGAAGGCCTCGTCGGCGACGTACATCTCGTCGCGCGTGATGCGCTTCTCGATCACCTCGATGCCGAGGTCGCGGGCGATGGTGATGACCGAGTCGCGGGTAATGCCGTCGAGGCAGCTCGCCAGGTCCGGGGTGTAGAGCCGGCCGTTGCGGACGATGAAGACGTTCTCGCCGGCACCTTCGGACACGTAGCCCTCGGTGTCGAGCAGCAGCGCCTCGTCGTAGCCGACCGAAGTGACCTCGCGGTTGGCGAGGATCGAATTGAGGTAGTAGCCGCTCGCCTTCGCGCGCACCAGCGAGACATTGACGTGATGGCGCGTGTAGGACGAGGTCTTGACGCGGATGCCCTTGGCGATGCCTTCCTCGCCGAGGTAGGCGCCCCAGGGCCAGGCCGCGATCATGACGTGGACGCTGTTGCCGACCGGGGAGACGCCGAGCTTCTCGTCGCCGAACCAGGCGAGCGGGCGCAGGTAGCAGGCCTCGAGCCTGTTCTCGCGAACCACGGCCTTCTGGGCCTCGCTGAGTTCCTCGGCGGAATAGGGCAGTTCGATCTGGAGGATCTTGGCGGAGTTCGTAAAGCGCCGCGTGTGGGCATCGAGCCGGAAGATCGCGGTGCCGGCGTCGGTCCTGTAGGCCCTGACACCCTCGAAGATGCCCATCCCGTAGTGCAGGCTATGGGTCAGAACATGGATCCTGGCGTCACGCCACTCGACCATTCGGCCGTTGAACCAGATCAGTCCGTCACGATCGGACATCGACATGAAAATCTTCTCCAGACAGGGCAATACCCGGTAGCGGCCGGGACCCGACGCCGCCGGTGTGCCCGCTGGGGCAAACGGCCTCGATCCCCGGATTCTATCGAAACCGGCCGCGACTGATACACTCGCCCGTCGCATGCGCCCCAAACCCGGGGCGGCCGCTTCACGATGCACCTGTCCCCGCTTCCCTCGCGCGCCGGCCGGGCCCCCTCCGGGCCGCGCCGCCTCGCCTTTCGCGACGGCATGTTCGCGGTCGCGCCCCTGCTGCCGGGCTCGGTATCATGGGGGCTGGTCACCGGCATCGCGCTGGTCAAGGCCGGCCTGACCACCGGCCAGGCCCTCGGGATGGCCGCGCTCGTTTTCTCCGGCACCGCGCAGCTCGTGACGATACCCCTGATCGTCGCCGGCGCCTCGCTGCCGCTGGTGATGCTCACGGTGTTCCTCACCAACCTGCGCTTCATCATCTACAGCGCCACGCTGGCTCGCGCCCTCGGTCGCCTGCGCCTGCCGCTGCGCCTGGGGCTCGGCTACCTGACGAGCGACACGGGCCTCGCGGCCTATCGGCTGAGCCATCGCGACGGCGAGCCGCAGGTGCAGCGGGTGGCGCTGTTCGCCGGCTGCAGCATCCCGGTGTACGTGGCATGGCAGGCGGGCATCGTGGCCGGCATCGGCGTCGCCCACCTGTTGCCGCCCGGACCGGGCCTCGGCTACCTCGGGACGCTGGCAATCGTCGCGATGACCGCCGCGCTGGTGCGCTCGATGGCCTCCCTCGCGGCGGCCGTCGTCGCGATCGGCGTGGCGCTCGTGGCGCGCGAGCTCCCCTACAGCCTCGGCATGTTCGGCGCCGTCATCGCCGGCATCGCCGCCGCCATGCTCGTCGAGGCCGCGCAGCGCCGCGGGCGCGGCACCGCGGGGAGCGGATGATGCCCGGCGACCCGGGAGGGCACGATCCGGTCTTCGTCTGGACCACGATCGCCGTCGTGGCGGTGATCGTGGCGGCTGGCCGCTGGGTGTTCCTCCTGCTGCCGCGTGACTGGCGCCCGCGCGGCCTGCTCGAGCAGGCGCTCTCGCATGCCCCGCTGGCGGCGCTCGCGGCGCTGGTGGCGCCGCAGGTGCTGGCGCCACTCCTCGAGCCGGCCGCGGGTTCGCCCGCCGCGCTCGCCGATCCGCGGCTGCTCTCGGCGATGGCGGCCATCGCCGTGGTGCACTGGCGACGAAGCGTGTTCCTCGGTGTCGTGGCCGGGATCGGGGCGTGGTTCCTGCTCGCGCAGGCAGCCTGAAGCGGGCGCGAGGCGCCGTCCGCGAGCCTCAGCCGAAGATCGCAGCCCAGGCCTCGGAGACCGCGGCCGCCTCGTCGGCGACCTCGGCCGGATCGACGCGCGCGTACTGGGCGCCGTCCAGCCGCACCGCGTGCTGCAGGCGGCGATAGCGGCGATAGGCATCGGCGAGCCGCCGGGCGCGCGCGGGCTCGAGCAGGCCCGCGTCGGCGGCGCGGCCGAGCAGCGCGATGTTGCCGGCATTGTCGAGCAGCGCCGGATGCTGCGCGGAATGCAGCAGCACCAGGTACTGGACGATGAACTCGATGTCCACCATGCCGCCGGCATCGTGCTTGAGGTCGAAGAGCTCGCTCCGGTTCGGATGGCCCTGGTGCATGCGCTTGCGCATGGCGACGATCTCGTCGCGCAGCTTGCCGGCATCGCGCGGCCGCGCCAGGATCTCGCGACGCACCGCCTCGAACCGCGCCCCGATCGCCGCATCCCCCGCGCAGTACCGGGCCCGGGTCAGTGCCTGGTGCTCCCATACCCAGGCTTCCTCGCGCTGGTACCGCTCGAAGGCGGCGAGCGATGTCGCGAGCAGGCCCGCGTCCCCGTTGGGCCGCAGGCGCAGGTCGATCTCGAAGAGCACACCGGCGGCCGTCTGGGCCGACAGCCAGGTGTTGAGCCGCCGCACGAAGATCGAATAGGCCTCCTGCGCGCGCTTGTCCTCGTCGTCGTAGACGAAGACCAGGTCGAGGTCCGAGGTGTACCCGAGCTCCTTGCCGCCGAGCCGCCCGTAGGCGATCGCGGCGATGCGCGGCACGTCGCGATGGCGCCTGGGACACTGCGGCCAGACGTACTCCATCGCGATGCCCAGCATCCGGTCGGCGATTTCCGACAGCAGGTCGGACAGGCGCTCGACCGTGAGCATGCCTTCGATGTCCTGGGCGAGCAGCCGGAACGCGGTCGCGTGGTGCACTTCGCGAGCGATGTCCATCTGGCGTTCCGTGTCGGGCTGGTCCTCGATCCGCGCGGCGTCCAGGCGCTCGCGCAGGGCGGCCTCCCAGGCGTCGAAGTCAATCGGCTCGAGGACGTGGCCGGCGATCAGCTCGTCCAGGACGATGGGATGGCGCACGAGGTAGCTCGTCGCCCATTGCGACCGCGAGATCATGCGCAGCACGCGGTCGAAGGCATCGGGATGGCGGGCGAGCAGCGCCAGGTAGCTGGGGCGCCGGCAGACGGTCTCGCACAGCTCGATCAGCCCTTTCATGCCGCGCGGCGGCGTGTCCCGCGCCTGCGCGATCGCGAGCAGCCGCTCGATCGCCTCGCGCGCCTCGTCCCTCGCCGCGCGGTAGCGCGGCCCCTCGCGCATCGCCTTCAGCAGGCGCGCGACATCCTCGTCGAGACGCTCCTCGTCGAGGCCGCCCTCGGGCTCGTCCTCCCTGTCGGGCTCCGCGAGCAGGTTGTTGAAGATGCGGTCGACCGCGGCGGTGGCCGCCGCGATCGCTGCCTCGAAGTCCTGCACGGTCATGCGGAGCATGGCGGCGACATCCGCGCGCACCGCGGGATCCTCGGGCAGGCGATGGGTCTGCTCGTCCTCGCGGTACTGGAGCATGTGCTCCGTGCGCCTGAGCAGCCGGTAGGCATCGACCAGGAGGGCCACGTCGCCGGCGGGAAGCAGGCCGCGCTCGCCGATTGCCGCGAGCGTGGGCAGGGTGGCGCGGTTGCGCAGGCCGGGGTCGCGACCGCCGCGCACGATCTGGAACAGCTGCGCCGCGAACTCGATCTCGCGGATCCCGCCGCGGCCGAGCTTCACGTCGAGCCCGTTGCCCTGGCGCCGCGCCTCGCGCCTGTTCGCCTCGCTGCGGATCAGCGCATGCACGGCGCGCAGGCCCTCGAACACGTCGTAGTCGAGATAGCGCCGGAACACGAACGGCTCGACGATCTGCGCCAGCGCCTGCTCGTCCGCGCGCCGGGCGGCCTCGCCGGCCATGCCCGAGTCCGCCACGACCCGGCCCTTGAGCCAGGCGAAGCGCTCCCATTCCCGCCCCTGGGCATAGAAGTACTCCTCGAGCATCGCGAGCGAGCCCACCAGGGGCCCGGAGTCCCCGTTCGGTCGCAGCCTCGTGTCGATGCGAAAGACGAAGCCGTCGCCGTCGACCTCCGACAGCAGGCCGATGGCGCGTCTCGCCAGCCGGTGGAAGAACTCGGCCGACGGCAGCGTGCCTCGGCGAGCGGGCGATCCGTCGGCCTGGATGCCGCTGGTCTCGCCCCGGTCGCGATGCAGGAACACGAGGTCGAAGTCGGAGGAGACGTTGAGCTCGCCCGCGCCGCCCTTGCCCATCGCGATCGCGAGCAGGTCCTGCGGCTCGCCTTCCGAATCGAGGGGGACGCCGAACTGCTCGACGAGATCGGATGCCGCCGCGCGCAGCGCGACGGAGGTCGCCTGTGTGGCGAAGCTCGTCATGGCGGCGCAGACTTCCTCGAGGCTCGCGTCGCCGCGGATGTCGCGCTCCATGAGCGCGAGCAGGAGCAGGCGGCGGGCCCTGCGAAGGGCGCGTCCGGGATTCTCGGAAGGTCGGCACGACTCGACCAGGCCGGCGATGCGCGCCTCGTCGATCGGCGCGCTCGCGAGCGTCTCGATCGCCTCGAGCGGCTCGCCCCGGGCCGACATGGCGAAGATCGCGCGGCGGAAGAATCCCGAGAACGTTTCGGCGCGAAACTGCATCGATGCGGGCTCCCCTGCGGCGCGACCTGACGGGGTATTCTAGACGCGACCCATGCGCCGGCATCCTGCAACCCCGACCGGATTCCAGGGCCTCGCGCCCGTCGCCGAGTGAGCCTGAACGACCCCCAAGCGCCCGTCCCGATCCAGGTCCCGTCGCCGCGGCCTCGGCGCGGCCTTCGCCTCGTGGTCGCGTTCCTGCTGCTCGCCTATTTCGTTGCCGGCATCGGTTTCCTCGTCGTGCGCCACTGGGCCTGGCCACGGGTGGACCAGTGGCGACCCGCGATCGAGGCACGGCTCGCCGACGAGATCGGCGCCCCCGTGCGGCTCGGCGGGCTGCAGGCGGACTTCGACCGCCTCAGCCCGCGGCTGCTGGTGGACGGGGTCGAGATCGGCGAACCGGGCGAGGCCGGTCTTCGGCTCGATCGCATCGAGGCCCTGCTGTCCTGGCGCAGCCTGGTCGCGAGGGAGCCGATCTTCCGGCTGCTGCGCATCCATGCGCCGCAGCTCGACGTCGCGCGGATCGACCGCGCGCGCTTCGAGGTCTCCGGCCTCGACATCGACCTGGACGGCGCTGCCGGGGATTCCGGCGGCGCAGCCGGTTCGCGATTCGCTGACTGGCTCGGCGCCCACGCCGCGATCCGCATCGAGGGCGCCCGCCTGCGATACACGGACCGCCGCGCCGCCACGGGCGCCGAGTTCGTCGATGTCGACATCGCGATCGATTCGCATGGCCACCGCCACAAGCTTCTGGCCTCCGGCCGCGGACAGGCGCCCGCGGGGGACGGCGCCCGGGCGCCCATCGGGACGTTCGAGCTCGCCGCCGACATGGAGCGCGCGGGCGGGGCGAACGGCTGGACCGGACAGGCGTACGCGTCGTTCGAGGATGCGGACGTGCTGGCGATCAATGTGCTCGCCGACGTGCGTTCGCCCCTCGCGGGCGGGCGGGGCCGAGGACGGCTCTGGTTCGAGTTCGCCGACGGCAGGCCGGTCGAGGCGCACGGCGAGATCGATCTCGCCGGCCCCATCCTGCGCACGGCGGACGGCACCGGCAGGCTGGACGTGCTCGCCGGCCGGATCGCCGCGCGATGGCGCGACGATGGCCGCGTGGAGATCGCCACCGACGACGTCGAGCTCGTCGATTCGACCGGCGTGGCCATCGATGCCGCGTCGGGCCGGCAGGTGCTCGTCTTCGATGCCGACTGGCGCCTGGAGAGCGCGAGGATTTCGCTCGGGGCGGCCGATGCGGTGGACCTGCTGGAACTGGCGCGCGCCATGCCCCTGCCGGCGCCACTCGCGGCCCGGATCG